>Ga0207641_10000678_pt1 | contig 36861 bp, 40 predicted proteins | sample KBSSwiS62_FD_184306 | JGI IMG/M metagenome (GOLD analysis project Ga0207641, IMG submission 184306) | Switchgrass rhizosphere microbial communities from Kellogg Biological Station, Michigan, USA - KBS Switchgrass S6-2 (SPAdes) (version 2) | ecosystem: Host-associated > Plants > Roots >... | reverse complement strand
GAAAGAGATCTTTCAAGTTGCAAGTACGCTTTGAATCCTTTTTTGTAAGGCTCCCACATGATAGTTTAAGGAATTAGTAATTGGGAACTAGTAATTGGTCTGAAGGTTCATTAAAGCCTGATTCCATTTTGCTAATCCCCAATCCCCAAAATTATTCTAATGTAATATTCTTCTCAATAGGTGTCCAATCTTTGCCCATCAGAACTTTTGCCCACACACGAGTAGGGGAAATGTTTACTGAATCGATAAATTCATGCATTGCGTCGTAATCAAGATCGGCGAGCATTTTACCAAAAGTCATCATTGCTTTTTTACCAGTAGCCATTTCTTCAACAAAAATGTTTCCCCTGTCTGTATAAGCTACTAATCCATCTGCTACGGCAAACCTGGAATCAAACTTATTAAGGGCACTTCCTTTTCTTTGAATGTTTTGACTTTTATTAAAAGGGATCTTGGCAAAATAGCCACGGCCATTGCTGCAATCATTAAATAAGAACCATGCATAGCTGGTATCATTGAAATAACAGCTCATATATTTTTCATTCAAATTGAATTTATGTCCTCCAAAATCATCAAATGAGAGCTTGCGATTGGTGCCAAGTCCACTATAACTCCAGATCACAGAATCGGGCAGGCAATTCGCAGCGCTGATATAGATATATGGCTTAAGCTTATGAGTTTCTTCTATAAACTTAATTGTATCCTTTTGGCATGTTGTTTCACAAAACATTTTTGCTTTTTCTGAGTTGCCACAGGAAATAAGCATTACTGATATGATAAGCGGAAAAATAATTCTCATTGATTTTGATTTTAGGTAACAAAAATAGCAAGGCATTCTGTTTGGCAAAGTTTTTCTTATACCTTGCATGTTTGCAAGTATAACCTTATTCACATGAAAGTTGTTAAAGATGCACGCCGGTTAAAGCCGCTTTTTAAATTTATAACCCGCTTAAAAAGAAACTCTCCCCGAGGCCTGCAAAGTATCGCAATAAAGGCAAGCAACAATGCATGGGAAGGAATAGATTGCTTGTCCTGCGCCAATTGCTGCAAAACAATGACACCTACTTATAGAAATAGTGACATTAAGAAAATCGCTTCTTATTTAAAAATTAGCCCAGATGAGATGAAAAGAAAATGGCTTAAAAAAGACAGGGGCACCGTTAAATGGCTCAATAAAACAACACCTTGCCAGTTTCTTGACCTGGAAACTAATATGTGCAATGTTTACGAAGTGAGACCGGCTGATTGTGCAGGGTTTCCGCATTTGACTAAGAAAAGGATAATTGAATATATAGATATGCATAAGGAAAACCTTGATCAATGCCCCGCAACATTTAAGATGGTAGAGAAAATGAATGAAATGGTCAATCAACAGCTGGCAGCGAGCAACCAAATTTGAATTTAAAAAAATACGTCTTCGATCAGGAAGAACTCTGGTTCTTTATTTTTAAAAAGTGTAATGCTAAGTATGTTGAATCGGATGTCTTTATACTCCGGGTGCAGGTAAAGAAATTCATCCGCCGCTTTTTTCAAAAAATTAAATTTCTTCTTTGTAACACTTTCTTCGGGAAATGCACCGGGAAAATAATGCCGGCTTTTCACCTCCATGATATGCAGAAGGCCTTGTTTTTTAGCAATTATATCGATCTCGTATCTTGAATATCGCCAGTTGCAATGAAGTATCTCAAAATCATTTTTTCGCAGAAATTCAAGAGCCAGCGCTTCGCCTTCTTTGCCAAGATCGTTGTGTTGGGCCATAAAGTAAATTACAAAACCTGGAGAAAAATCTGTTCACAACCGTGAATAATTAAAGAGGGCTATTGGAACATTTCTTTTATTTTTGCAAACTAATCTTCTTTGTATATGAAACTGAATAAATCGAATCTGCTGGTCTTATTTATACTTATTCTTGCTTGTGCCCTGTACAGGGTTTGGGATAGCAGGCCGATGGGTTTTGCCCCGCAAATAGCCATGGCGCTTTTTGCCGGTTCTGTAGGTAAGGATAAACGTTTCGCTTTTCTTTTTCCTGTTCTTTCTTTGTTTATTTCCGATCTCCTTTACCAGTTTTTATATTCACAGGGACTTAGCACCATCAAAGGATTTTATCAAGGTCAGTGGCAAATTTATTTAATGATCGCTTCCATTACTATTATCGGCTTCTTTATTAATAAGAATAGGATCAGCCAAATATTCATAGGTTCACTCGCCGGTGCGGTTTACTTTTTCCTTATTTCAAATTTTATGGTTTGGGTCGGCGGAGGATGGGACATAAACAATCAGCCATATTCAAAATCATTTAGCGGACTTATGCTTTGCTATTCCGAAGCCCTGCCATTTTTTAAATGGAGTGTATTGTCAACATTACTATTCAATGGAGTTTTCTTCGGAAGTTTTTACTTGTTAGGAAAGAGTGTATTGAAAAAAGAAATACAGGCAGCGTAAAACCTAACGCAATAAAATATTTGATCCTCTTGCCTTAGGCGAGAGGCTTTTATTTTAAGAGACTACCTCCCTTGCTTTCAAAACCTTCATCTTCTATTAGTATTCCGGAATCAGCGGCTTCAGTGACTAATTGATCGCATCGATTGTTATGCGGATTGTCTGCATGTCCTTTTACCCAAACAAAACGCAGAAACTGTTTTTTTGCAAGATGGTAAAACCGTAGCCATAGATCTTTATTTTTTTTGCCTCCTTTGAAATCGGTAGCAATCCATGTATTCAGCCATCCTTTTTCCACCGAATCAACAACATATTTACTGTCAGAATAAACAACTACTTTCAAGCCATCTTTCTTTAATGCTTCCAAACCCGCTATCACAGCCATCAATTCCATTCTATTATTTGTGGTCTTTTTAAATCCTTGTGATAATTCTTTTTTATTGTTTCCAGCGAGAAGAATGGTTCCATAACCGCCGGGTCCCGGGTTTCCACGGCTTGCACCATCAGTATAAACTATGACATTAGGTTTATTCAATGCTGATAATTTTTAGGTGTCGGAAATTTAGTTGGCGTAAGTGGTTTATCAAAAACAATTTTGTTACTTCTCTGCAGTGGGGATTCATGTAAATATTGTCAAGTGCAAGGTATTCTCTTTGTTCCGCGACTTTTGCTGAGGGGATCATTTTTTTCTAATAAGCGATAAAATTAAAAAATCCAACTTTGAAAAACCAAAGTTGGATACTTATAAAAGAAAACATTTTTACTTGCTGATAAAGTCAAAATCATCTATGCCGATCTCATCAGATACCGATCCGCCTGGTCCACCATCTTTTACATAATATCTGAAACCAACACGATGTTTTTGAGGTATTGTTCCATTTGGTAAACCAGCTATTGTAAATTCAAACTTTGTCCATGTTGTGGGATAACCATCAGGATATGGATTAAATGAAAGATTTGGATTAAGATCAAGCAGCTTAACTGTAAAGTCGCCAGTCTCTGCTGCAGTTCTGCCAATATTATCGCTGTTGTTTGTTGGATTTAACCAAACCTGCATGCGATCAGGGTAATTAACAGGATCAGCGGTTGTTGTCCAGAAGGAAATTATATCGCCATTTTTCATGGATAGTTCAGGTGTTATTAACCAGCAATTAATAAAAGACAAACGATCACCAGCGAAATAATTTACATATGCATGTTCACTTGCACTCGCTTTGTATGAGTGTGAAGCGATCCTTGATTCAAACGGTCCGCCTGTAATGCCATTCAGGCCATTCACAATATAAGAGCCCTGCTGCCATGATTGTGAGCCAACCGGGTTACTTAGATTTACTGCTTTCCATCCCATTTCAATTACACGCTGCATTGAATCAAACTCCTCATGATAAGAAAGACTGGCTGGCTGTGTTGACTTTACGGTCACTTTATCTTCACCGCATGAACTAATAAGAACCGAAGAAAATATGATAAGTACAAAACCAATGAGAAGTGAATTTCTTTTAGTCATTTTAGTTTTTTTGTGGTTAGTACTAAATGATTTTAGTTAAGAATTATTTTTTGCTGCTGTACGACACGGCGTCAATACCAATAGAAGAACCACGTCCATTGCTTCCTGCCCCTTCCATAAAATAACGGAATGCAAACCGTCCTTTAGTTGGCCCATTCAAACCAGATACCGTGGCCTCAAATCTTGTCCAAACGTGAGGGTAAGCTTGCAATGCTTCATTGTGTAGAGGATCGGCTGGATTATTGAAAGACTCAAGAATAAATTCATAGTAAAAAGGATTAATGTCAAGTAAAGGAATAGTGAAATCACCGGGATCAGTTCCGTCACCACAATTTAAAGAAGTTGTTTTATTTATTCTTACCTGCATGCGGTTTACAAAATCGGTATGACTAGTTGGAACTGCAGGAGGAGGAGGTACAGGATCTATTTCACCACGGGTGTAAAAAACTATTTTATCACCATTTTGCATAATTATTTCAGGCGATACAGCCCAGTTGCTGATTGTTCCGGCATCTGAAGAGGTAGATTGATAATCGGCCCATAGGTAACCGGTGCCTGTTCCGCTGTAAGATAAAAATGGAATTCCTGTAAGACTTGTTGGATTTTGCCAATTCGTTCGACCAATGACATCACTTCTGTTTATAAAACGCCATCCTCTATTGTATGCACTTTGTGCAGTATCAAATTCTTCAACAAAAGATTGATCAGGAACTGGGGGAGGTGCTAAAAGATAACTGTCGTCTTTACATGATTGCAATAAGGTAAGGATAGATAACGATGCCACTAAGAATCCAGAGAGTGTAGATTTCCTCATACCGTTCAGTTCGTGTTGATTATACGAGTGAAAGTAATTCAATTTTGCTTTTTAAAAAAAACATTTTACTACGATTCCAGCAAGATCAAACCTGGAATACACCCAATTTTATACCGGGAAAATCAGGATTATTATTAGAAGCAGAGATGGCTTCTGCAATGACTGTTCTTGTTTGAATTGGATCTATAATATCATCAACCCATAGTCGTGCAGCAGCATAATAAGGAGTCGTTTGTAATTCGTATCGGTTAATTATTTCAGATAACAATTTTTGTTCTTCTTCAGGTTTTACTTCCTGCCCTTTTGATTTCATTGCATTCACTTGAATTTGCAACAATGTTTTTGCCGCCTGGTCACCACCCATAACAGCGATCTTTGCTGTTGGCCATGCATAAATAAACCGGGGATCATAAGCTTTGCCACACATTGCATAGTTGCCGGCCCCATATGAGTTGCCGATGATGATCGTGATCTTTGGAACAACTGAATTAGCAACAGCATTTACCATTTTGGCGCCGTCTTTAATAATTCCTGCATGTTCGCTACGACTGCCAACCATAAAACCAGTTACATCTTGTAAAAAAACGAGTGGTATTTTTTTTTGATTGCAATTGAGAATAAATCTTGCAGCTTTATCAGCGCTATCGTTATAGATAACTCCGCCTAATTGCATCTCGCCCTTTCTTGTTTTAACGATCTTTCGTTGATTCGCTACGATGCCAACTGCCCAACCATCAATTCTTCCATAACCGCAAACAATTGTTTTACCGTAATCTTCTTTGAATTGTTCAAATTCTGAATTGTCAACAATTCTTTCAATAACATCAACAATATCGTATGTCTTTCCATCCAGGGGTAATAGTCCATACAATTCATCGGGATTTTTTTTAGGTAATGCTGGTTTAATTCTGTCGAAGCCTGCTTTTTCTTTTTCTCCCAGCATTGAGATCATACGTTTAATATGATCCATGCATTCCTGTTCTGTTTTAAATTTATAATCTGCAATTCCTGAAATTTCTGTGTGAGTATTTGCACCGCCTAATGTTTCTGTATCTATATCTTCACCAATGGCAGCTTTTACAAGATAAGGTCCTGCTAAGAAGATAGAACCGTTTCCCTCTACCATTAAGGTTTCATCACTCATAATTGGTAAATAAGCACCACCGGCAACACAGGGCCCCATCACGGCTGCAATTTGTGTAATGCCCATTGCACTCATTCTTGCATTGTTGTAAAATATTCTTCCGAAATGTTCTTTGTCAGGAAAGATCTCATCCTGCATGGGAAGAAAAACACCGGCACTGTCAACAAGATAAATAACAGGCAAATGATTTTCCATAGCGATCTCCTGCATACGAAGATTTTTTTTGCCTGTAATAGGAAACCATGCGCCGGCTTTTACAGTTTGATCATTCGCAAGGATCACACATTGCCGGCCGCTTACATAACCTACACCTGCAACTGTGCCCCCTGCCGGGCAGCCGCCTTGTTCATCATACATTTTGTAACCCGCAAAAGCGCCGATCTCAATAAAAGGTTTGTCTTTATCCGTTAAGTATTCTATACGTTGCCGCGCAGTGAGTTTGTTTTTTTCCTTTTGCTTTTCAGCTGCTTTTTTACCTCCGCCTTCATATATTTTTTGCAAACGCTGACGCATATCGCTAAGCAGCATTTTCATTGCATCTTCATTACGATTAAATTCAATATTCATAAAGGCGAGGTTGTTTAGCAAATATAATTTAGAATCTTTGCATCATTGTATTTGATTAAATTCACCCTGCCAGCAAATTCTCATCAGTAAAAATTGGTTGGCTAATCGTTTGTTTAGTATTGAACATGCTTGAGTCAATTGATATATGGAAAATGCTTGCAGGAATTGCCATTTTTTTATTGGGTATAAAATTCCTCGAAGAATCATTGCAGGAACTCGCTGGCAGAAGATTTAAACTTTTTTTAAAAAAGCAAACCCAAAATAAATTAAAAGCAATTGGCGGTGGCGCAGTTGTTACGGCTGTCTTGCAAAGCAGTTCTATAGTTGGATTAATGGTACTTGCTTTTGTAGGTGCTGGTATCATTCCCATGCAAAATGCCTTGGCTATCATTCTTGGTGCAAATCTCGGTACTACAATTAGCAATTGGATCATTGCATTGGTAGGTTTCAAAGTTAACATTGAAAACATTGCGCTGCCTGTTACAGGGATCGCAGGTTTGGGCTACGTTATTTTTAACAAGACTTCCACATTGCATAATTGGAGCCGCTTTTTGCTTGGGTTTAGTTTTTTGTTCGTGGGGCTTGGTTATATAAGATCAGGTGTTGAAGAAATCGTTAAGCAGGTAGATCTGTCGCAATATGAAAACTCACCGGTAATTGTTTTTGTTCTTGTTGGATTTATTATCACTACGATCATTCAAGCCAGTTCGGCTACAATGGCGCTTACCTTAAGTGCTTTATTTACAGGTGCAATAAGTTTACAGGCTGCAATGGCTATCACTCTGGGATCAGAAGTGGGGACAACAATAAAGCTTTTTATTGCAAGTGTAAAAGGCACGGCGGTTAAAAAAAGAGTGGCACTGGGAAATTTCCTGATCAATATAATTACAGTTTCTTTTGTATTACTTTTTCTTTCCCCTGTAAACAGGTTAATAACAGAAATTATTGGTATAAAAGATAACCTGATAGCACTTGTTTTTTTTCAAAGCTTAGTAAACATTTTTGGGATCATACTTTTTTATCCGTTATTGAATGTATTGGGCCGTTTTCTTGATAACAGGTTTCGTTCTGCAGATGACGAAACAATGTTTATTCATAAAGTAGATGTAAAAGAGCCTTCCACTGCCCTGGATGCGCTTTTGAAGGAAACGAACCATTTTATTGAGGTCGTTTGTAATTATGCATTAAGCAGTTTTGAGATTTCCGATAAAAAGCAACCGGAAGCAAAACTCAACAAAAGATATTTCGAGAACAATATCATGGAAAAGTATGAGTATATAAAATTCCTTTATGGGGAGATCCACAGTTATTATATCCAAATGCAGAAAACCACAACCAACAAAGAAGATGTGGAAATGCTGGACAGGCTCATGTCATCAAATCGCAACGGCATGTATGCTGCCAAAAGCTTTAAAGATGCATTGCCTGATAAAGAACAGCTTCAAAATTCAAGTAATGAAATAAAATTTGCATTTTATAAAGAGACAAGAGCAGAAGTTGAAAAATTTTGCAAGGCGGTACAGGAATTATTAAAAGAAGATAAACAGGATAAGGCAAAAGGACTTACAGACATATACAGATCAGTAACCTCAGGATATACGACTACGCTCCGGCATTTATATAAAGAAGGAACTGCGGGACTTGTAAATGAAATAGAGATCACGACCATGCTCAATTTTAACAGGGAAATATTTACAGGATTCAAATCATTTGTTTTTGCTGCAAAGGATCACTTGCTTGATAAAGAACAATCAAAGCATTTCGATGATCTGCCGGGGTTTATCCGGTAATATTTATCCATAAAATAAAACCTCATCAAGTGATGAGGTTTTATTCTTTTTATTTCATCAACAGTTATTTTAAGGATTGCACAGGAACCGGGTCCATATCTGTGAAAACTTTATTTTCACCAGCCATTGCCCAGATAAAAGAATAATTCGCTGTTGCTACACCGCTATGAATGCTCCATGGTGGCGATAGAATAGCCTGGTCATTATTCAAAAAAATATGTCTTGTTTCATTTGGCTCACCCATAAAGTGAATGATGCGTTGCCCTTCGGCAAGGTCAAAATAAAAATAAGATTCCATCCGTCTGTCGTGCAGGTGCGGTGGCATGGTATTCCAGATGCTTCCTTTTTTAAAATTAGTAACACCTAATACTAACTGGCAGCTTTGGATGCCATCGTTATGAATATATTTATTTATTACACGATGATTATTGTTATCAAGACTTCCCATTTCTGCCGGCAATGCTTCTGCTGGTTTCATTAAGCGTGTTGGAAATTCCTGGTGAGCAGGGCAGGAGAAGAAGATGAATTTAGCCGGCGATATTTTATTAGCGCTGGCAAAGATTATTTTCTGTTTCCCTTTTCCTATATAAAGACAATCTTGTTTTTCAAGCTCAAATTTTTCTCCATCAACAGTCACATATCCATTGCCTGCAATATTAATGATTCCGATCTCACGACGGCTGAGGAAATGATCGGCTTTTAATTGTTCGTAGGTGCCCAATTGTAAAGCCTGGTCTACTGGGTTTGCAGCGCCAATTATCATCCTGTCATAATGAGTATAGACGCATTCGATCTTATCCTGCTGTATTAAATCTTCCAATAGAAAATTCTCTCTTATTTTTTTTGTATCGTAGCTTGAAAAATCTTCCGGGTGTACGCTGTGAATTACTTTCATCTATTCAATTTTATTTTTTAATGATATTGTTTTGGGGTAAAGCTAAAATAAAGTTCTTTACAAAAATCCGGCAACGTTTCCGGAACGAAAGAAAGGGGATTAGTACTGCATTACTGATGCACAAGCAATCACTTTTGCATTCGGATCTTTCAACTGTGTATAAGATATCCTTTTAATTTTTTCTTTATCGGTATATAATATGATCCAGTCATCCTGCTGCACAACTCTGGCTTCAATACTTACCGGCTCTGCAACGATATCCTGCACGGCTTCGTTTATTTTTTCACCATTTGGGCCAATGATCAAATAATAATTGCTTTCCCCCTTTTCATTTTGTACATGCAGCACTGGTGGGACGCCGCCGAGTATGCAACGAATAGCACAGTCACGATGCACTTTACCTTCTCCGGGTTTCATTACTCCGAAATAACATTTGGGATCTACGATCTCACCACGGATAGTTTGGGTACCCAGGTCTTTTTGTTGTAATAGAACAGTTGATTCCGCTCCAACGTTTACAATGGGGTTGTCATTCTTATCTACCTGCAGCAATATTTTTCCATCACCATAGATCAATGTTCCTTTCAGTGTGACTTCTTTTCCATTTAATGAAACTCCTTTTTCTTTCTCCAGCTCCATAATAGCCGTTTCGGCTCCATGTTTGCCATAACCAACCAAAGGAATCGTAATAGATAAATTATTTTTATCGAACACTTTCAACATTGGAACAGGATTGTTATAATAAATCCCTTTTACTTCTGTAAGCTTTCCAAAATCAAAATTCGCAGTTGAAAATTTCTTTTGTGAAGTGGAAAGCAAATATGCAACGATCAATGCAGCCGGGAAAAGAATAAGCAAAACTTTTTTCACATGTTTTGCAAAACCTGGTGGCGCTTTAGACATCCAACCAATATAAAACTCTTGCTGATTCATGTTTTAATAATTTTATTTTCCCATCTTCGATGTCTTTGTTTTAACTACGTAAGAGTTTAATCCTTATAGAAAATCTTTCATATTTTGATATTCAACTCCTATAGGAGTTGAACGATCTATCGTTGTATTTTCTATAAATGTTTGTCTCCTTCGGAGACAATGAATAAGTTGAATTCCCAATTATTAATTTTTAATTCTAAATTATTAATTGATCATCGCTCCGGGTCTTTCCGTTCCTTCCGGAAATGGCATTGGATTCAACCAGACCTTCCCTTCACTCACTCTCACTTCATATACACTCACCTTTTCTGTAAATGGCGGCGGTGATTGTCCATTATGCGGCAGGTATTGATATCCATGCCATGGGCAAGTGATACAGCCATCTAAAATTTTTCCCTCTCCCAATGGGCCGCCCTGGTGCTTGCAAACATTATGAATAGCATAGAGCTTGTTCTCATGTTTGTAAACAGCGATCCTTTCTTTATCAATGCAAAATATTTTGGCACGACCTTCTTCAAATTTGTTTGCTTCACTCACATACACAAAACCATCAGGAGCAGCAATGAATTTATGGTTGTCTTTCCTTACTTCTTTTGTTCCTGCAATAAGATGAAGTGCGATCAGCCAAACAGCGCCGAGTGAAATAAGGATTACAAATACAGGATGAGTTTCATACTGTATCACGCCAAGCATCACATGCATCACAATTAAAAGATAAGCAAGGTACACAAACATGTGAAGTGTCTTCCAAATCTTTGGTGAAAGATTGTGCAGCCAGAAATCATGACTGGTGATAGCCATCAGGAATAAAATGATCAGGGCAAAAAATCCCAACGACTGGAAAGGAAAACTGGCAACTGAATTAAAATTTGTATTGGAAGTAAATAAAGAAACAAATGGATTGACATTGCCCAGTGTATGAAACTGCAGTATACTGAATATGCCATGTACTGCAGCTATACAAAACATTGTTACTCCCAGGTGACGACGGTTATATAATAATGGTAAGAATTTTTTATTCAGTCTTGCCAATGGGCCGATGCTTAATATTATATGCAGCAATAAAATCGCCAATGTAGAAGTGGAACGGATCAATACTGTTTCAAATGTATAGTCCGGATTGAAGATGGCAGTAAGTACAACAAATGTGAGCAGGTACAGCACACAGAACCCAGCTATGAGCCAGTCATATATTTTCTTTTGCCTGTTCCAGCCTACCGCAGCGTAGCTAACACTCATTGGTTAAAATTTATTGAATCTACTATCTCTTTCTTCATTATATCGTATAAAAGGAATTTGTCCCGGTAGTCGAACTTATTATTGGTTACCCTTAGATCAAAAAACTTTAATCGAAATTCTTGTGTACTCTTACTTTCTATCCTTCCAAGCAGTTCCTGTTTATCAATATTGTTATCAGTAAAATCAATTACTTTATACAGTAAAAAAGAATCAGTCGATGATTCTTTTTTATTAATAAATTCGATTTTTAAATCATACTCCCAACCGGTTGGATGTTTAATTGTTACAGAGTTCGGGGCCAGGATATTGATCTTATAATTCTCCTTATCAACAGAAGCAATTGTATGATAGGTGGAAGCTGGTGCTACTTTCTGTAATAACTCCTGTGTCACCTTCTTCGGCACAGCTATCAATGCAACAATCATCCCAACAGGGATCAGCACTGCCCATAGTGCCCATATTTGTAAATGCCTTTTTCGAAGTTGCTTGATCATGTTTTTAAGTTTAACCGCAAAGACGCTAAGGATGCGCAAAGTGCGCCAAGCTAATAGTGACAATATTTCTTTGCGTTCTTAGCGAAAAGCTTTGCGACTGTGCGGTTATGTCTTCTTCATCCATTTACTCAACAATACCGGCCAGAAGACGATCACTCCTGGAATAATTATTATTTTAAAACCTATCGTGCTGCCATGTGCTCCATCATCAATTTTGTTCAATCCTTTCATCAAAAAAGGAATGACGAATAACACACCCAGTACTAAATAGATCGCTGCAACTATTAATAATATTTGTACCATCCTAAAATTTTTTTGAACCACATAGAAACAGTAGATACATAGGGTTTCACATAGACTATGTGTATTCTCTGTGTCCTATATGCCTATGTGGTTCAAATTTTGCAAACCGAGACAACACTCAACTTTCATAACTCATAATTCATTTCCTTGCCAGCTCTTCCATCGATCCTAGAACCGCATCATAAAATGTCTTATAACTTCCCTTATCATATTTTTTAAGTTCAACCAATATTGCCGGTATATAGACAAACTTTCTTTCCTGCTCATATTCGGCGTGCAGCATTTTGGCGCCATCTGTATCACCCAATTTTTCTGCGATCAAGATCTCGCCAGCTCTTGTAAAATGTTCATAAACGCAAACCTTCCATGTGTTGTAACCCCGGTCACTCATTGCAGACTTCAATGGTTCAAATAACGATTCTGTTTGTGAGAATTTCTCTTTGGGCAACTTGTCCACTTCGGGATTAACAAATGAATGCCCAAATTCATGCACACTCAATTCACGCAGCTTCTTTTCGTTGGCAAATCCCATTTTCAATTCGATGGTATTTTGGAAATCCTGAAAGTCGAATGCTCCAAATACATTCAGCACATGAGTTTTTTTATCAAGTGTATAATTTATTCCAAAGCCCATTCCTTTTGGTATTGTCAGGCTTGGGACCAGGGTATAAGCGTCAAACCTTTTATTATAAAACTTTTCCATGGCACCAATAAAATCCTGCTTTGGCAACACGCTGTTGATCTCATCGATCGCCTTTTTGTAAAATTTATCGGTCTCAATAAAATAGTTATCGAGCCCGATCTCTTTGTAAAATTCATTCATGCCATCCAGGAAAATAGTCACGTTCTTCTTTGCCTCCTGCGGATCTTTGGTCTTTGAGAAATTGATATAGTAAGATTGGTCGATCGATTCTTTTAGTTTAGCATGGGGAAAATCATCTACCTGGAGTAGCAGGCTGATCAGGTAGTCAAGCCATAAATGATCAGCCACTGCAAAACTTTTTCCCAGGTTCTCACTTGTTGCAAACGATTTGTATTTCTGAAAGATCCAGAACCCGTAATTATGCCAATCTTTTTTTGGAATTTTCTTTCCATTAATTTCAACCGTCTTGGTTTCTATGTCCACTCCCTCGAATCCAATAAAGTAGCCTATCCCAAGAAGCTCGACATTCTTATTTATTTCGATCCTCAACTTTTTATTGGGTTTACCATTTGATGCAAAGGAGATCGTTGTATAGGATGTCAGCAAAACGAGAATTGATAGTTTGTAATAAGGAGCTAGCCGCATGTAGTTTTGGTTAAGTCTTTAAATGCTTCATCTAAGGTTGTTTCGATCAATAAATTTAAACAATCCATTGCTAAAAAGAAACGGATAATGATCCTGGATATTTTTATTATATAGCCACTCACTTATACGTTCCACTCTCATGGCATCTTTTGTTCCTGCCGACTAAACTTTAGCGTAAGTGGATTATACTCTTGTAGACTTGATATTTCTATTAATCACTAGGAAATTATAAATGTATTTATACAAGGCTAGAACTCGCTCTAAAAACTTTTTTATAATTGAATACGCTAAAAACTACTTTTAAATTATTCTATAAAACTTTAGCCCTAAATTCTAATTCCTGGTTTGTATCTTTATTTATAAACAATGATATGTCTGAAGTCACTTATGTATTTGGTGCAGGAGCTAGTTGTAAATCGATGCCTCTCGTCAATAATTTCTATGAAAGGTTTAATTTTTTTAATGAATATCTGAGAAAGACAAATTATGATCGACAGGAATTTTTCAATTTATGTAGTGATTTTTCTAAAAACATAAAATCTCACTTATCTTTTGACACCTTTTTCAAGAAACTTTTTCACCAGAATCAGAAAGAAAAGATTCTGCTATATAAAAAAGCTCTTTTGATTTACTTCATTTTTGAACATTTCGTTGATCTAGATTACTATGAACAATTAACATATAACGGTCAAGATTCAGAAATTAAAAAAGATTATAATATTGATCCTCGTTATGAAGCGTTGATTGCAGGATTACTCCAACCAATTGAAGGTTTAAGTGAATTTTACAGTAAGATGAATTGTATAACCTGGAATTATGATTTAAATCTTATACAAGCATTTAAGAATTTCTACATGGCAGACATCTCTTACGGGGACTTCATAGGGAGATTTCACATATCACCAAACGAATTTCATTTTGGAAATCAACTCAAGGTTTTCCATTTAAATGGTTTTATAAACCATAACAAACTAATCAATCTTGAAGCTACAGGCAGAAATGATTTTCTAAATGACTTCATTGATGATTTGAAAAACCCTGACTTCAAACCATTATTGAAATTTGCTTGGGAGGATCATAAAAATGGAAAAATTGAATCTCCTTGTTTACAAGGTGCTGTTGAAGCGTTAAAGAGATCAGATTTAATTGTTGTTATTGGTTATTCATTTCCCCTTTACAATAGGCTTTTCGATCGCCAACTTTTTTCATGGGAAAATATCAAAAGAAAAACAATTTACCTCCAAGATCCAAATGGCCAAGATATATTAGAAATTTTGAAAACAGATTTTGAAATCAAGACCCAAATCACAACCAAAGAAGATCCAAAATTAATTGTGTCTCGGAACCCGAATAGTTTTATCATTCCAAGTGCGATTTTTTGAATTACCGTCTGCCCCCTGTTTTGCATCTTCAACAACTGTTTCATCAATAGAAGATTGTTGCATAACTTCTCGCAAATGATTGCCATGCGGCACTATCCCTCACTTGCCATAATAAAGCTCCAATTAATAAGACTATAAACACCACCAGGAATGGCTTGTAGTTTTTCTTCTTGTAAATATCAAAACCCAACAAGAATCCAACTATTGCCAGAACAACGGTATCAGTTATTGTCAATGCAGTGGGAAACTCAACGCCGAGGCTTATGAGTCCACGTCCTACTCCGGGTCCTATAGCCAATAGACCGGTGGCGATCATGTATCGCATGTGTGAAGCCGAATTTTTTCTGAAGTACATAGCCAATGCCCAGAAGATAGCGAATGAAATATAACCCCGGATGTCAAGCACCATTGTGGCTAGCATTTCTTGCTCAGGAACAATGCCGATTGACCTTCCATATGATCCCCTGCCGACCAGGAACATAGTTCCTATGATAAGTGGTCCCAGCACCCAGGCTACTTTACCAATGGTTCTATGAAGTTGTGCTCTTCCGTAATTGATAAGCAAAGGCTGTACTATCAGCAAGATCATCCACATCATCAAAAAGATCCCGTGGATGTGGATGGTAGGGGTTTTGTTTTTGAAATTCGGGAATTCGCTGGTATAAGTTCGATAAAATCCCCATTGTACTCCAATCATAATTAAAATGATGAAGATGGCGGTGTTGCGGTAAACTTTCAGCATAGCTTGTAATTGAAGGTTTGCTGAAGATAATCAAAATAAACAATTGCTGGCATGCGCAACCGAATTACAAATAAAGTGATGCATGGAGACACGCATCACGGCATAATTCTTTCAGTCCATCCCGAGACTTGTCCGATAAATATTACAAAATAGAAAATGCTGAACGACCTATAAGTTTCGTCGATCTGCCTGTTTTGGATGAATTGGCGCAATAAAGTAGTTTTAAATTTAGGCCGATGAAAAGTAACGGAATAAAATACAAGTTCACAGCAAAACTCTGGCTATATGCTGGTCCAAGTGGCTGGCATTTTGTTTCACTTCCTAATGAATTAGCACATGAAATCAGAAATGCTCTCAAATTTGAAGAAGAAGGTTGGGGCCGATTGAAAGCAACAGCAAAAATTGGTAACAGCGAATGGAAGACTGCAATTTGGTTTGACACAAAAATGAATACCTATTTGCTTCCTCTAAAGGCGGAGATCAGAAAAAAGGAAGATCTTGTAATTGGCAAAGACGTGGAAACTGTTTTGTGGATTTAATCAAATGGACTGACCTGCAATCGTTACAACAATAGAAAATGCTGAACGAAATATAAGTTTCACCAATCTGCTTATTTGGATGGATTGGCGCAACAAAGTAGTTTTAATTTGCTTATGGAAACTCGCTTCAAATTGCATCTTGACTAAAAACTTATGGCAAATTCATTCCTGCTGGTATATTCATTTGTTTCACTTTTTCTTTGTGCACAAAATGATCTTAAAACAAATCTTCGCTTGGCAGTCAGCCGGGATTCAATTGATTATATACAAAAAAGTATTGCATTTATAAAAGAGATAAAACAACAAGAACTGTCTGGCACAAGTTTTATTTTGGCTGACAAACCATTTTCGTTTGAATATTTTGATTGTATCCCAGACTTATTAGCAGATACTGCTACTTACACAAAAGAAGAAATCGCTTTAATCAAAGACAAAAAATATCCTTCATTGGAAAAATGGACAAAAGAGTTTTTTATAAGTATAAAGCTTATAAGCAGTGATACTATAAATGCAATTTTCAAGGACAGGTGGTGGGATTATTTCTACAAACACATCGGATCAGGCTTCAATACATTTTCAACTCCCATTTTTTTGAGGAACGATACTTATTGCCTTTTTTATTCAGATTATCGTTGTGGTGAGCTTTGCGGTGGTGGACAATTAACACTTTATAAAAAAGAAAAATATAAGTGGATAGTGGTCAAATCTTACTGTAACTGGATAAGTTAAATACCACGGTCCAGCCTAAGCTTAGTCCCGAATAAAACACAAAAAAATGCTGAACGAGATATTGGGTTCGTCACCCGATAGCTATCGGGTCTGCCTGATTTAGCAAAAAAGTAGTTTTAAGTTGCGGCTATAGATGAGTTGTACGCTATTTTATTTCAGCCTCCCAATGAAAAACCACCTTTCAAATTCGACAAAATGAGTAGAATGCTCAGGACAGAAAAGAACAAATTTATCAGGCTCCTCAGACCAGCCTGACTGATTAATGCATTAAACCCAATTAACCGTTGTGAGATAAGTATCGATACGTAGTACCACAACACACTCAATCCAACTATTACAAATATGAAACTGCTTCGTGAAATAATCATCCCATTGCTGCCGGAAATTTTTGTATTCGTATACTGTCCAAGACTATTGTAGAAAAAAAATAACACAACAATTGGCAACAAAGAAATAAATACACAAATAAGATTTGATTTCTTTTTCATTTTTGATATTTGCAATGCTAAAATAAAAATATTTTCTCAATGTGGAGGTACTTAATAATTTTCCAATCCGGCCGGGGTTGCCCGGCAAACATTACAGCAATAGAAAATGTAGAACGAATTTTAAGTTCCTCCCATCTGCCTGATTTGGATGGATAGGCGCAATGAAGTAGTTTTAAGTTGCATCAATACTATGAGTTAGTCAACATATTGTAATAGCAAGCACTATGATAAAGAAATTTAATTCGCATTTTCTGTCTTTAATAGTTCTTACCATTTATATAAGTGGATGTAAAAAAGAAGTTATTAACGGAACAAATGGGTCAAATGGAGGCAATGGTTTTAACAGCTTAATTAAAACATCATCTGAATTACCTGGATTAAATTGTTCTAGCGGTGGATTAAAAGTAGATATTGGACTTGACTCAAATCGAAATGGATCTCTTGAAAACTCAGAAATCAAGACGACCTCATATATATGCAATAATTCCCCTGCTACTTTTAGTGCTACCATAAGTCAAACAGGAATAAATTCACCAGTCAATACAATAATAAACAACTCTCTTAATTTGACGATTTCTTGGAGTAGAATATCTCAAGGACATTACAAAGGGCAATTAAGTCATAGCTTAGATTTGACGAAATCCATTATATTAACTAATAATATTGGAGTCCTTTGTAAGTTTCAAAGTAGCACTGAAATTTCTTTAGATAATACTTGTGGAGTAAATGCCTATTGTGATGATTTTTCAAATTTGAGTTTAGAAATTAGAACTTACTTATAATACGATGCCTAACATACTGGTCGGACAATAGAAAATGAAGGGATATAAGATTCCCCAGCATGCATAAATCAGAAACTAAAAGCCCCGTCTAAGCGGGGCTTTGAAATTTTAGAGTTGTTTTAGAATCCTGTCTTAGATGGCTTTTTGATCTCTTCAAGCATTTCCTTTACTGCCCTTTCCAGCTGAGGATCTTTTCCTTTTAAAATAGATTTATAATCATTCACCACTTTTATATCCGGTTCAAGCTGCATATTTTCAACAGGACGATTTTCTTTTCCAATAAATGCTACCATTGGAATTCCAAAAACCAGTGTAGGATCGATCTGTGTTTCCCACCATACAGCAGTTCCGGTTCCTGCCACCGGCATTCCGATCAGTTTTCCAACATTAAGGCTTTTGTATGCATACGGGAATAAATAGGCATCGGAATAATTGCTCTCACTCATCAGCACTGTTGAAGGGTTTGACCAGCGACCTCTCGGTTCCCACGCACCCACTTTCACACTTTGCGGAGCCATTTGCATATATTTCTTTCCATTTAAAAATGTTGAAAGTTCATCATGAAGATTACCTCCGCCATTGAAACGTGTATCCACGATCAATGCATCGGCGGTGATAGCCTTGCCCAACACATCTTCAAAAACTGTTCTGTAGCTGGCATCATTCATTCCCTGCACATGTATGTAAGCCACTTTACCACCAGAAAGCTCTTCAACTTTTTTCCGATTGTTTCTCACCCAGCGATCATACAATAGACCTTGTTCTTCCTGTTGGGTGATAGGTTTTGTTGTTTCATCCCATCTTGTTTTTGTTCCAGGATCATAAAGGCTTAGCAAAACATTTTTCCCTGATTTGCGGTTAAGCAATTTATTCCAGTCTATATCTTCTTTGATATCATCTCCATCTATTTTCTCGATCACTACTCCTTGTTTGATCTTTGTTTTTGCATTCATGAACGGACCGCCATCCAGCACTTCCATTACTTTCACGCCGTCACCATCATAAGTTTCATCATATAACAAACCAAGACTTGCAGTGGCGTCTCCATTTTGCGCTTGCAGCGCATACCGACCGCCGGTGTGAGATGCATTTAGTTCACCCAAAAACTCACTGAGCAATTCCTGGAAGTCATAATTATTATTTATATGGGGCAGGAATTTTGCATATTGTGTGTGATAGAAATCCCAATCTACACCCTGCATTTTCGGATCATAGAATTTTTTCCTTACTTGTCTCCATGCATGATCGAAAATATATTCCCTTTCTGCTGTAGCCTGCAAAACCATTTCTCCATTAACCGTTACAGGTGATGTTTTGCCGGCGTCAGCATCAACTTTCATGATGCGTCCGTCGCTCACAACAAACAAACTCTTTCCGTCTTTTGAAAGATCCATTCCGGCCGGGCCACCATCCAGTTTCGCAACCAACTTTGTTTCTTTTGTCCTTGCATTTGTGGACCAGAGATCGTATCCTTTTTCCATCCTTGCAGCGAAATAAAGTTTCTCTCCATCGGGGCTCAATACATAATCTGAAATATTTCCTGAGTTGATCGAAAGACGAAGTTTTCTTGTTTCGAGACCTTCTAAATTTGGTTCCCAATTTTTTACTGGTGTCACCGCTTTTTTAGTTGTATCTTTTTTAGCGTCTTCTTTTTCTTTATCCTCTTTTTCTTTTAATAGGGTAAAATCATCCTTGCTTAATTTGTAGCGATCATAAGTATCCTGGTCAAAGAACATAGCGTACACATCAACTTCTCTTGCACCTTGCAAGGCAAGCGGTTTTTTACCATCACGATCTGTAACCCATAGTAAAGCTTTTCCACCCAATGCCCACTGTGCTCCGCCATCAAAGAATCCGCTTTGCGTAAGATTTTTTCTTTCGCCGGTTCCATCGGCTTTCATCAATGCTATTTCAGAATTTGTATACCGACCTTCCTGGGAACTGAAGGCGATCCATTTGCCGTCCGGTGACCAGGTGTAATTCTGATCGCCGTCTGCATAAGAAAAATTTACACCTTGCGGAACGATCGTCCTGCTTTTTTTAGCTGCGATATTATATACCTTGACAACATTTCTTTCTTCAAGATAAGCGATCTCTTTTCCATCTGGCGAAATGACCGGTTGAAATTCTTCTGCATCAGTTGCGATCACTGGTTCTTCTTTCACAATGGTTGATGCATAAAAATATGGTTCTTCTTTGCGATCGATATAAGCCCTGTAAATATCCCAACTGTTCCCTCTTTCGCTTGCATAATAAAGTGAACGACCATCGGGAGCAAACTCAACTGTTCTTTCCTGTTGTGGTGTGTTGGTAATACGCTTTGTTATTCCACCTTCAACGGATGTAACAAAAACCTCTCCTCTCACCACGAAGGCAATTTCTTTTCCGTTTGGCGATAATGCCGTTTGTGTTATGCCTGTATTGATTGGGAGAATTTTTTCATCCTTTCCGCGGATATCGGCATTGATAGCGATATTTACTTTTTGAGCTGAACCACCATCTTTCATAGTATAAATTTCGCCATCATTGGTAAAGCAGAGAACCCCATCATTGGAACGGGTAAGGAAGCGAACAGGATTATCTTTCATTTTCGTTACCTGCGACATGCTGCTCTGTCCGGCAATGGTTCCTTTATAAATGTTTTGTGTCCCGTTCTTTTCACTTAAATAATAGAATGTATTATCATCTCCACCCCAAACAGGATCCCTGTCCTCACCCTCAAATGATGATACCTGTGTGTATTCATCTTTTTTCATATCATAGACCCAGATATCTCTTGTCACGGCAGAAGTATGATGCTTGCGATAGGCATCTTCAAAACCTTTCCTGTCCTGGAAGATGATCTTATCACCTTTGGCATTAAATTTCGCAAATTCAGAACCTGCAGATAAAACCATTACTGAACGGCCGCCATCGACAGGCACTTCGTATAACTTCTGAAACAATCCTCGTTGGGGAAAACGGGCCGAAGTATAAATGTCATTCCTGTTCGTCCCGAACAAAACCTTTTTATTGTCTGGTGTAAAATCATAAGGATAATCATTGGCAGAATGATAGGTTAACCGTTTCGCTTCGCCACCTGAAGAGGGCATTATGAATACGTCAAAATTTCCATAACGGTCGGATGCAAATGCCAGCCATTTACCGTCATGACTCCAAACCGGCATATAATCATAAGCTTCATGCAAAGTCAATGGTATCGCATCGCCCCCACTGCTGGGTACTTTATAGATATCACCTTTATAACTAAAGACAATTGTTTTTCCATCGGGAGAGATGGAAGGATAACGCAACCACAAAGGGTTGGTTTGTGCAGTAACCTGCAGAGCTATACTTACTGTGATGCACAGCAACAATGTAATTTTTTTCATAAGCAAAAATTTTGAAGGGAACTAAAGTTAACAACAAAAACAAATGATCGGTTGCCGTTAGTAAAAAATTGACTTTCGGACAACTATCTTTTTAAAACTGTAATATATATACATAATCAGTAACCTGAACGTCGTAAGCTCGAGTTGTGTTATTATCAACTGCCATACAAATAATAATCGTTACCGGTAATTCAGAATCCATCGCCGGGATGCCTTCGGCAGCTTCCATCCCGGGAATTTTTTGTCAACCATTGCAACACAAAAATGCTGAACGAAATATGAGTTTCGCCAATCTGCCTGATTTGGATGGAGTGTATCAATAAAGTAGTTTTAAGACGTAGCAATATTTGCGGAGCCACCTGATAGTTTGGTTTATCTTTTAAAAACATATTATAAATGAAAAGTGCAAGAGTTCTTCCTCCTAAGTTTTTGGCAGCGATGGTTGCTGTTTTACCACTTCCCGGATCACCCTTATATGATGGCGATGACCAAAGAGTAATAGACCAGGCCTTGGCAGATCTTGATATCTATAAAAAAGCAGGTGTGGACAGTATTATTTTCGAAAACGATCATGACCTGCCATATATTCAACCTCCATTGGATAAAAAAGCTATTGTTTTAATGACAGAGATTTGCAAAGAAGCAAGGAAAAGATTTAATGGCCCGATAGGAGTTCAAATGCTGGAAGCTGCAAATATTGAATCTTTGGAAATTGCCGCTGAAGCAGGGCTTGATTATATACGAGTCGAGGCTTTTGTTTTTGCTCACGTAGGTGGGAGTGGCGTCATTAACGGTTCAGCCGGAAAGATCTTGCGAAGAAGAAAAGAGCTAAAGGCAGAACATATAAAAGTGTTTGCTGATGTAAAAAAAAAACATGGCTCTCATTCATTGACAATAGACCTGGACATAAAAGATGAAATTATGCAGGCCGAACTTTTCATGGCAGATGGAGTTATTGTCACCAGCCAATTCACCGGCTTGCATCCTGAGAAAAATGATCTTATCAAAGCAAAAGATGCAACAAGATTACCTATATTGATCGGGTCAGGTATGAACGTTGATAACATTGCCGATTACCTGCCTTTAGCCGACGGGTTTATTGTTGGATCTTATTTTAGAAAAGATGGAAAGTTTCTTGAACAATTAGAACCTGAAAGATTAAATAGGTTTATGGAGCTATTTCAGTCCGCACGGGGGCTTGTCCAGAAATAAAATTTGAACCACGGAGACACAAAGGCACAAAGAAACACAGAGAAAAACTCCGTGACACACTGCGTCATAGAGCAAAAAATAAGAAAGCCCTCCGGTGGAAACCAAGGGGCTTTTTCTAATCAAAAACCATTAACCATTAAACCTTATCCTATGAAAATTCGTCGCCAATGTAGAAGAAAATGAATTAAAAAAACATGATATTCATTTTATTGATGTTGGTTAAGTTGAAAGTAAACACAAGTTGTTGAGAAATTGAGTGTGGTCAATGAAGTATATAGTATCAGAAGTTAGTTGGCTTAGGTTTCTTAAACTCTTTTAATTTTTCACTTACATAGATCAGCATTTGTTCTTTGCTGCTTTTTCTGCAAAATGAATAGCTTGGCCGGTAAAGGATCATAAACCGGGTTAAAGAATCACCACGCAAACCTGTTATGGATGCTACCCATTGTTTTGGAAAAGAACGGTCAACATAATATTCCTGCTCTTCTTTGATCAATCGTTTTTTTAATTGCCTTTTTTGCTTTGCTTCACGGGAGAAATGACTGAACGGGCTCAATGAAACGCCAAACCCATATTGCGGTGTATTGCGACCCGTTATATTGGGCAACGTATACATTTTATCGTAAAAATTTCGCCGGGCAAGTGAATCCCCCTGGTAACTACTGGTGACTGTAACATTTTTTAAAGTAATGACCTCATTGTGCAATGTCACATCATGTTGTGCCAGTAACATAGAATAAACTACCGTTATGGTGTCAGGCTTATACCCCACGATCGAAAAAACAAGTTGATCCCCTTCTGCTGCTATTATTGAATAGCTACCACTAAGATCCGAACGGACTGATTGTTTTGTGTTAACATTATAAACATTCACAGCGGCTACTACAGAATCAGTTTTGGCATCATAGATCTTTCCTTTTACTATTGACTGTGCATGAGTTCCTGTGCAGAAAGTAAACAACAAGGAAGCAAATAGTTTTAGCCGAAGGCACATTGTTAAAAATAGGAAACAGCTTAATAAACATTTTTTTGCCGGAGGCAAATGTTTGTTAAATACATTGAAAGAAACAAGACTGTAGCGCTATACCCCTGGGTGCCGGTTGATTCGTGTTTGATAAAAATATTCTCTTTAGGTTAGTTGGCTTGTTTATTTATCATCCACTTTGTTCCAAACTTATCGAAAAACATTCCGAAATAATCACCCCAGGGGGCTTTGGCCATGGGCACAATAACTTTTCCGCCAGCGGATAGATTGTTAAATAATTTATCCGCCAATTTTTCACTGTCAGGATGAAGAGAAAGTGAAAAATTATTTCCTGCAACAAATGGTCCGCCCATAGAATCAAGATGATCATTACCCATTAGTCTGACTCCGTGAGGAGCATCTAATGCTATGTGCATTACTTTTTTCTTATCTGCATCAGGCATTTGCCCGCCATTTGGTGAATCACCAAAGCGTTGAAGGTTTGTGATCTTTCCCTCAAGAGATGAAGCATAAAAATTAAATGCTTCTTCTGTGTTTCCATTAAATGTAACATAGGCTGCTATCATGATCGTGATTTTTAAAATGTGAATAGCAAATTTAAGGTAATAAAAAAATTGAACCAGAGAGACACAAAAGCACAAAGAAACACAGAGAAATTAAATAACTTAACACGATGAACAAGCCCTTATTCATGATCGCTTGCATTATGCTTTCAATGAACTCCAATTCACAATCGATCGGATTTGATAAAAACAATCTTGAGGCAAACCATGTTTACATGTCTGTTGAAAAAATGGGTAACAAACAGGTTGTAAAAGTTATCATGGATTCAACTGTAAAAAAATCAGATGAACCAACCTTTGTGAAAATAAAAGGTATTGACTTCAAACATGGGACTATCGAAATAAAAGTATTAAGCAGGTTATTGAAAACCGCACCAGCCTCCTCCAGGGGCTTTATTGGAGTCGCTTTCCATATTGATTCACTGAATTCAAAATTTGAAGGAATTTATTTGCGTCCAACAAATGGCCGGGCTGAAGACCAATTGAGACGCAATCATTCTATTCAATATTTTTCTTATCCCGACTATGATTTTGACAGGTTAAGAAAAGAAGCCGGAGGTGTTTACGAATCCTATGCTGATATGGGCCTCAATGAATGGATTACTATGCGCATCGAAATAAAGGGCAAGCAAGCCAACCTATTTTTAAATAATAACAAACAGCCTTCTTTAATAGTGAACGACCTAAAACTTGGGGACAATGTTTCAGGTGCGATAGGCTTGTGGGTTGATATCGGAACAGAAGGATATTTTAAAGATCTAAAGGTCACAAAGTATTGAGAATTTTTCTTCATAATTCTTTTCTCGTTTTTTTTAAATAACTTAAACATTCAAATTCTCTTGTATGAAAAAAATAAACTCAATTGCCATAGGACTTTTATTGCTGCTTTTCGCAGTTAGCACAAATGCACAATCTAAAACAGGTGCAGATTTTTTTGCGGGCAAATGGAAAGTGTTGGTGACTGGTACTCCTTACGGAGACCTGAAAAGAATTTATGTATTGGAGAAAAACGACAATACACTCACAGGAGTAGTGCAGGATTCCACCGGTAAAGAAATAACCAAATGTTCTAAGGTGGAAGTAAAAGACAACGAAGTAACCTTGTATTATCAGGCCATGGGAAATGATGTTAGCATAACACTGATCAAAAAGGACGACGATCATGTTACCGGGTCTGTGCTTGGCCAGTTTGACGCTAAGGGTGAACGCATAAAATAAAAGCATTTTTATTTATGAATAAACTGATCCCGCTGCTTCTCTTCTCCTTTACTCTTATATTTGAATCACCGGCGCAGGATGTTCAAAAAGTTTTTACATCTGATATTGATAATTTCTGGATCGCTTATGACAGCATTCAAACAACTAATGACAGCTTACAGCAAATTCAATTTATTCAAACGCTTTATATTGATAAAGGCACTAAAGGCCTGAAAGCATTTATGGTTTTAAGAAACTATAATGCAAAATTGTGGGTGGCACTTATCCATAGGTATCCGAAATTCTGGACTTCGATCAGGCCAAGTACATTGGCAGTAAAATCCTATGCGTCAGAGATCGAAAACAGCATCGTAAGATTCAAAGAACTCTATCCTGATCTTAAAGAAGCTAAAATGTTTTTTACAGTTGGTGGGTTACGGTCGGGCGGCACAACGATGAATGATATGGTGCTCATAGGATCAGAGATCGCCACCGGTAATGCATCAACCGATGTATCTGAGTTCACCAATAATTGGCTGGCGAGTGTATTCAAAAATCAGCAAGCTGATAATCTCGTTAACCTGAACATTCATGAATATGTACACACCCAGCAAAAAAGTGGCGATCCGAAAACTTTACTGGGCAAGGCGATTGAAGAAGGTTCCTGCGATTTTATTATGGAACTAGTTATTGGCAAGCAGATTCAAAACAATTATATCGTTTATGGAAGAGAGCATGAAGCAACATTAAAAGAAGAGTTCAAAAGAGATATGCTTTCCACTAATTTTGCGAATTGGTTATATAATGGTTCTACTGCAAAGACAGTTGCTGATCTTGGTTATTTTATGGGTTATAGTATTTGCAAAGCCTATTGTAATAATGCCCCGGATAAGAAAAAGGCAATAAAAGAGATCATTGAACTTAATTATTCGGATAGCGCAGCAGTAGAGGATTTTCTAAAAAAATCGAACTACTATTAAAAAGCTATCGTGTTTCAAAAAACTTATAAGATTGATTTCGCTTACCTTTCATACCATCTTTTGAAAAATAATCTCCTTTTGAAGTAACTTTAAGAGTAAAGTGCAGGAGACATTGAAGAAGCCTGGTTTTATATTCATTATTCTTTCCTTCGCTTTCTCATCGAAAGCGCAACAAACCAATTGTACCTTTCTGCCACCAAAACTTACTATTCACTTCGGCGCTGGTGATATACGTGACGTCAATACCGATGACATTTATAGTTACCGACGAGTTTCCCATTACTGTCCTTCTGATGGATATTATTCATTTGTTTCTTATACAAGTTCATGTTTTGGCGACGATTGGCATACACTTTATGAGGATCATACCGCTGGAGACGCCAACGGGAATATGTTGCTGGTAAATGCGGGAAGAGCAGGAGCGGTATTTCTAAAAATGCCGGTTCCCGGATTGAAGAGTAATACCATTTATGAACTCGGTCTTTGGCTTATGAATCTTTGCAGGCCCACAAAGAAATGCGGATCTCTATTATTGCCTGATCTGAATATCCGGTTGGAAACACCGGAAGGAAAGATCGTCGCAAATATCGTCACAGGCGAAATACCAAGAGTTGAAGATCCGAGATGGACACAACATCGTGCCCTTTTTACTACGCTTGCTGCAACATCAACATTGATGTTGGTGATGATGGATAAAAACCCAAGTGGTTGTGGAAATGATTTTGCATTGGATGATATCACATTCCGCGAATGTGTGAAACAAGTTACACGGGTGACTCCAAAAACAACTCAAACAGCAAAACCTTCGAATGTATCGAAGCAACCCGCCACTTTAAAACCCGTCCCGAAAAAAACTACAACTTCACCAAAGAAAAAAGAACAGGCACCTGTAGTGATCAAGCCGAAAATTGATACGGTATCAAAAACAAATTCAGTTGTAAAGCAAGATCAGAAAATATTTACGTCAACTCCATTGGTTTTAACGACAAGGGAAAATACATTGGTGAGGAGAATTGAGACGGAAACCGGTGAAATAAAAATTGAGCTCTATGATAATGGCGAGATCGATGGCGATACGATCAGCATCTATCACAACAATGAATTAATAAGATCGCATATGCGCCTTTCTCACAGGCCGATCACGGTCAGCATCAGCGTAAATCCAGATCAACCTCACCATGAAATTGTAATGGTCGCTGAAAATCTAGGGTCCATTCCGCCGAATACTTCAGTCATGATCATCACGACAGCAAGGAATCGTTATGAAGTGCTTATTTCATCAAGCGAGCAAAAGAATGCGAAGGTTGTTTTTGATTTAAAGAAATGAAAGATCACTGGATTTGAGAAGTTAGCAACTATAAAAAATACGGTGATCGGTCAGGGAATGCGAAGCCACTAAAATTTATTGGATCCTGAGTGGGACTCGCACTAAAGTTTTATCCCAAATGAAATTCATTTTCACTACTGAAGAATCATTGTCAAAACTGATTGTGAATTGTTCCGTTTCCGTGAGGGCTGTTTCAACAGGAACCTCTACTGTAGCAACATCAAGGGAATAATTAGGTTCATAATAACCAAATTTGCCTAATTCACTATTCAATGTAATGAGCCATGTATTATGATTTGGCACAGCATACATTCGATATTTGCCAGCATTCACCGGCTTGTCCGCAAAGATTATATTTTTATTGAAGCTGATTTCTGTAGCATCGTTGGCTCCCAACCTCCAATATTTTCCATTAGGAACCAATGCTCCAGTGGTACGCGGCAATCCCGTTAAAGCCCGAAATCCATTGGTCCAAAATTTTCCTTTAGGAAGCCATGCCCTGTCTTTTGCTTCCCCGAAAATTACCCTCCCTTTTTTATACGGTCTACTGTATGTCACCCCAATATCCAGATCTTTATAACTAAAATTGATAGTTTCCTCAGGACTGTGTGAGCGAGTAGTAGCAATTCGATAACAACGATAACCAATCCAGATAGCTAGCAAGATCGCTAAGCCCTTGAAAATTTTTCTTTTCATAACTTAATTTTTAGGAGGGATTAATTTTCACCCAAAAACGTATTTGAAATTTAAAACAAGGTTACGGAGAAAATGAGGCTATTATGAAATATTTTTTTTATATCAATAAGCATCTTACCAAAACATGGAATGAGTATTGCTAATTAACTTTGATCGTGCAAAGAGAATAATAAAGAAATTTAAAATGAAGATCATTAAAGTACCACTTTTATTGGCCGGATTGTTGGGAGTGTTTTTACTAAGAACAAATGATTTATTTTTTTTAGATAAATCAGAAAAGGGAATGGAAATTAATAATCGAATGGAATTCACCAATGTCGCGATAACTATCGTTAAAAAATGGAACATGCCCCAGGAGCTGATAGAGGTATCTGGGATTTCATACATGGATGGACAGCGGTTTGCCTGCATCCAGGATGAATTGGGGAAAATATTTATTTATAACGCCGAATTGTCATCTGTCGAAAAGGAAATTTCATTTGCTGCTGCAGGGGATTATGAAGAGTTAGCTGTTGTTGGTGAAACGATTTGGGTCTTACGTGCCGATGGAAAATTGTTTGAAGTGAGCAATATAAATGCCACGAAGCCTTCAGTAGATGAATACGGCACTCACTTAACTATGAAGCAAGATCCTGAAGGACTTTGCTATGATAAAAAAAATAACAGGTTATTAATAGCCATCAAAGGTGCCGAGCCCGGCACAGAAAATTATAAAGGCATCTATGCATTTGACTTGCATTCAAAAAAAATGGATCAACAACCTGCATTTAAAATAGACCTGCAGGATAAAGTGTTTGGAAATGGTTCGGACAAAAAAAAGAGAAACACGATAAACCCTTCGGGCATTTCGATTCATCCTGTTAGTGGCGATATGTATATCACCGATGGACGCAATCAGCAGTTGCTGATCACAGATGCTGGCGGAAATATCAAGAAATTATACAGATTAAATAGCAATGATTTTGCTCAGCCGGAGGGAATCACATTCAACTCTGCCGGTGATCTGTTTATTGCAAATGAAGGAACAAAACAACCGGGCAATATACTACAGGTAAAGATCGACCCCTGATGATTTAGAAACTATCTGATATTCTATTCGCCACAAAAGATACTCAATTAGTGAGTTTGCATCTCCTGCATAGTCTTTTCTATTGTATCGGGGTTCATATATCGTTCATACTTTCCATTTCCGTTTCCTTTATTTACATAATCACTGCCGCGCCAATTATGAACATGCATTACTTCCCTTACATGCTTACTATAAGCAAGAAGATATTTTCCAAGACCATGCTGAATACAGATACGGTCAGTGTTAAATTCCATTTTATCCAGGTATCGTTTTGAAATATGGCCGATTCCAACGCCAATTGTTTGCGGAAAATTTTTGCTGTTGAAATCAACCACATGACTTAATTCATGCCCGATAACGCCAACCTGTTGTTCGAATGTGAGATTCTGAAGAAGAAGAGGTCTCAATGTGTCAATGGTCTCGTTGCTGATCGTAATAATATAGGTACGATGACCCTTTCTTTGAAACACCCCGGCAAAATCAGGTTTGGTAGCTAAACCCGTTCTTGCTTTTTTAATTTTAAAAACAATATGTACATCTTTCAGTTCAGGAAAATGGGATAAAGCAGTAAGAATGGGCTTTTCATATTGCTGAGGTATTTCTTTTTTGTTTCTAAATTTTCCTAAAGAATCAATAGCCTGTTCCTTATTTGCAGCTTCAGAAATAAAAGGGAATATGAGGATCAGCAGGGGGAGAATAGTTTTATACGTTTGTCGATTGGTTGGCATACCTAACTATAACGCCAAAAATAGGCCAGCGCTTCCTGCTAATTGTTAACGGTTAGTAAAGGAGGCAAATATATTGATAGGGAAGAGGGTTAACAAAAGTCACCTCAACATGTGCCGAAAATTTAAAGGACTTGAAGTCTGGCAGTAAAAATTTTTCGTATATAATTAAATTTTCTTTTTTACCGGGCGTTCAATTTCAGGGAAAGAGTATTTGGTATAGAGGAAATATCCCCGCTATACTGTGAATAACCCGGTCGCTACGACCATGGCAAATAATCGTTTTATTGGTACATTTGGAATGAACCTTAACAAACAACCTGACTATGATCCTCAAACAATCCATTCAACAAGTATTTGTTCAATTAAGTGAATCCCTTAACGAGTTAAGCAAAGATGAATACAGGCAACCGAGTAAAGTTTTGCTGGACGCAACTATTGGTGAGCATGTAAGGCATATTATTGAATTGTTCCAATGTCTTGAAAAAGGATATGACACGGGTATTGTTAATTATGAAAAAAGAAAACGGGATCATGAGCTTGAGGTTAATAAAGAATTGGCTTCTTTCTTATTAAAAGAAATTTATCAGAACATAGATAAACCTAATAAAGACATATTACTTGAAGCCGGGGATTATTGTGATCCTATGGAAATTGTTTCGATATCTTCCAATTATTACCGGGAGCTTGTGTATAACCTGGAGCATACCATTCATCACATGGCTTTAATAAGAGTAGGGATAAACGAAGTTTCATCTGTCAGGTTACCAGAAGAATTCGGAGTAGCTTATTCAACAGTTAAATATCGTCAACAGTGTGCACAGTAAGCTTTATCCCTTCAAATGATAAGTATTTTATCACGTCTAATCGTGATGAAAAATTGAGCCGGAAAACAGCCATTTCCCCGGGAATGTTTGAGTATAATGGACAAAAATTATTTTTTCCAAAAGATGCAGATGCTGGTGGTACATGGATAGTAATGAAGGAAAATGGAGATGCGGCTGTGTTGTTGAACGGAGCATTTATTTGTCATACGGCCGAACCTCCTTATAGGTTAAGCAGGGGAATTATTTTGCTTGATATATTTTCTACAGAAAAACCGTCTGCAGCATTTGCAAAAATAAACCTGCGGGATATTGAACCATTTACTTTGGTCTTACTTGAAAATAATTGCCTCTATGAATTCAGATGGGATGGGACAGAAAAATTTTGTAGGCAATTAAATATAAACATGCCCTACCTCTGGTCATCCACAACATTGTACGATGGCTTTGTTATTAAAAAGCGAGAGCAATGGTTTGCTTCTTTTTTAAATGATCATCCAATACCTACTCAACAGGATATCCTGAACTTTCACCGTTTTACCGGCGACGGTAATAAACAAAACGATCTGCTTATGACACGTGATGGAATGTATACAACAGTAAGCATAACCAGCATATTGCTTACAAAAGATCGCGGATGCATCCAATACCTCGATATTAGCGGCAGCACATCGTCAGAGATAAAAATTGAATTGTTACAGTCATCACAAGCAATTGAATGAAAAGGATACTCTACCAACCTTTTTTCATAAGATTATTTAATTGGGAGTATTGGCCATTTAATGTAGTATACGGGCCATTATTTCTTTATTGGTTTTTTCTTTCCTTAAGAGCAAGATCATTTTTCTTTTTTAATACTTCGAATCCGACCATAAAAAATGGAGGATTTCTTATGGAATCTAAAAAAGAGGTTTATGACCTGATCCCATTCGAGTATTATCCTGCCACTCTTCTTTTCAAAGCATCTTCATCAACGCAGGAAATTCTTGCACTTATTAAACAACGAAATCTAAAATACCCTTTAATAGGCAAACCCGATATTGGCATGAAAGGAATGATGGTAAAAAAATTAGAAAATGAAAATGAGTTGTTATCCTATGCAAAAAATTCTAAAGTTGATTTTCTTATCCAGGAATTTGTTTCCTTTAAAAATGAGATCGGCATATTTTATTATCGTTATCCAAATGAAGCGAATGGGCATATTTCAGGAATAGTAAAAAAAGAATTTCTTGCTGTATCCGGGGATGGAATTTCAACTGTTGAACAATTGCTTTTAAAAAATAAAAGAGCAGTTCTGCAATTACAAAACTTGAGAATAAAGGAAAAAGAAAAAATGAATATCATCTTACAAAAAGAAGAAGAATTAATAATTGTACCATATGGGAATCATGTAAGAGGTGCAAAATTCCTGGATGACAGTAACCTGGTAGATGAAGAACTAACAAATACAATTGATTTGATCTGTAAAAAAGTAAATGGGTTTTATTTTGGTAGGCTTGACATACGATATAATAACTGGGAGGAATTAAAACAGGGAAAGAACTTTTCTATCATAGAATTGAACGGATCGGGAAGTGAGCCAACACATATTTATGATCCCAGGCATTCCGTTTTTTGGGCATGGAAAGAAATAGCAAAGCACTGGAAAATATTATATCGCATCAGCAAATTGAATCATCAATTACAAAATGTTCCTTATATGACAACAAGGATGGGTTTAGATATGTTCAGGCAGAACAGCGAATATGTAAGATTGCTAAACGATAATTAATTATTTGGGGCACTGTTGTCGATCCAACATAAAATTGCATTTTTTTGAGTTGCAGTCAAAGTTGCATTCAATGGCATATGGCCTGATGCAACCTCACGACGAATATCGCCCTTGGCATTAAATATCTGCGAATAATTTACTAACGGGCCAGGACCATTACGGCTACCAGCTGCATGGCACCCTGAATTGATCGCACATGATGTTTGAAAAATAGGACTTACATCGGTGGCAAATGATTTTGTGGGTCCGCTGCAATCAGGAGTAAATTCTGGCTTCTTTGAACAAGCATCAATAAAAATGAGTAAAGCAACGAAAGGAAAAGAAAATTTTAGTATCCTGAATCCAGGAGAGTGTGTAATTGACATTTTTTGAAAAATTTATCTAATAAATTATTGTATAAGATTTTAAAATAGAATTTGCGATGCCTATTATTGCTTTAATACCTGTATGGTTTTTTTCATCTGTCCATTATTCCAATCTATGGATAGCGAATAAATTCCACCTGGCAATGGTTTCATGTCCACGTTAAACTGGTTGCTGCCTTGTAAAACCATAGCTCTTTGCTTTTTTACTAATGAACCTTTGCTATCGAAAATTTTTATCATAACCTGTGAGGCATTGTCGGCAGTGATATTAATAAAAGCCTTATCGTGAACAGGATTAGGCCATAGGTTGAACGTATTTGTTGGATTGCAGGTTGCCTGGACGATACTTGTAAATTGTGATCTGCCATCCAGGTCAAATTCAACAATGCGATAATAGCTATTTTGAACAGTGTTATTATCTGTGAAGGAATAACTTCTTTCGCTATTACTGCTTCCCGCTACAGGTGACGTGCTAATGACAGTCCAATGAATACCATCTTCACTTTTTTCTATATCAAAATGACTGGTGTTTTGTTCTTGTGCAGTCTTCCATGTCAGCAACACTTTTTTATTGTCGCATTTTGCATTGAATAAAGTGAATTGTACAGGTTGTTGAGTGAGCGGAGATGGATCTACAGCAGATATATCCGGTAAGCCTGACAGGGACATATAAAAGAGACCTTGGGTGCTGGCATTCCAAAGCTTGTTACTAAGGATATCAATTTTATAAGAGAAATGATTGAATACAACACTGAAATTTACAAACGGTTCTTGAAGAGCATCTTTTTTTATATAGTAGAAAAGAATTTTGGAACTACCATCAAAAATATATCGTGATATAAGCAATGCCGTTTTGCATTTACAATATTAGTAGCAGCGGAGGGAAGCCTGTTGCCAATAACTCGCCAGCTTAGCCCATCGTCAATACTCATATAAAACTTGCCTACTCCGCTTGCGTAGAATAGAGTGTCATGCCCGGTAACAATATCATAAGCTTTTTCGTTAGGACTGATTTGCCCACTTAACAATCGTTCCTCCCAGGTTTTCGAATTAGGAGTCAGATAGTCATAAATACCATTGGCATTTGTTCCAGCTACCAATGTGTTATTGTTACCTGCAATAGTAGTGAGATTTGCGCTCAGGTCTGAAAGACCATTTCCGAAAAATAGCCACCTGTTCTTGTTAACAGGATCTAATCTGTAAACTGAATTACCTAAAGTAGCTACATACAAGTCTCCTTTAAATTCACAGACGTCAGATATATCTGGAAATAATAAACCCGTACTGATATTTTGCCAGGTTATGCCTCCGTCAGGGCTTTTGAAAACACCGGATGGAGCAGAGGCTGATATAATTCATTTTTGTAAACTATTATATTATTGATCAATGGTGGACCTGGAATAGCAGCTGTTGAATTCCATGTTTGTCCTTCATCTTTACTTACGTAGATAACTTTTTTCCGCCTGCATAAAGTATATTCTCTTTATGGTAGACAGTGAAAATATCAGAAGAAGGCAATTGTTGGACTCTCGTCCATTGAGAAAATGAAATAGAAAAGCATAAGACTGAAACCAGTGTAAAAATAAGTTTCATTATTCTTTTAGTTAGTGGCTTTATACGGAATTGTGCTGTTTCATTCAGCACAATTCCGTATTTGATTTATAAAAGTGTACGGTTAAAAATCTTTAGGCTGTATGGATCCATTTTTTGAATACAGGAGCAGTTTCCTGGCTGATTATTATAAAATACTTATTGTTCAATTCATCAGAATCCATGTCTACTTTCAGCTTTACTCTTTCATAAGCTCTGAAGCTTTTCACATGGTTGATATTGATAAGATATTGCCGGTTGGCACGGAAAAAGATGTTATTGTCAAGTTCATGCTCCAATGAGGAGAGAGTCCCTTCTGCAATATATTTTTTACCCGACTGATCAATAACATATACAATTTTATTTTCTGTATAAAAAAGAACAATGTTGTCAAGCAGCATAAAAATATTTTCAATCCCTTTTTTTACTATCAATCTTGTTCTTTTCTTTCTTTCAGGGACATGTATCATCTTAACCAAAGCGGGTTCCCTGGTTCCGGAATAATTTGTGAACATCCTTTCCGGAGTTTTTCCCATCTCACTTTCGCTTGCTTTTTTGTTCTCAACTAGTAATGTGTTTCGCATCATATTAGGTTTTCTGATTTTAAGATTCAAACAGGAATCAGCCAGCAGCGCACAAAAAAATGTCTATATAATGATCCCGGGTTTTAAAACAAATCATTGAAAATTAAAGTTCACTTTTTTAAAAATTTCACCAGGCTCAAAAGAATCCAGGTGCCACGAATTGCCAACCTGTTCTATCGAGTAATAAAAGCCAACTTTCAGTAGTGAAGGATCATTGCCAGGTACATATTTTTCAACGACTAACTTTTGTGCCAGTTGTGGAATATCTTTTATTTGCATTGGAGCCAGCACCGAATCCCAAAGGACTTCGTCCGTTGCTTTTTGTATCGATATTTTAAACGTAATAAAATTGTTATCGTTTGAAAAATCTTTGTCAGTATAAAGATCAAATTGAACTAGCCTGGGAACATTAGGGTGGACAGGCATATTGCCGGACGTATATTTTTTACACGACGTTCCAATCATAATAATCGAAACAATTAAAATTAATAAAACAGATTTTTTTGTCATTTTTTTAGGTTAAGAAAAATTGAGAAAAGTAGATACTGATATCAGTTAAAAACGATCAACTCCGGGAACTTTTATCAGTATCTTTTTTAGTGTCTTCAAAGCGATAACCCATTTCTAACATTGTATCTCGTATGCCTTCCGATAGTGCTTCTGAAAAAAGTGTCTTAAACGTTTTACGTTTTTTGAAGGAATGGACAATAAAAAGCATTATCCTTTTCATAGTTAGTTTTTTTCCTTATGCTTACTGAACAATCACCAATGGGTTCATCGGTTTAAAAACACCATCAGGATTATTGCTCCATACCCATGCATGCAGTGTCCACCAGCCGGTATTAAGAGTGTTTTCATTCCACTCATCATCGTTTCCTGTAAATCCTTCTGGAGCTACATGAGGTGGTAGCGAACTCATTGGTACTGCATATTCTACTGCAACCAGCTCAAAATTGCCATTACCCTTTTTGTTGTAGACAAGAATTGCTGGTTTTCTTAAGTCAAACACAGGACTGACTAGCTCAGCTTTCAGAAAATGATAGCCCATATTTGGCAGTGTTACCACGGGGTCTTTTCCATAGTTATCCGCAAATGCATTCTCTATGTTTTGATATTTGGCTGTTGCAGCTTTGACTTGCTGAAGCTCCAGTAGTGTTTGCGGATCAAGGCTACGATAGTTGCTAAGTAATTCTGCATCAGGTTTCCCGTTTTTACCTGTCACTTGCTCATTATTATCAACCTGCGGTTTGCCTGCTTCATATTTTTTACATGAGGTAAATAGAAATGTAGTGAACAATATCACCATGTAAAGAGGCAGTGCATTCCATCTGCTGTAATTAACTTGTGAGTTCATAAAATTTTTAATTGGGCGATCTGTCGCTCTAAATAAATTTTTCATTTTGATTTTGTTTTTTTGGTTTGTATAAATTGTTTGTTATTGACCTTGTTTCACCTTTTCTACTCTAATTGGAATCAATCCATGTGCTTCTTTATGCGTATTGATCAATGCTGTTGAATCTGGAGCCT
>Ga0207641_10000677_pt1 | contig 36895 bp, 21 predicted proteins | sample KBSSwiS62_FD_184306 | JGI IMG/M metagenome (GOLD analysis project Ga0207641, IMG submission 184306) | Switchgrass rhizosphere microbial communities from Kellogg Biological Station, Michigan, USA - KBS Switchgrass S6-2 (SPAdes) (version 2) | ecosystem: Host-associated > Plants > Roots >... | reverse complement strand
CGGGTCGCAGCTGCAGGCTCCGCTACGCACACCACCACCGGCCGCGCCGCTCGGCAGTAGCGTACAGACTCATCCTCAGCTGCGCTAGCAGTCTTGGGTATAGAGGAGCGCACGCGGCACGGTTAGCCTTACTCCACACAACTACGCGGACTGCGCGGACAGCCCGCCTCAGATGCTCAGTAAATGCTTCCAGCTAGAAAGTATGAGCGATCCGCGATACCGCGCTTCGTTAAACGTAGCGTGCTGAGCGCAATACAGAAAAAGGACCCATGGCGAGCCAGACCGCACCACAGGTAACACTGACGGACGCTTACCTGAAACAGGCGGTACGAATGCTGGTACTGATCGGCATTCTGCTAGCCATCGCATTCTGCTTCTTTGCCAGTTCCATTTGCATTGCGGTGGTGCTGGCTGCGTTCATGGCCATTCTGGCCGACCCCGCTGTGCAATTTTTGGAACGCCTGCGGATTCCCCGCTACCTCGCCGCGGCCTTGATCGTGCTCGCCGGCGCGGCTGTGCTGAGCATTTTGGTTTACGGTTCGTACTTAAAACTATCCGCATTTTCCGACAATTTTGAAGTCTATGCGGGCCGTCTTCGCGATTTGATTGCACCCATTAACGACCGCGTGCAGCATGTACGGGATTCCGCGGGCGAACTGATTCACGAAACCACGATCAAGGGAAGGACCGAGGTCCCCGTGCGGGAGACCACGTCATGGGCGACCTACCTGGCTCGGGGAGTCGGCTCGATTGGAGGTGCGCTCATCATCGCGGGAGTCGTCCCTTTCCTGGTTTTTTTCATGCTGAACGCGCGGGAAAAGCTGTATACCGCGTTCAAGGCGCTTGCCGGAAACAGGCTGGACGTGGATGCTCTGCTGCTCAAGGTCAAAGATCTGGTCATTGGATATGCCATTGGAAATATCTTTATCGGGGGACTCCTCTCGGTCGCGAGCATCATCGTTTTCTGGAAGGTAGGACTAACACCCGCAGCGGCGCTGGGAATCGTAAGCGGCTTGTTGAACCTGATTCCGTTCGTCGGACTGGTCTTGGCGGTGGCCGTTCCTGTGGTTGCGGGTCTGGTCCAATTCCACAGCACGGCGCAATTCCTGGTGGTGATCGTCGCGGTCAGCGTTTTGCACTTGGTTGCGGCAAACTTGCTCCTGCCGCGATTTGTGGGCTCCCGACTGGATGTCGGACCCGTCGCTGCGACCGTCGGCCTGCTTTTCTGGGGATGGTTATGGGGAATTCCGGGGATTCTTCTCGCGGTGCCGCTGACCGCGACATTGAAACTGGTTGCGGACTCAAACCCGGCACTGGCGCACTTGTCGAACGTGCTGGCGCGCAATCCACGTCGCTCTCTTCGCAGGAAAGCCGGGCAACCGGAAACTGTCGTACGACCAGCTATGAGAAAAGCAGGTTGAGGTGGAGCGCGGTTTGCGATACCGCGTCGCCGCGTGGCTAGTTTTCAGGCGATTTTCGTCAACGGCACTACCGAGCGCCGCCGGGAGCGACGGCTTAACCTGATGTGATCGGCTAATTCCGAAGACCAAAGCACGAGCACTACTGGAACACAAGCGGCCGCGGTGGCTAGCAGGACGAAGGCAAAAAACTCCAGCAGGGTGCTTAAGATTTGAAGCAAATTGGCCATGGTCCCCCTTCTTTCCGCCTCTACACTGGCTCCAACGTGAGACAAACTTAGGCCGCAAGCAACCCGTGTACAAGCCAGTCAATCCTGTATTTTTAGGGAGCAAGGTCACTAGATTGAAGAAAGAAGCGCTAAACCGCCTGACGCGGCGAACTCGGAAAGTACTAGCCCTGCTGTCCGGCTATGGCGTTGGGCGGATAGGAAATGTTCGCGGGCGTCGATGCGTAGACGGTCGTTTGGGTCCAGGGATCGTCCAGGGATCATAGACAAAGAGTTCGCTTTTCGGCGATGCGGCCCACCTTTGACCGCCTCGATGCGCATCGTGGTATTGTCGGCTTCCTGTTCAAAGTGTGATAGGAGCGGTCGCTGTCGGGGGCGTTCTGCATGATTTGTCATCGCCGTGCAAACGGTAGCTCCATGTCGCCGTAGGTTTCGTCGGGAAACTTGCGAAGGTTTTGGAGGCAGATTGCCGTTTGTGTTCAAACTTTTCCGCGGTGCTCGTGCAGATGGTTTGCCCGGTTTTCTGCGACGTCTCTTTAGCCTCTTAAGAGTGCTCATCCGGTGGCCCTCCGCATGAACTTAGCTGGCCTTCTTAACTTTGACCGCGACTTTGTGGTGCTTTGCGGTCAGCTTTTTCATTTCCGCTTCTGACTTGGACCGCGAAGCCAGACTTTTCTTCAAGGCTTCCATCATATCGATCACGGTAGCGCGCCTCGCGGCCTCCTCGACCTCCACCGTCTGGCCGCGGCGCTTCGCTTCGACAAGCTTGCGCAAACGACCCTGAAATTCATCATGATATTGCGCGGGCTTGAAAGGCTGCATCATGGTGGCAATCAGCTGTTCGGTCAGCTTGATTTCCGGCTGCTTCAGATTAACGGCCTCCAGAGCGCCAAATTCCGGAACGCGGCGAATTTCGTTGGCAAAGTACATGGTGTGCAGCAGCAGTCCGTGCTGATAGGCGCGAAGGAAAACGGTGTAGTCGCGCTGATGCATGGTCAAGCGGCCCAGGCCGATGGACTGCGTGTCTTCCAGCGCTTTTACCAGCAACTGGTAAGGTTTTTTGCCGGTCTCGTCAGGAACACAGAAATAGGAAGCGTCGAAGAAAATCGGGTCGATCTGGTTGAGCTTGGTAAACGCCAACACTTCCAGCATGCGAGAGGATTTTGCAGCCAGCTTCTTGATTTCCTCACCTTCCACCAAAATGTATTGCCCCTCGTCCACTTCGTAGCCTTTGATGACCTCGTCGCGTTTGACGGAACGTTCACAAGTGGGGCAAAACAGCGGCTGCCGTAGCCGCGTGTGGCACACGGCATGCAATTGATGAAGGTAAGTACGCTCGCTGCGTGCTGCAGCGAACAGTTTCACCGGAATCGAAACGAAACTAAGAACGATGGAACCCTTCCATACCGATGCAGGCATGACACTCCTTCCCATGCTGGGTACCTTTTAGGTTTCCGGACCGCTCAGGCGAGCGCTCCGGTTGGGTATCGCGGGAACTTTGCTGACTCCGAATCACGCCCGCGCGGATTTCGCTTTGGCGCTGCGCTTTCCACGCCGCATACTTTCCGCGTCCTCCTCTTCCATTCCCGAATTGCTGCCGTTCATCGCTTGCGCGTTGATTTGCTTGGCCAGTGCGGTCAGCTTTTCGTCGGTTTCTTTTTCCTCATCGAGAGTCTGCTGCAAGAAGTTAACGGCCTCCACGTCACCCAACAACTCAGCAAATGTGCGAACGGTGCCGTAGCCCGCGATTTCGTAGTGCTCGACGCGTTGCGCTGAGGCGATCAAGCCGGAGTCGAGCGCGGCACCATCGGACTGCTCCTTGATGACCTGCTCGCCCTCTTCGACCAAACCCTTCATACCGGCGCATTTACGCCCTTTGGGACTTTCGCCCATGGCGCTGAAAATTTGCTCTAGCCGGTCGACGTGGCCCTTGGTTTGCTCAAGGTGTTGCTCAAAGCCTTTCCGTAACGCGTCGGCCTGAGCAGCTTTGGCCATTTTAGGCAGAGCCTTTACAAGTTGGTTCTCGGCGTCGTACAGGTCTCTGAGTTGCTCGACATAAAGTTCCTGAAGGCTGTTTTCTGGCATGGTACTTCCCTCCGACAGTCGGTAAATCGTTGTGTGGCCCGGCGCGGGGCCTCGTCCTCTATCTAAAGAATGGCGGGCACCCGAGCCATACCGCCGATGCTCTATTTCCCAAACCGATGCGCAGTAAGGGAGAGAAGCCTGAAAAAACTATGAAAATTTTTCCGAACTTCAGACCGGGAGGCTCGAAAAAGCGGAAAGATACAAGATGATGCGAATCGCAGGTCTCGGCGCGCCGAACTCGAAAAAGCGAAATCGCTGTTGAAAAAAAGAATGCAACCCGGAAAATGAGCCTGAAAAGAAGCTGGAGCTAAATCGACTCGCGGACTTCAATATCGCCGCGGCGGCCGGCGACCTCGCTGTCGATCCGGGTTCCGCGGCGTCGAAAGACCAGGTTCACGCTTGCGTCCCCCGCCCGGAGATTATCAATACGAAGTTCGTTGAGCGCAGCCGGCAGGCTTGGGCGGGACAGACGAATCTGTGGCTTATCGGTCGCAACAGTTATGCCCAGGCAGGCGCCGAGCATCAGAAAAACCGATCCGGCGGCCCAGGCTTGCGGAGCGCACGCGACAGGATACAGAGTTGGCCCGCTTCCGTCGTTTCTTTTGTGGAAGCCGCAAAACAGTTCCGGCATTCGCTGAAGTTCCGAACTTCTAAATGCTTCGTACAAAGCATTTAGAAGTTCGGCCGCGAGATTTTGCAAACCATAGCGCGCAAAGCCCGCCGCGATTATGGCGTTGTCGTGTGGCCAGATGGAACCATTATGATAGGACATGGGGTTGTAGCGGCGTTCGGAAGCGCTCACCGTGCGAACTCCCCACCCGGAAAACATCTCCGGCCGCATGAATTCCGCCGCCACCGATTTCGCATGCTCTTCGCCGGCGATACCGCAATACAAAGCATGGCCAGCGTTGGAAGTGCGGACGGCGCATTGTTTTTTGCGGCCGTCGAGCGCCAATGCGTATGTGCCCAGCTGCTCGTTCCAGAAACCTTGCTCAAATTTGATGCGTAGAGATTGCGTTTCCCTTTCCAGTTTCTCCGCCAACTCCGGCTCGCCCAACGCTCGCGCAAGGCGCGCGGCCGCACACTTTGCCGCGTAGGCATAGCCTTGCACCTCGCACAAAGCGATCGGCGGGTCGGCCATTTTGCCGTCCTCGTAAAACACCGAATCGTGCGAATCCTTCCATCCCTGTTGAACCAGTCCTCGCGTCGAACGCTTTTCGTATTCGATAAAGCCGTCGCCATCACGGTCGCCGTAATCGTCCATCCACTGCAGAGCTGCTTTTATGTTGCGCCAGATCTTGGACACGAAGGAAAGATCGTTCGTGCGGTCCAGATAGGCGCCCGCGAGCATCACAAAGAGTGGAGTCGAATCAACGCTGCCGTAATACTGCGCGAACGGAACTTCCTTGGTAGCGGCCATTTCGCCGCGACGCATTTCGTGCAGTATTTTTCCGGGTTCGGCGTCCTGCTCGCCAATTTCCGCGGTAGCTTGCGTTTGTGCGAGATAGCTCAATACGCCTTGCGCGAAAGAAGGCGCCATCCACAAACATTCGAGCGCGGTGATGATTCCGTCGCGTCCAAATACCGTGCTGAACCAGGGCACGCCCGCGTACGGATATGGCCCTTCCGGATTGCCATCCACCAACGTGCGAAGATCGGCCGCGGAACGCGTGAGCCAGGAGTTGAAGCTTTCGCTCGAAGTTGTAATCCGGCAATCTTCGAGCTGCGCGCATTCAGCAGGGGCGCTCAAACCGGTGAACGCTGTGGGAAACGAAAGAGGTTCGGGCCGCTCCGTGTCGCGCTCGCAGGCTACCAGGCCGAATAGCGAATACTCCACGTTCGGTTGTAAGGTGAAGTGAAAACGAGCTTCTTGCGCGTTAAGTGAGGCGGGCTTAGGCGAGAATTCAAAGCGGGTTCGTCGGACCACGTCATCTAGTCCTCGGTAACCGAGGATCACTCGGTCGTCAGTGAGTTCGTCGGGCAAGCGCTGGCCGGTGCGTTCGCGAGTGGTGCCGCGCACTTCAAAAATATCTGCAAAATCGGCGGCAAAGTTCACGCGGACGGAAATGTCGGCAGGATCGGAGCCATAATTTAGTAGGCGAACGTGGATGTAGCAGCCGGCCCGGCGGAGAAATTGCAGCCGGAAGATGTGCAAAGTCCCCCGCGACAACGCCTCAAATCCGTTCGCATCGCTATCTACGTTGGTCAGATCAACCGAGAGGAATGCATTGTCTTCGCGGATGTTTGAACTAAGCAGCAGCGGCTGGCGCCCATTGACAAGCACCGTAAATTGCGAAAGGTGGCGGCATTCGGCATGGAACAGACCGAACTTGGAAGGTCCGACCAGTTCGATATCGCCGAAGCGGTTGAATACGGCGAAAGTGTCGCCGTATTTGAGCACGCGGGTGCGGTCGTCCGCTAAGGCGGAGGACGCCCGGACGTAGTACTCGTTTTCCAGCCGAACGATGTCAGCCAAAATAAAACCTTCCCTACAAGGTCAGCGAGGAATCCAGCTGGGGCGCCGGAATCGTCAAACTCTCGGGGTTTGCAATCGACTCGTAGAGCCTAACGTAGTCTTCCGCCATGCGGGAAGCCAAAAAACGCTTTTCAAATTCGCGCCGGCAGGCCGTCCGGCTCAGCGATGCCACTTTCGGCACAGCTGCGACGGCTTCTTCCACGCTGTTCACAATGAAGCCGCTCACGCCATCCCGCAAAACTTCGCTTACCGAACCGCAGTCAAATGCAATGGTCGGGGTACTGCAAGACATGGCTTCGATCATGCAAAGGCCGAAAGGCTCTGGCCAATCAATCGGAAACACTTGCGCATAAGCGTCACCAAGGAAATCGGGTTTCTGGTTTTCCCCGATTTCGCCGATATAGTCGATGGATGGATGCTTCAAAAGAGGTTTGATTTCCTTTTCGTAGTACTCGCGGTCCGATGGATCTACCTTAGCCGCAATCTTCAGCGGCATTCCCGACCGCAAAGCTATCTCAATGGCGCGGTCGACGCGCTTTTCGCGAGCAATGCGGCCGATGAAGGCGAGATATTTCTTCTTGCCCGAGCCTGGCGCAAGCGGCGACGCAGGCAGTCCGTGATAGACGTTGCCAACCCAGTTCACGCAAGGCAGCGGTTTCCGCTGGCTCATGGAGATGGAAACCAGCGGAACTTCCGGGTACGCGAGATGCAACGGCGCGAGTTCCGGAATGTTCAAACGGCCGTGCAGTGTCGTGACATGCGGTACCGCACACCGTTTTGAGAACGGGAAATGCAAGTAGTCCACGTGAAAATGCAGGATGTCGAATTCGTGTGCCCGTTCGACGACGTTTTCCAGCATCAGATAGTGACAAGCGAGCTGATCCACGCAGCTGCCGTCCAATCTGAGTGCGCGGCGACGAGGCGAAATCAATCGCGCAGAAGTTTGCGAATCGCCGCTGGCGAACAACGTAACCTCATGGCCTTGTGCTACTAGCTCCTCAGTCAAATACGAGACCACACGTTCAGTGCCTCCATAAAACTGCGGCGGCACACTTTCATATAACGGGGCAATTTGGGCAATTCTCATTGGTCTTTCCTGGTACTTAAGCCTCTATGATGGTAAACCTCCGCGCGCAAATTAGAAATCAGGCGAATCACCGAATTGGTGGGGTGGAACATTCGTACTGACTGCGGATTACCGCAGCGGCGAAAAAAATAAAACACCATGCAGATCCGGTTTTCTGCCCTTCAGCTAAAGGGTGGGCCACGCGGGGCCGCAATCTGCTCGCGTATAATCGCATCCCCCCATAGCACATCGCCAGACCAGCCTCTCCTCTTGGTTATCTGCTATGGCGCGGTACAACCAGCCGCCGTGGCGAGGGCACTGCAGCAGATTCACGCCCGGTTCCTCGACAGGTTGCGGGACATCCGGCGTTTCAATGATCGTGAAGTATCCGTCCGCCACTGTGTAACACACAGTGCAACCTTGATGGCCGCAACGATAACAGGGCATCGCTTTTGCCTTGCTCTCCGCAGGCAGTTCAAATCCTTTGGCGTCATAGCGCATGACCCGGCTGTCGCGCGGGCAGAGCGGCTCGATTGAGTCGTTCAAATGTAAAAGGGAAACTTCCTGTGCCATTGGCTGCCCTCATTTCGAAACTTCCACTTAGCAGCCTAATGCGAAACTCGCGCAGTCGCCCATCGGGTCCTTGGCGTAGTACCGGGCGGCACATACAGTCAAACTCGTATGGACTGCTCTGCCCTGGAATGTTTAACTGACTTTTTACTCGTATATTCTTTTCCACTAGCCAGGACCATCCCTATGGCATCGCTGCGAATTTTGATCGTTGACGACCACGAAGTCATTCGCCGCGGCCTGCGCTCCTTACTTTCTTCCCGTCCGGAGTGGGAAGTTTGTGGTGAAGCAGCTGATGGTCAGGCAGCCATAGATAAGGTCCAAAGTCTGCATCCGGACCTGGTCCTGATGGACGTCACCATGCCCGTGATGACGGGAACAGAAGCAGCGAAGGCCATTCGCTCGCAGCACGCAAACACCAAAGTCATCATCATCAGCCAGAATGAACCGGATGTGACACGTCGAATGGCCATGGAGGCAGGCGCTTCGGCATACGTCGCTAAATCCGACCTTTCCAGGGACCTCCTTTCCACCATTGAAAAAGTTTCGCTCCCGTTGACGCCCATCGGCGTCCCCCCTGCCCGGGTCGACAAAAACCAACCACGCTGGCTCGCTGGCGGTGGCGAAATGGGAGCGCTCATGCGCTCCAAAGACTGGTGCAACACTCTCTTGGGCCCACTCGACCAGTGGCCGCGCAGTCTACAGGTCAGTATTGGAATCTGTATAAGTTCCCGCTTCGACCTGATTGTTTGGTGGGGCCCCGAACTGGTGATGCTTTACAACGACTCCTATCGGAGAACACTCGGCAGGAAGCATCCCGACGCGTTGGGAAAGCCGGGCCGGGAAGTTTATCCCGAAATCTGGGATGTCATTGGACCGATGCTGGAACACGTCTTGACTACCGGCGAAGCTACCTGGTCCGCCGATCTTCTTTTGCTTCTCGAACGCAACGGCTACCCCGAAGAGACCTATCACACCTTCTCCTACACGCCAATTCGCGATGAAGCAGGGCGAATCGTCGGAGTCATCACTCCGGTCGCCGAAACCACCGACGAAGTGATCAGCCAGCGCCGCCTGCTTACGCTCCGTGACCTGGCTTCACGAAGCGTCGACGCGAAAACCGAGATGGAAGCCTGGGAATTCGCTGCCAAGGCTTTGAGCGGCAATCCTTACGACGTTCCCTTCGCGGTCCTATATCGGTTGGATCGCGAGCTGACCTCAGCGGAAGCCGTAGCCCATGCGGGAATCTCTTCTGGAAATTCCTTCCTGCTGGACCTGGTGAACCTGAAAAGCGACAGCCGAATCGCCGACTTGATTCGTCGAGCGCTGCAACAAACTGGCCCCGTGCAGTTTGCTGATCTGCGAAGCATGGGGGTCACTCTACCCGGCGGTTTCTGGGGCGGAAGTTCGTCGGACCTGATTCTCCTTCCTATCGCACAAGCCGGTCAGGAATCAGGCATGGGCGTTCTGATCGCCGGCGTAAATCCCCATAAAAAACTCGACGAGGACTACCGAGGATTTCTAAACCTCGTGGCCAGCCAAATCGCAAAAAGCGTGGCCGATGCGCGAGCCGTTGACGAAGAGCGGCGGCGCGCCGAATCCCTCGCCGCGTTGGATCGCGCCAAAACTACTTTCTTCAGCAACATCAGCCATGAATTGCGCACGCCACTCACTTTAATTCTAGGACCGCTCGAAGAGTTACGCTCGCGAGGAACGGATCCCACCAGTGTCAGCCTTGGCGAGATCGAACTGATCCACAGAAACGGCACGCGCCTTCTGAAGTTGGTTAACACACTGCTCGAATTTTCCCGCATTGAGGCGGGCCGCATTCAGGCTACTTACGAACGTGTCGCCCTCGGCGATGCCACCGCCGACATTGCCAGCGTCTTCCACTCGGCCATCGAAAAAGCCGGTCTGCAATTTGACGTGCAGTGCGACGAGCCTCGCGCTGCAGTATACGTCGACAAACAAATGTGGGAAAAGATTGTCCTCAATTTATTGTCCAATGCCCTCAAGTTCACACATACCGGCAGCATTGCCGTCGCCTTGCACGAAATCGAGGGCGGTGCGGAGCTTCGCGTTTCGGACACCGGGGTCGGAATACCCGAAGACGAAATGCCTCGCTTGTTCGAGCGTTTTCACCGCATCGAAAGAACGCAGGGCCGCACCAATGAAGGCACCGGCATCGGCCTGGCTCTTGTACAAGAATTGGTGAAACTTCACGGCGGCACGATTCGGGCGCAGAGCGCGGTTGGCCAAGGTACACAGTTTATCGTTTTCATTCCCTCTGGCTCGGCGCACTTGCCGCCGGATCGCATCGCAAACAGCCCGCAGGCTGTGATGCCCGGAAGCACTCGCGAGCCTTTTGTTGAAGAGGCTATGGCATGGTTTCCGGACGCTCCCTCTTTGCCCACTAACCAGACCGGCGCCATCGCTGCGAGCAGAAAATCTACACACTCCGGCGTTCGCCCGCTCGTCTTGCTCGTGGAAGACAACCACGACATGCGGCAATACCTGACACGCCTGCTGGCCGCAGAGGGCTATTCGGTGGATACCGCCTCCGACGGACTCATGGCGCTCGAACGTCTCGAGACCATCCGCCCCGACCTCATCCTGAGCGATGTCATGATGCCTCGCTTGGACGGAGTCTCCTTGCTGCGTCGCCTGCGCGAAAACGAAGCACTGAGCAGCGTCCCCTTCATTGTCCTGTCCGCGCGAGCTGGCGAAGATTTCCGTTTGGAAGGACTGGAAGCCGGTGCCGATGACTACCTCATCAAGCCGTTTCATGCCCGCGAACTACTTTCGCGTATCAAGCTGCATCTGGAACTCGCGTGGCGAAAACGCGATTTCCAAGGTCGCCAAAAAGCGACAGCAGCTGCGCCGCTCCTGGGAACCTGGGACGTTAACCTGCACACCAATGAAGCCTTCTGGTCGCCCGGTCTTTTTTCGTTGCTAGGTTACACCGCCAATGAATGCACTCCCTCGTGGGAGGCTTTGTTGGCCCGAGTACAACCTCCGGACCAGCTCGCCGTGCGGCAACAGTGGGCCTCGGCCATCGCTGACCGCCGCGACTATCGCTTCGACTTTCGCATCCTGCTGCCAGATGGACAAACCCGCTGGGTCGAAGCCAAAGGGCGCTTCTATTTTGACGACACCGGCAAGCCTTACCGCGACCTGGGATCTCTACAAGACATCAGCGCCCAAAAGTACGCCCCGGAGAATGGATCAGGCGCCATCGCGGAAGCCAAAACACTCGCCCAGGAAGAACGCAAAGCTTTGGAAGACCGTCTTACCGCGGTCGCTTCGCAGGCTGAGTTGCTCGATCTGGTCAGCGACGCTGCGTTGATCTGCGACACCGCCCATCGTATTACCTACTGGAACCGCGCCGCCGAGCGCCTCTACGGCTGGAATTCCGAGGAAGCCGTCGGCAAGGACGTCTCCGATTTGCTTCAGACCGAGTATCCAGTTCCTTTCGCGGACCTTCTCGCCACCCTTGAAGAACACGGCGGTTGGGACGGTGAACTGGTCCACACCAATCGCTATGGCATGCGCGTCCTCGTGTACAGCCGGTGGATTCACAAACGCGGCGAACGCGGCGAATTCAAGGGCTGGCTCGAAATTAACGCCGACCTCACGCAGCAGCGCCAGGCCGAAGAAACTGCACGCCGCCTGAGCGGACGTATTCTGCAACTGCAGGACGAGGAGCGCAGAAAAATCGCGCGCGAGCTGCATGACAGCGTGGGCCAGTATCTCGCCATGCTGAAGATCACCATCGATCGGGGCGAGCGCAAGGATATAGCCGGCTCGACGCGCCAGCTCCTTGATCAGTGTTCTCAGATGGTCGACCAGTGCATCTCCGAAACTCGCACAGTCTCCTATCTCCTACATCCGCCTCTGCTCGACGAAAACGGCTTGCTCTCCGCGGTCCGCTGGTACGTCGAAGGTTTCGCCGCGCGCAGCGAAATTGAAGTGGAGATGAAAGTGCCGGACGCCATCCCCCGCCTCGTGAAAGAAATCGAAACCACTCTGTTTCGCATTCTCCAGGAGAGCCTGACCAACGTGCATCGCCACGCGCAGAGCAAAAAGGTGCACATCGAAATTGCTTGCGACACATATACCGTCTCTCTCCGCGTGCGCGACTTCGGCAAGGGCATTCCTCTCGATCGAATCCGCTCCTTCCGCGATCGCGGCTCGGGCATGGGCATTGGCCTGGGCGGAATGCGCGAACGGGTTCGCGAACTCGGCGGCGTTTTACGAATCGAGCCTGCGGAACCCTCCGGCACGGCCATCGTCGTGGTAATTCCATTGATCGAAGGCCAAAAGCGCCTACTTTCTGTGCATCCCACGGAAAATAGCGCTCAAAACGCCGCCAGCAGAATGGCGGCATCTGGCTCTTAAGACACTTTTGCAAAAATACAGACTTCACCCTATATCATTGCTGTCACGACGGGCACAAAGTAGCAAACTCAAAGACCCCTTCGGAGACGCCCGTGCGGATACTCATTGCGGATGACCACGACGTGGTTCGCGCTGGCCTGCGTCAGCTCCTTCTCGAACGCAAAGGCTGGGAAGTTTGCGGCGAAGCAACCACTGGTCGCCAAGCTACCGCTATTGCCTTGCAAACCAAACCCGATGTTGTCGTCATGGACATCGCCATGCCTGAACTCAACGGGCTCGAAGCGGCGCGCCAGATTCGCAAGGCTTTGCCGAAAACCGAGATTGTAATCCTCACGCTCCACCTCTCCGATCAATTAGCCTACGAAATCATCAGCTCGGGAATTCGCGGCTACGTTCTCAAATCCGATTGTAATCGCGATCTGGTGAGCGCCGTCGAAGCCGTCAGTCTGCATCGCCCTTTTTTCACTGCGAAAGTTTCAGAAATGATGATGGACGGCCTCCGTGGCGACAGGCCGCGAGCGCCAAACGGCGACGCTCGCGGTCGCTTGACGGGACGCCAGCGCGAAATCGTCCAACTTTTGGCCGAAGGCAAAACGAGCAAGGAAGTGGCCGTCGCCCTGAATATCAGCGTCAAAACCGCGGAAACTCATCGCGCCAACATCATGCGCAGGCTCGAATTGCACTCCGTTAGCGAACTGGTTCGCTACGCCGTAAAGAACCAGATCATTGAGGTATGACGCTCCGCATGCACGCGTGCGATGGAGTGAGACCCATCTTATGACTCGTGTTTTGGTGGTAGACGATCACGCAGTACTTCGCCGAGGGATACAGAGTATTGTCCGCGCCTGGCCGGGTTGGGAAATTGCAGGCGAATGCGGTTCCGGAGAGGATGCGGTGCGCCTGGCTCTCGTTCTGAAGCCTGACATCATTCTCATGGACATTTCTATGCCGGGCATGGGCGGCCTGGAAGCCACCAGAATCATTTGCCAGCAAAATCCCGAAGCCAAAATCCTCCTCCTCACCTTGCATGATTCCATCGAATGGGTGCGCAGCGCCTTTCATGCCGGCGCTCGCGGCTATCTTCTGAAGTCCGATACTGAAGCCGAACTGATGCGCGCTCTCGAAAACGTTACCAACGGTGGCGTCTACGTCAGTCCCCGCCTCGATCCTGCTCGGGTTCAGACAATCGTCAGCGACCTTGGATTGGCGGCGCCAAATGAAATGCTGCGATCCAACGGCGCGGCCTGACTCTTTTATTTCGGTCTTCGCCGCCTCTGCGAAGCCACTCGAACAGAGCGTGGGAAGTGTTTATGCCCAGCATTCCGGCTGCTAACGCGGAGCCTCTCGCAAGTCCTGGAATTCCGCGCCGAGCCGCGGTAACCATCACGCAATGCTTGTTCGCACTAAGAAGAATTCTCATTCATAATTTTGGTTTGCCTCAGCTGCGGGCATCGAAATCAGCGAATGCGGCGCTCTTTGTGTGCAACCCTCTCGGGGGAGACCATCCATGAAACGCTCCGAATCACGCAAAGCGGAAAGTCAGGTCACCGAAACCAAGGTCGACACTAAAGTATTGGGCAACCAGCCGGCCAACGGGCACCGTGGCGACAATCTGTCGGAAGCCGACCTCGGTGCCATCCTCGTCGGTCTGCAAACCATGCGCGACGGTGATTTCTCCGTCCGCCTGCCGGGTACCTGGACCGGTGTTGGCGGAAAGATTGCCGATTGCTTCAACGAAATCATTGTCGCCAACGAGCGTATGGCCCGCGAGCTTAAGCGCGTCGGACACGTCGTCGGCAAAGAAGGAAAGATCAAGGAGCGCACCCGCTTCTACGACCCGCGCGGCGCCTGGGGCGAAATGGAAGTTTCGGTCAACACTCTGGTTGACGATCTTCTCCGCCCAACCACCGAAGTGACTCGCGCCATCGCCGCCGTCGCCCAGGGCAACCTGGCCGAAACCGTCCGACTCGACGTTGACGGCCGTCCGCTGCAAGGCGAATTCCTTCGCCTCGCAAACATCGTCAACACCATGATTCAGCAGCTCAGCGTTTTTACTTCGGAAGTCACGCGCGTAGCTCGCGAAGTCGGCACCGAAGGCAAGCTCGGCGGCCAGGCGCAAGTTCCCGGCGTGGCCGGCACCTGGAAAGACCTCACCGACTCCGTAAACGCCATGGCCGGCAACTTGACCGGTCAGGTCAGAAACATTGCTGAAGTCACCACCGCCGTCGCCAGCGGCGACCTCTCTCGCAAAATTACCGCCGACGTCCGCGGCGAAATCCTGCAGCTCAAGGAAGCCATCAACTCGATGGTGGACCAGCTGCGCTCTTTCGCCTCCGAAGTCACCCGCGTGGCCCGCGAAGTTGGCACTGACGGCAAGCTCGGTGGCCAGGCTCTCGTCCCTGGTGTTGCCGGAACCTGGAAAGATCTCACCGACTCCGTCAACGCCATGGCTGGCAACCTCACCGCGCAAGTCCGCAACATCGCCGAGGTCACCACTGCCGTTGCCCGCGGCGACCTCTCCCGCAAAATCACCGTCGACGTAAAGGGCGAAATCCTCGAGCTCAAAAACACCATCAACACCATGGTGGACCAGCTCAACGCCTTCGCCGGAGAAGTCACCCGCGTGGCTCGCGAAGTTGGTACTGAAGGCAAACTCGGTGGTCAGGCCGAAGTTCCCGGCGTCGGCGGCACCTGGAAGGACCTAACCGATAACGTCAACTTCATGGCCTCCAATCTCACCGGTCAGGTCCGCAACATCGCCGAAGTCGCCACGGCTATTGCTAGCGGCGACCTCTCCAGAAAAATTACCGTCGACGTCCGCGGCGAAATCCTGCAGCTCAAAGAAACGCTGAACACCATGGTGGACCAGCTCAATCGCTTCGCTGGCGAAGTCACTCGCGTCGCGCGCGAAGTTGGTTCCGAAGGCCGCCTCGGTGGTCAGGCTAACGTCCCCGGCGTCGCCGGCACTTGGAAAGATCTCACCGACTCCGTCAACTCCATGGCCGGCAACCTCACCGCGCAGGTCCGCAACATTGCGGAAGTCACCACTGCGGTCGCTAAAGGCGACCTCTCCAGAAAAATTACCGTCGACGTGAAGGGCGAAATCCTCGAGCTCAAAGACACCATCAACACCATGGTTGACCAGCTCAACGGCTTCGCCGGAGAAGTCACCCGCGTCGCCCGCGAAGTCGGCACCGAAGGCAAGCTTGGCGGTCAGGCTCGCGTGCCCGGTGTCGCCGGAACTTGGAAGGACCTCACCGACAACGTCAACTTCATGGCCTCCAACCTTACCGGCCAAGTCCGTAACATCGCGGAAGTCGCCACCGCTGTCGCGCGCGGCGACCTTTCACGCAAAATCACCGTTGACGTAAAGGGCGAAATCCTCGAACTGAAGAACACTATCAACACCATGGTCGACCAGCTCAACGCCTTCGCGGCGGAAGTCACCCGCGTGGCCCGCGAAGTCGGCACCGAAGGCAAACTCGGCGGCCAGGCACAAGTTCCTGACGTCGGCGGCACCTGGAAAGATCTCACCGACAACGTCAACTTCATGGCTTCCAACCTCACCGGTCAGGTCCGCAACATCGCTGAAGTCGCCACCGCCATCGCCAGCGGCGACCTCTCCAGAAAAATCACCGTCGACGTCCGCGGCGAAATCCTGCAGCTCAAAGAAACACTGAACACCATGGTCGAGCAGTTGCGTTCTTTCGCTGCCGAAGTCACGCGTGTCGCGCGCGAAGTCGGCTCTGAAGGTCGCCTCGGTGGCCAGGCCAACGTACCCGGCGTCGCCGGAACTTGGAAAGACCTGACCGATTCCGTTAACGCCATGGCCGGCAACCTCACGGCGCAAGTCCGCAACATCGCCGAAGTCACCACGGCTGTCGCCAAAGGCGACCTCTCTCGCAAAATCACCGTCGACGTAAAGGGCGAAATTCTCGAACTCAAAAACACCATCAACACCATGGTGGACCAGCTCAACGCCTTCGCTGGTGAAGTCACTCGCGTCGCTCGCGAAGTCGGCACCGACGGCAAGCTCGGCGGTCAAGCGGAAGTCCCCGGCGTCGCCGGAACCTGGAAGGACCTCACCGACAACGTAAACGTCATGGCCGCCAACCTCACCGAACAGGTGCGCGGCATCGTCAAAGTCGTCACCGCCGTGGCCACCGGTGACCTTACGCAAAAACTCACCGTGAACGCTAAGGGCGAAGTCGCGGCCCTCGCCGAAACCATCAACAACATGACTCGCACGCTCGCGACATTTGCCGATCAGGTGACCACTGTGGCCCGCGAAGTCGGTGTCGAAGGCCGCCTCGGCGGTCAGGCCAACGTGCCCGGCGCCGCCGGAACCTGGAAAGACCTCACCGGCAACGTCAACCTCCTTGCCGACAACCTCACCAACCAGGTGCGCGCCATCGCTGAAGTGGCCACCGCCGTCACCAAGGGCGACCTCACCCGTTCGATTCAGGTCGAAGCTCGCGGCGAAGTTGCCGAGCTCAAAGACAACATCAACACCATGATCGATAACCTGCGCCTCACCACCGACCGCAACAAGGAGCAGGACTGGCTCAAGACCAACCTGGCTCGTTTCACCGGCATGTTGCAGGGCCAGCGCGATCTCGCCACCGTCGGACGCCTGCTGCTCTCCGAACTCGCTCCTCTTGTCAACGCGCAGCAAGGTGTCATTTACCGCATGGAGTCGGACGCCAAGCCGCGCATGATCCTGTTGTCCACGTTTGCGGATAACTCGGATGATGGTCACAAGAGACAGTTGACCGTTGGAGAAGGTCTCATTGGCCAGTGCGCTGCCGAAAAGCGCCGCATGTTGATCATTGACGTGCCCGCGAGCGCGACGCCTGTTCGTTCCGGCCTTTTTCAAGCCGTGCCTCGCAACATCGTTGTTCTCCCCGTTCTCTTTGAGGATCAAGTCAAAGCGGTCATCGAACTTGCTACGCTCGGCGATTTCACCGCATCGCAGCTGGCGTTCCTGGAGCAGCTCACTTCCAGCATCGGCATCGTGCTGAACAGTATTGAAGCCACCATGCAGACGGAAAATCTGCTCGAACAATCGCAGCAACTCGCCACCGAATTGCAAACCCAGCAACGCGAATTACAGCAGACCAACGAACAGCTGGGCCTCAAAGCGCAGCAACTCGCCGAACAGAACGCCGAAGTCGAACGCAAAAACCAGGAAATCGAACAGGCCCGCCGCGCCCTCGAAGAAAAGGCCAAGGAACTCGCGCTTACTTCGAAATACAAATCCGAATTCCTGGCGAACATGTCGCACGAATTGCGCACGCCGCTGAACAGCATCCTCGTGCTGGGCCAGCAGCTCAGCGAAAACCCGGAAGGAAATCTTTCGCCCAAACAGGTCGAATTCTCGCGCACCATTCACGGTGCCGGCACCGACCTGCTCAATCTCATCAGCGACATTCTGGACCTCTCCAAAATCGAATCCGGCACCGTTTCCGTGCAAGCCGAAGAAGTGTTCTTCGCCGGTATGCTGGAAGTCATCGCTCGGCCGTTCCGTCACGAAGCCGACAACCGCAAACTCACCTTCGAGACTTATCTGGATCCCGATCTCGGCGCCAGCCTTGTTACCGACGCCAAACGCGTGCAACAGGTTCTGAAGAATCTTCTTTCCAACGCTTTCAAATTCACTGAACAAGGCAAGGTTCGTCTCTCCGTGCTGAAAGCCGCCGGCGGCTGGTCTTCCGATCATCCCGTGCTCACGCGCGCTGAATCCGTCATCGCATTCGAAGTCACCGATACCGGTATCGGCATCCCGGCGGAAAAACAGCGCATCATCTTCGAAGCCTTCCAGCAAGCAGATGCCGGTACTAGCCGCAAATACGGTGGCACCGGACTCGGCCTCGCGATCAGCCGCGAACTTGCCAACTTGCTGGGCGGCGAAATCCAGCTTAAGAGCGTCGCCGGCTCCGGCAGCACATTTACTCTCTATTTGCCGCAGCTTTACGTCGGCCCAACCAGCGCCATTCAAGCCAGCAGCCAGACCTCGTCTCATGCGACTTTGCCCGTACGAGTTTCCCCACCGGATCGCGTTCTGGAGCGTGTGCCCGACGACCGCGATTCCGTGCAGCCGGGCGAAAACATCCTGCTGATCGTCGAAGACGATCTGCATTACGCCCGGATTCTTTGCGACTTGGCGCGCGATACCGGGTTCAAAGTCCTGATGGCTTCAAGCGGTTCGGAAGCCTTGACCTTGGCTCGCGAATTTCAGCCCACGGCTGTTTCTTTGGACGTGTTTCTTCCGGACATGCTGGGCTGGACGGTACTGAATCACCTGAAGCAGAATCCCGCGACGCGCCACATTCCGGTGCAGATGCTCACTCTTGACGATGATCGCCGCCACGGCCTTTCCCGCGGCGCTTTTGCTTTCTTGACCAAACCTACAGATCGCTCCAGCCTGGAAGCGGCGTTTGCCAAAATCAAGCAGTACTCGGCTCCGCGCCGCAAGCGACTGCTCGTCGTCGAAGATGATCCTTCCGAGCAGTTCAGCATTCGCGAATTGCTTGGCAGCGACGATATCGACCTGGAAGTTGCCGCCACTGGATCGGAAGCATTGGACGTTGTCCGCAAACAGACTTTTGACTGCATGGTTCTGGACCTCCGCTTGCCCGATATGTCCGGCTTCGAAGTCCTCGAAAAATTGAGCACGCAGGGCGCGTCGGCTGATCTGCCGGTGGTGGTGTTCACTGGCCGCGAGTTGTCACTGGAAGAAGATACAAGGCTGCACGAACTGGCGCGCAGCGTCGTGGTTAAAGACGTCGAGTCGCCGGAACGTCTGCTGGATGAAACTTCACTATTCCTCCACCGCGTTATCGCTGAGCTGCCCGCGGAAAAGCAAAAGATGCTCGATCGCCTGCATCACTCCGACGACGCTCTCGTCGGCAAGAAAGTGCTGGTGGTCGATGATGACGTGCGCAACATCTTTGCGCTCAGCAGCGTTCTGGAACGCCGCGGCATGACGGTTCTCTCCGCCAGCACCGGCCGCGAGGCCATTGCCCTTCTCGAATCCACCGACGATGTGGCCATCGTCCTGATGGACATCATGATGCCGGAAATGGATGGCTACGAAACGATGCAGGTCATCCGCGAAAAAGCGGCCTTCCGGCGGTTGCCCATCATCGCGCTCACGGCTAAGGCCATGAAAGGCGACCGCGAAAAATGCCTAGAGGCTGGAGCATCTGAATATCTGGCCAAGCCGGTGAACACCGAGCAACTGCTTTCCGCGTTGCGTATGTGGTTGCACCGTTAGGTGCGGGACGATTTATAATTTCTCAGCAAGCAACGGAGACATATAGATGACCGCTAGTTCGCCGCCCGGACCAGTCAATATTCTTATGGTCGACGACCAGCCAGCCAAGCTGCTGAGCTACGAGGTCATGCTGGAGGAGCTTGGCGAAAATCTGCTTAAAGCCACCTCCGGGCGCGAAGCGCTCGAAATGCTTCTCAAGACTGACGTAGCGGTTGTCTTGATGGATGTCAGCATGCCGGAGCTGGACGGCTTTCAGCTGGCGGAAATGATTCGCGAGCATCCGCGGTTTCAGAAGACGGCGATCATTTTTATTTCTGCCGTTCATCTTACCGACCTGGACCGACTGAAGGGTTATGAACGCGGCGCCGTGGACTATATTTCCGTTCCGGTCATTCCCGATTTACTGCGCGCGAAAGTCAGTGTATTTGCGGAACTCCATCGCAAAGCGCGCCAGCTGGAAATTCTCAACCAGGAACTTCGCCGTCTGTCACACAGCCTGATGACCGCGCAAGACGAAGAAAGGCGGCGCATTTCGCGCGAACTTCATGACGGCCTGGGCCAGGACCTGACTGCCGTCAAGATGATACTGGGCGGGCTGGTGCAACCCAATCAATTGAAGGACTCCACGGAAAACAAAACCATCGCGGAAGTTCTTTCCATGATGGATAGCGCGATCGAGCAAGTGCGCACCATGTCGCACCTTTTGCATCCGCCGTTACTGGACGAAATGGGCCTGCTTTCCGCGCTGCGCTGGTACACCGAAGGTTTCGCCAAACGCAGTGGTGTGGAAACCGTTCTGGATGTTCCCAAGAATTTTCCGCGGCTGGAACCCGAAATCGAGATGGCCATTTTCAAAATCGTCCAGGAATCGCTGACCAACGTCTTTCGCCATGCAGAGGCGAAGCGAGCCGTGGTGCAACTCGAGGAGCGCGATGGTAACGCGCTCATTTCCATTGAGGACAATGGAAAAGGTGTCGGGAGCGGCGCCGAAGAATTGCATCCGAACAGCTACGGCATCGGCGTCATTGGTATCAAGCAGCGCGCCGCGGAATACGACGGGCAAGTTACACTGCGAAATACTGGATCAGGCACTCGGGTCGAAGTGAAGATTCCCTTACCTGTTCCGCCTCCGCAGCCGGTTGTTCCTCGCTTTTCCAAGCTGACAGTTCGCCCGGCATAATTCATCCACAATTTCACCAGCCTGTACCCTGAACGCCCTAGCTTCGGATAAAACTCGCCGTACTTCGTGTAATTGCGATTGATTGCGCGTAATGCCGCTCGCAATACTGCTTGGTGTGGCCGCATTTACGTGGGTCACATCGCGATTGGAGTAAGTCGAGCCGGAAGAATGGCTTCCCACGCCTATTGTGCTTGGCATTGCAACGGCGGCCTGGCTTGGCGTTTCTATTGATCTGCGCGTTCGCCCGCGTATCTGGGAGAGTCTTCGTCACAATGGCGTCTGAGGCAAAGTCCGCAAGCGGTTCAAGCTCACGGGAGCTGGCCTCGGAGTCGGTCCTGCAAAGGCTGGGGCCGGGCCTCATCACTGGCGCGGCCGATGACGATCCGAGCGGGATCGCAACCTATTCGCAGGTCGGCGCGCAGTTTGGTCTCGGCATGCTTTGGACCATGTTCTTCTCTTTCCCTTTAATGAGCGGAATACAGGAAATCTGCGCGCGACTGGGAAGAATCACCGGCGAGGGACTCGCCGCGGCCATGAACAAGCGTCTGCCGAAGCCGCTGGTGATTTTTCTAGTGAGTCTTCTCAGTGCTGCGAACATTTTCAATATCGGCGCGGATGTGGCAGCGATGGGAGCGGCGACACAGCTTCTCGCGGGAGGCCATCTTGCCTTTTACAGCGCGGCCTTTGGAACGATATCGCTGCTGCTGCAAATCTTTGTCCCGTATCGAAAGTATGTGAAGTATCTGAAATGGTTGACGCTAAGTTTGTTCGCATATTTTGCAACGGTCTTCGTGGTTCATATTCCGTGGTTGGATGTTTTGCGAGCGACTTTTGTTCCGTCCTTTCCGTGGCAGAGCGCGTACTGGACCGCGTTGGTTGCAGTACTTGGCACGACAATCAGTCCCTATCTTTTTTTCTGGCAGGCCTCTCAAGAAACGGAAGAGCTGCGCAGACATAAATCAGAGGCGCCGCTGAATCGAACGCCGTGGCAAGCGCTGCGGCAATTTCGACGGATTGCCACGGACACCCGCATCGGCATGGCGTTTTCCAATCTTGTGGCTTTCGCAATTATTCTGACCACCGCCGTCACGCTGCACGAAGCTGGCGGCGCGAATAAAATTTCGAGTGCGGCGGAGGCCGCCAGCGCGTTGCGCCCCGTAGCCGGTAATTTTGCTTTTGCGTTGTTCGCGATTGGCATCATCGGCACGGGGCTGCTGGGGATTCCGGTATTGGCGGGCTCGGCGGGCTATGCAGTTTCGGAAGTGTTTCATTGGCGCGCCAGCCTGGGCCGTAAGGCACGGGACGCGCCGCAATTTTATGCGGTGATCTCAATCGCCACATTGATCGGAGTCGGACTTAACTTTGTCGGCCTCGACGCGATCACGGCATTGTACTGGTCCGCCGTTTTCAATGGATTAGCAGCGGCCCCCTTGCTACTCGTCGTGATGAAGCTTGCCAACGATCCGAAAACCGTGAAGCAATTCCGTTTGCCGGGATACTTGCGAGTGCTGGGCTGGCTTGCAACTGCGTTGATGATTTGCGCTTCCGTATTTTTTCTATACGGGTGGCTGCGCGCCGGGCACTAACAGCTCGGGCGGAAAAGGTTCGGGCGGAACGTTGCTGGAATTACAGGAATTCCGGCATCGCCCTAGATAAAAATTGAACCTACTGTGGGAGCGAGGTGCACTATGGCTCGATACGGCAGAGGGGCTCAGAAGTCGGTGAAGTTGGCGATGCACCGGCGGAAGAAGGGAACGTTGCGGTCCGGCAAGGGCGGAAAGGGGCGGCCGGGTGAAAAGCCGGAGACAAGCGATTGCGATTGGGCTGTCGGAGGCGCGGAAGAAGGGGGTCAAGCACCTCGCAAGAAAACGAGTTGAGCGGACGGCGAGATTCTCTCGGAGGAGCCACCCCCTACGCGCTTTTCTGTAAGTGTAGGTAGGTCAGGTAGCGCGGCCGCGGCAGCCGGAGTGGCCACACTTGCAATCGACGTCGGGCGTCTTTTCCATGGCTTCACATTGCGGGCTGCAATATTTCTTTCCGTCGCTCACGGCGCAAGAACAATTGGGATGCGCACATTTTTTGTTATCCGCCACTGGTAGCTCCTTGTCCTTCGCGCTCGGGAGTCAATCTGGCGAGTCCGTGCACTTCGCCGGCCCGGGAACGCGAAAACCGGAACGTATTATTCCGCCGAACGCAGCCTGGCGGCCATCCGATGAATCGGGGAGATGCTACGAAACATAACCGTAGCGAAGGGACGGATGGGTGTAAATTTGCGCAAGCAAAAATGACCGTCGAAAACTTACCGGAGGATTTTGCGAAGAGTACCGCGTAAAGCCGATGGCCAGGTTGGGAGCGGGCTTCTAGTTTGGTTGAGTCGGCCGCAGCAGAGGAGTGTGCGGTTGCAAGACTTAGTTGCAAGACGGGGGGAGGATGGCAATGAATCGGCACTATGGCCTAGCGGGGCGCGTCGGGTGGCGTTCTGGTTGGAGTTTGCGGTGGGCAGGAACGGCGGCATTAGGTTTAGCGGGCTTGCTTGGATCATCGGAGATGGGGCGGGCGCAGGAGCCGGCGCCGGACAATTCGAAAACGAATCAGCGGGACCGGGACAAAGCGGCGGCGACTGCGGATAAGCAAAAGATGAGTCCGCAAGACCGCGAATTGACGCGGAAACTTCGCGCCGCGATTACCGCAGACAAGTCGCTTTCGAGCTATGCGCACAACATCAAGATCCTGGCGCAGGACGGGAGGGTGACGCTGAAGGGCCCCGTGCGATCGGACCAAGAGAAAACCGCGATATTGAGCAAAGCGATGGGAATTGCGGGCGAAGGAAACGTAACAGACCAGATGGATGTGGCGCCGCCGAAATCTTGAGCAAAAAAGAGCTTTGTGAACGAAATGATTTGCTGGGTAAGCGGTGAGGGTGGCTGGCTGCGGAAAATTTTCAGAAAGAGGAGCGGTATATGAAAGATAAAAAGACGTCGGTATTTGCGATTTATTCGAGTCGAGCGGGAGCGGAACGCGCGGTGAGCGGACTGATGAACGCGGGTTTTGCGGCGGCGGATATTTCGGTGCTGCTTCCGGAAAATCTAGGCAACCGGGAAATCGCCACGGAGAAGAACACTAAAGCGCCGGAAGGAGCGGCGGCGGGAGCGGGAACGGGCGCGGTGCTGGGCGGAGCCTTGGGAATGCTGGCGGGCATCGGCGCGCTGGCGATTCCGGGAGTTGGTCCACTGATCGCGGCGGGTCCTATTATGGCGACGCTGGCGGGCATCGGCGCGGGCGGAGCGGTGGGCGGCTTCGCGGGAGCGCTGGTAGGTGCGGGCATTCCGGAATTCGAAGCCAAGCGGTACGCGGGAATTGTGGAGAAGGGCGGCGGGATCCTGCTGTCAGTACATTGCGCGACGTCGGATGAGATTGACCGCGCGAAGCATGCACTGAAGGCGACGGGCGGAGAGGATATTTCGTCCGCCACGGAAAGTTCGGTGAGCGAGAAGGACCGCACGAGGGCAGCGGGCCGGGATTAAGCGAGTAGCGCGGTCGAGGAAGAAAGGGCGCCCCGGGGGAAATGGCGCGCCCTTTCTTGTCAGTGAATCGACGACCTCGCGGGGACGTGCGAATCAGGCTTTCCTAGGTCCCTCAGCATGGTTTGAGTCTCCCGGACCGACGATGGCCGGACGTTTTTTTTTGGCTCGTTTTTCTTCAAAGAAACGGTGCTAAACGGGCAAGCTTCCGCTAACTCTCGAGACGTCCGTGCGTACAAATCTGAATGTCCTGTTTTTAGCGTAGTGTTAACAGTAGCTAAATAGCGCAGGCGTTCCGACTTAGGGCTACGGTTGCACTAGCTGCAAGTGCGTCCAATTTCCACTCAGACTACCGTTTGGATTGAAGTTCGGGTCATCGCTCACCACATACTGGTTCGTTCCATTAAGCCACGCGTAATCGAACTTGTTACTCAACTCAAACGTCCAGCCCGTGGTTGGATTGCGAAAAGTCTGTACTTTCCAGATCAGCTAACTCTGCCCATAGGCCGCCGGCATTGCTCCGCGCGTCTGGTGTGAGGTGACCTCATTGATCGTCTGCTCAACCTTGTTCTGAAACTCGATGATAATCTCTTGCTGCTTCGCAGCTTCCTCCTGCTTCTTTTGATACAAGGACCAGGGCAGCGGGTCGGTACCAAGCGAGTAGAGCGGTCGACACCCACAGCAACGGCAAGGCGGCGAGCATCGTGTCTCAAGCCGTTGCCGCCATCCTCTGGAAGGGACTAAGATCCGAAACGCCAACGCCACGTCGCGACTGCGCCGACGTCTGGTATGCTTTCTCAAATTTCATCAAGAGAGACCCAGCATCCATGCCGAAACGGTTCCTTGCGTTCAGCGCTATTTTTTTGATGGCGATCCCGGCCGTCGGCGAACAAGATTGGCCACTGCACGGCGGCTCGCAAACTAACCAACGCTTCAGCCCACTGAACCAAATCAACGAGCAGACGGTTTCCCGGCTCGGCCTGGTATGGAGCCAGGAACTTGGCACCTCGCGCGGACTCGAAGCCACGCCGATAGTCGCGGATGGGGTCATCTTTACGACAGGTTCGTGGAGCGTCGTTTTTGCGTTCGACGCGCGAACCGGAAAGTTGAAATGGACCTATGATCCGCGGGTTCCGCGGGAGCGCGCTTACTTTTTTTGTTGCGATGTGGTGAATCGCGGCGTCGCGCTTCGCAACGGCAAAGTCTACGTGGGAACGCTCGACGGCCGCCTCATTGCATTGGACGAGACTTCGGGAACTCCCGTATGGAGCGTACAAACTACTGATCCGGCGGCTCAGGCCTACTCCATTACTGCCGCGCCGGCGATTGCGGGAGACAAGGTCGTCATCGGCAACTCGGGATCGGAGTACGGCGTGCGCGGCTACATCACGGCCTACGATGCGGAGACGGGCAAGCAAGTGTGGCGTTTCTACACCGTGCCGGGCGATCCGAGCAAGGGATTCGAGTCGAAGGCGATGGAAGTAGCGGCCAAAACGTGGCACGGGAAGGATTGGTGGAAAGCCGGCGGCGGCGGATCGCCGTGGGAAGGCATGACCTACGATCCCGATCTCGATTTGCTCTTCTTTGGAACTGGGAATGCATCCACGTGGTATCGTGCGCTTCGGGGCGAGGGCGACAGTCTCTACACGGCTTGTATTTTGGCGGTGAAAGCGAGCACCGGCGAACTTGCGTGGTATTTTCAGACTACTCCCGCCGATAGCTTCGATTTCGACGCAACGCAACCACTGATGCAAGCCGACCTCAGCGTCGGCGGCGGGCTGCGCAAAGTTCTACTGCAAGCAAACAAGAACGGTTTTTTCTACGTGCTCGATCGCCAGACCGGAAAATTCCTTTCCGGCGCACCCTTTGTTAGCGGCATCACTTGGGCCAGTGGCCTGGACCCCAAGACAGGACGGCCCATCGAATATCCTGGCGTGGGCGACGCCAACCCGAAGCTCCTATCTCCCGAGTCGACCGGTGCGCACAACTGGAATCCGATGGCATTTCACCCGGCCACCAGCCTCGTTTACTTCCCGGCTCGAGTTGGCACGCAGATGGTGCACGTTCCGGACAGGAAGTGGAAATACGATCCGGACCGCGACAACGTTGGAATCGACGGCAACTACGAGGGCCCGCTTTTCGCGAAAATGGTGTCCTTGCCTCCGCCGTTCGGCGAACTCCTGGCCTGGAACCCTGTCGCACAGAAGGCTGTGTGGAGTGCCAAATATCCCGTCTTAGACGGGGGAGGAGTGCTGGCCACCGGTGGCAACCTGGTTTTTCAAGGGCGCTCTGACGGTATTTTGGCCGCGTACCGCGCGACGGATGGCAGGCAGGTCTGGCAGTTCGATGCCGCCACGGGAATCATGGCACCGCCGGTCACCTATACCGTCGAAGGAGTGCAATACGTGACGATCCTGGCCGGCTGGGGTGGAGCTCCTGGGCTGATGAACACGCCTGCAGTTGGCGCGGCCAAATCGGGCTGGGGCCGAATCCTTACTTTCGCGCTCGATGGCAAAGCTGTCTTGAAGGCGCCGCACTTTGGACATAAGAATCCGCCTCTGCCTGCCATCACTGCAAAACAGGATCCCCAAGCCGTGCACACGGGAGCCTTGCTGTTCAACTCGCACTGCTTCCTCTGCCATGGACTGAATGCGGTCGCGGGTTCGCTGCCCGATCTGCGCTATTCAAGCAAAGCAGTGCTCGATTCGTTGCCCGCGATCGTGCTCGACGGCGAGCGAGCTTCCGCCGGGATGCCATCCTTCCAGAAGATACTCTCCAAAAAAGAGGTAGCGGCGATTCGCGCGTATATCATCGCGCGGGCACAGGAAACGGCGCGTCCGACCCCGGCGTCACAGCGGCGCTGAAGGCGTAGCTCTCGCTCCAAGCAGAGCAAACCCAAGCTGGCGGAGCCCGCGCCGCCGTTCGCCCTTCTCGTGGGCAAACGTTTCAATTGCTAACAGTCCGTACAGCAACCCTTATTGTTTGTAATTCCTGCTCAACGGCCGCGCCTGTGTAAAGTGTGTAGAGAATGGTCGGACGCTTGGGTACCAACTTGCGGAGCGCGGGAGCAGCCTCGAGAAAGACTTCCGGCAAGTTCAATCGCTTCCCTGCCATCATCTGCGAGGTCAGCCGGAATTTATGACGAATAAAAAGCGAATATGATACGCTGCCTATCCGCGCTTGGCCGAGGCACGATTCGGATTTAGACGGCACCGTCGAGGTCATGGCGGCCGTGCTGTACGAAGCTGTCGCGGGGGGTCGGCGACGCTTCGCGGCAACGAATGGGTCGCCTGGATTAGGTCCGAGCGCAGTGAAGGGATGGGAAAAGACATTTTCTAAATGAGGTTAGGATGTGGTCGTTTCTTCGTAAAGAACTGCCGACCACGGACTCAGAATCATCTCCACGACTCCGTGCGGCACCAAAACGTCAGAGGCTTGACTTCCCCCGCCACCCCAGCGTGGATCCGCGGAATCCAGCTTCCTTTTCCAATAGCCTGCCGGGACTGGAAATCGCGACTGGCTTGGTTCGTCAGCAAAGTGAAGCACAGCGAAAATGTGGCTGGATTCGTTCCACCTTCTAAGTACGATCGCTTTTGTCTCTGCCAGCATCGTAACTTGCAAAGCGTCTTTATCGAGCCGGACTAGAGCCGGAACGTTGCGCCGCAAGCGAAGCAATTCCTGATGGAAACTCCACAGCAGGCCGTGATGACCAGCGGTCCGCAATTTCCAATTCAGAATTGAACGGCAAAACGTCGCCTCGTCTTGAGGATCGACCATCTCTTCGTCCCACCGGAACCTTGCCAGGTCTGTTCGCCTTCCATTGCGAACAAATTCGATAATCGCGGGGTCGCTGTGGCTGACGAAGTACGGGAACGGCCCTGGTTCGCCATATTCCTCGCCCATGAACAACAATGGAACATACGGGGAAAGTAGAACGGCAGCCGCGGCGAGCTTCAGTTGCTCAAACGATACCAGTTGCGCCAGGCGCTGGCCAGTAGGGCGATTTCCTACCTGATCGTGGTTCTGCGCAAACACGATAAAGCGGTGGCCTGAAATCTTCCGCGAAGAACTCCCTTGCAGCCTCTGCCGATACTTGGAGTATTGACCCTCGTACACAAACCCTTGCTGAAATGCACGGGCCAAATCCTCAGGGCCGGAAAAGTCCTGATAGTAGCCGTTTTGCTCGCGGGTCAACGACACGTGCAACGAATGATGAAAATCATCGTTCCACACAGCGTCGAGTTCTAGGCCGCCAGCGTGGCAAGGACTCACGACGCGCGCATCGTTCCGATTACTTTCCGCTATGAGGCAGACGTGCCGATGCAACCGATTCGCCCTCGCGTGGATCAAGCTCCGCAATTCCTCCAAGAAGGGCCGCGCAGATCGGTCGACGATGGCATGAATGGCATCGAGCCGAAGTCCGTCGACGTGGAATTCAACGATCCATTGCAACGCGTTTTCGACAAAATAACGGCGAACGTCGTCACTCTTAGGGCCGTCGAAATTGAGCGCTTGACCCCACGGGGTACGATCAAGATCGGCGAAATAAGGACCAAAATCCGCAAGGCAGTTTCCCTCTGGACCCAGATGGTTGTAAACGACGTCGAGGACGACGGCCATTCCCTGTTGATGACATGCGTTTATGAATCTCTTCAGAGCAACCGGTCCCCCGTAAGAATTTTGCACCGCGTAAGGATAAACGCCGTCATAGCCCCAATTGCGGGTTCCGGGAAACTGTGCCATCGGCATGAGTTCGATTGCGGTGATCCCGAGGGCGGCTAACTCACTAATTCGGGGAATGATTGCGTCGAAAGTACCCTGCGGCGTAAAGGTTCCGACGTGAAGTTCGTATAGCACATACTCTTCCAGAGGAATGCCTGACCAACCGTGGTCGGTCCACGCAAAGTTTCTATTCACAACCTCGGAGGGACCGTGCACTCCTTCCGGTTGAAACCGTGAGGCTGGATCGGGACGCTCCCATTGACCGTCCAAACAGTATCGATAGCGGGCACCGACAGCGATCTTGTCCACTTCAGCCGAGAAATAGCCCCCTTCCAGAGGCTGCATGGGAACCCTCCGATCACAAGGGTGAACAATATGAACTTCAACGGCCTCTGCCTTTGGCGCCCAAAGCAGAAAGTTGCATGCACCCTCGGGTAACCAGACAGCACCGAGAGATCTATCAAGCTGCACGCCTACGATATCCCTGTTTTTCACTGAACACGCAGACGCACGGAAGGTGCATCTCGCCTTGCCACATGGCGATTCTTGCTCAAGCTCGCACGCCTTTGGACCACAGTTGGATCACCTGCTCGTAGAGGCGGATGGTCTGCTTGGCGATAGCGGTCCAGCTGAAAGTCTCTTCTACGCGCCGCCGCCCAGCATCTCCGAAGCGCTTGCATCGGTCGGGATCCTCAAGCAGTCGATTGATCTGGAAGGCAAAATCCCGCGCAAACTTTCCTGGATCAACGGGAAATCCTGTGACAGGGTCCTGATCGAAGGGAACTAAGTACCCCGTTTCTCCGTCGACGACGACTTCTTTAATCCCTCCTGTAGCGCTGGCAATTACCGGCGTGCGGCAGGCCATCGCTTCGAGGTTGATGATTCCGAACGGTTCGTAGATCGAGGGGCAACAGAAAACGCGCGCATGGCTATACAGTTGGATTGCCTCCTGCTTGGTGACCATTTTTTCGATCCAGACAACACGCGGGTGTTCGCGGCGCGCGTACTCGACCTTCTGCCTCAACTCCGTAGCGATCTCTGGAGTATCCGGTGCCCCAGCGCAAAGGACCACTTGCGTCTCCCGCGGCAGGTAGCGAATTGCATCGACAAGATGAGTTACGCCTTTCTGTCGAGTGACACGGCCCAAGAACAAGACATAGGGCAAGGCCGTGTCGACCCCATGATCCGTCAGCGCCTTGGTGTCCGAGCTCCTGCGATATTCGGCAAGATCAATGCCGTTATAGATCACATGAACGCGCTCGGCCTTCACGTCCGGGTAGGCGCGTAGGATGTCCGCCTTGGTGCCTTGTGAAACCGCGATGACGGCGTCGGCATCGAGGATACCCGTACGTTCCATCCAGGAGCTCATAGCATAGCCGCTGCCGAGCTGCTCCGCCTTCCATGCGCGCAGCGGCTCAAGTGAGTGCGTAGTAAGGACAAAAGGAATGTTATATAGCTTCTTGGCCAAATAGCCGGCCATCGACGTATACCAGGTATGGGTGTGGACGATATCTATTCGGGCGAGCGACTTCACCTGCGTCAAGTTGAGGCTCAACGCCTCAAGAGCATTTCTGAACTTGCCTTCGGTGCCGTTTGTAATCTCTTCCCACGGTACCGCACCGCGGACATGCAGGTTTCCATTATCAGCCTTCTGCGGACCCCAGCAATGCACTTCCACCGTGATTTCCTTCGCCAGCTCGCGGCTCAGGTAATCGACATGGACTCCTGCGCCGCCATATATTTGGGGAGGGAATTCTCTGGTAAATAAACCGACTCGCATAGTCTTACTTCCCTCCCCATAGAGCACTACCGCTGTCGTTCAAGAATGGGAACCTATTCTTTCCGCCCCAACAGAGCGCGCTGTGCTGGTCTCTCGCGACTGCTTGGACTATAAGTGACGCAGCGGGTCCTCTACCGGTTCGGTAGACGCTTTCTTGACGTCGCGTTCCAGCGATTTCCCGATCAGATCCTTCGAGCTGAGTCCAACCGCCAGCGCCAAGGTCAGGACAATACCGCCAAAAAGAATCCCGAAAGCAAGCTCAACGATGCCCGGAGCGATTCGCAAGTGTTCCAGAGCCATGGCGAAGGCAAGCACGATCACGATCCATTTCACGCCGATGCTCAGGAGGCGCGCGTACTGAAGGTTCAAGTTAACGGCGCCAATCAGCACGCTTCGGGCCAGGAACCGAGCGAGAACGTTACCGACCAACAGGACCAGTAGAGCAGCCAAAACATCCGGAATATAGGCGAACATCTTCTGCACGAACAGATAGGTCCAGTCGAGATCGAAAGCGGCGATCCCTATAAGAAACCCGCTGATCATGACCAGTGCGGCGACCGATCGAGAGATCAGACGCGTTGGACTATTCATCGGCGACCACTCGGCCAACGAGGAAAATCCCCATTGTCCGAGCCGCTCGTCAAAATGGAGGCTGGCAAGGACTCGTCGTACAATCGCTGCCAGAATCCACGCCAAAACCACAGACAGGAGCAACGCGATAATCAACGCCGCCAATCCAGGCAGGAGGTTTGCAAACCTGGTAAGGAAGCGGGCCGTTGAGTCCACCAAGGCTTGCTTCACTTGTTCCCACATAGACCCCTCCGATACTGCACACACCTTCTAAGGATTGAACCGATCTGGCCAGCGCCAGCGGGAAACCAGATACGACTTGCCGGCTTCGTAAGCGACAGAAAGACGTTCCAGCCTGCGTTCGGGAGACATGGTCCCGGCAAGCGTCAGCTCATGTGCATACGAAGCCACCCAACCCAAATAGAGGGGAGTCATGGACCTAAGCAAATGATCGCGGCTGATCGTGCGGAGGCGATGCGCCAAAGCGAAATCGTAAACAATTCTTACCCACAGTTCGTCAGGCATTCGAAACTGTTCCACTGGCAAGCGCGAAAGTTTTCTTAGCTCGAGCAAGCTGGAAGGCGGCAGCACCAAGCTCCAGATCTCTTGAAGTTCTCTATTACCCAATTGAAATGAGTCGACCATGGCGCGTGTGTCCACAGCGGACGAATCTTGATCCAAAGGGAAGGGCTCTCCGATTGCTCTCACGGGCAGGGAAACACGGGTTCGTTGCCAGAACGCGGCATTTCGTTCCATGTCGACAAACACCGGGTTCAAGACATCGGCCAACACGGAGCTCATGTTGCTCCAGTCCGTAGCAGGATAAACGCGGCTGCCGAAATGTACCTCGATAATCTGCAGATTCTGGCAGAGAGCCGTGGGTGTAAGGGATGCCATCGAATTAAGTTGGTTCCCGCCCGCCTTTGCGGCCAGCATTTTTTGAAACAGGCGCTGCGAAACTCCAAAATCCGGCCCCATTGGATTGTTCACTCGCTTTCCGTACAGAGCGCGCATCATAGGCGCTATGATGCTGGCGTTTAGCAGACCCTCGAATTTGCGGCGCGCGTAGTGGGGTAGAACCAAGTCAGCTTGACTCTCGAACAGAGGCTGCGCGATCCGCCAGGCCCACGGCGGTGTCGCCACTTCCAGCTTACTTGCGACAATGCAGCAGCCTCGAGCCTGCAGTTTCTCGGCCGCTGCGAAGACCGATTGATAGGTTTCGGACATGCTCGCTACCCCGGTAGCGGGGACGTCCCTCTTTGCCAAGGGTGACGGAACCTGGAACACGAATGCGCGCTCCAGCGTGGTCTCTGAATTGACCGTGGCCGGACTCTGCTGCTGATCGTCGTGCAACACCGCGATTCGCAAGGGACCGGGGAGCGTACCGAGAGCGTCATACATCTTTGCGATAGCGCTGGAATCGGACTCGGCGAGAATCCCCACGACCAGATCGGCGCTGCCTATCTGTTCGGCCGTTGAGTCTGTTTGCTGCAGGGTTGCGTCAGCTTCCACGTTTGAGCCTCTCGTTGATTCCTCCATAGGGCAACGATCTCTTTCTTCGAGCGGAAAAAAAGCGCGACAGAGCTCACAAATGAAGCGACATGATGCCCATTAGCGGAATACGCACCCAGCCTGGCCGTGCATTCAATTCGTAGAGAACTTCGTACAGCGCCTTATCGACGAGAAAAATATCGAGCAGCTTTCGAAAATCCTCGGTGTTTTTCGGCAAGAACGCGGCACCGTGTGCGGTTTGCCGATAAGCGCGCAAAAATTCTGTCGCCACACAGCGCTCCCATAACTTGGCCCAGGGTTCAATGCTGGCCCTGTCCCTGGCTCGACGAGCCGCGTAGTTGAGTAGGCTTGAATAAGCGGCATAGCTGAAGGAGCGTAACATGCCGGCTACATCCTTTAACGGGCACTGTTTGGCGCGCCGAGCAGACAAAGGCCGTGCGGGTTCACCCTCAAAATCGAGGATCACGAAATCTGTTTTGACCTTCAGGACTTGCCCAAGATGGTAGTCCCCATGCACCCGAGTCCTCCAGGTTCGAAGGGTTTCCGGTCTGATCCCCTTGAAGTGATCCAGGATACGTGTACGCCGACTCAGCACCGCGGCGGCAATCTCAACGACATCGTCCGGCAAGTAAGGCACACGTTCTTTGAGCGCGTCCAACACACTAGAAGCGTGCTCCTGAAGGTCTGCCAGCAGAGCCTGAAAGTCTCCTGAAGTCACAGGTTCCGGAGCGAACGCTGCATCATCGGTCGCAGCGGCCAAAGCCAGGTGTAACTCGGCCGTCCGCGATCCGAGGGTCATCGCCGAATCGAGATAGATGCCGATATGATCTCGGGCGATCTGGAGGGCGGGTTTCTCCGAAAGCTCTACCGGATCATCCAGCTCGTCCCCCAATAAGTTCTCCGGGAACGGAAGTGGGGCACAAGCTTCAAGGTAGCGCTCAACTTCTTCGGTCGTCCACTTCCAGCCATCGCCTTCATTCGCTACTAGCCCTTGGAGCATCGCCATGGCCGACGGCGCGCCATCGGCGCTCGGTTCGTATTCGATCAGTCCGGCAAACGGAGGTACGCGATCGAAGTGCGCTTTGTCGGTGAGATACTGTCCTATTTCAGCATCAGGGTTCAGGCCGGGTTCCTGACGGCGCAGCACTTTGAGGATGAACCGATCACCGTAAAGGATCGACGTATTCGATTGCTCGGCCGAGCCACGCCGCACTGGCAAAGGAGTACTGGCTGTACCGAGGATGTCTCGAAAAGACCTGCCAGGCGTACCGCGAATGCGTCCGTGGCGCCCTTCCAGCTGCTCCCCATTCTCGATGAAAGAGAGAAGTTCCAGGCACGTGTTGTCGTCAAGGACCGCATCGTGCAGCAGTCCAGATCCTTTACCAGAGACCACCGCGGCAACGACGGCGTTGGGGGAAGTTCGTTGCAGCTCCTCCGCTGCTTCTGCAAAGCTCATAGCGACAGGCAAAAGGTAGACGTCGGATCGTCCAGTATCGAACAATACCTCGAGCAAGATCAGGACAGACTGCGATGACCGCAGTGTGGTCCAGTCAAGGATTCGGGTGGATTTGATGTGGCGAGACTTACCCGCGAACCATCGCTGCTTCGGAAGATAGTTAACGAAATTGATTGTCTCGAGGCGCTGGCTGCTGGCGCCACTCAATATGCTCTCCCAGCCAGCGGTCGCGTTGAGGGGTACCTGTTCAACGAAATCCATACTTACCTCCGCCGGCTGAGTCCTTTGCTGAAGTTCGAGCCAAAGGAAACTGTAAGGGGCCAAGGTGAGGCGATAGGGCTGGCGCTCGATGGGTGGAAATTCAACATATCCGAGCATTTCGACCGGAATGGCTCCTTCCGCTTCCGACAAGTCGAGATCAACAGGTTGCGCGAAGCGGGAAAGATTAGCGACACACAGAACCCGCTGATCCTGAAACTGTCGCATATAAGCGAGCACTTTGCGGTTGGCCGGATCGAAGAATTTCATGCTTCCGCGACCGAACACGCTAAACAGTTTTCGAAGAGCGATCATGTTGCGCATCCAGTTCAAGAGCGACGATGGATCGCCCTGCTGAGCTTCGACATTGACGGCCTCATAGCCCCAAAGAGGATCCATGATCACGGGGCTGTACAAGCGGGCGGGCGTCGCTATGGAAAACCCGGCGTTGCGATCTGCATTCCACTGCATTGGGGTGCGGACACCGTTGCGGTCGCCAAGATAAATGTTATCGCCCATGCCGATTTCGTCGCCGTAGTAAAGAATCGGCGTTCCGGGGAAGGAAAGGAGCAAGCTGTTAAGGAGTTCGATACGTCTGCGATTGTTATCGACAAGAGGAGCGAGTCGCCGACGAATGCCCAGGTTAAGGCGCATTCGGGGATCCGCGCTGTAGGCGATGTACATATAATCGCGCTCGTCACTGGTGACCATCTCTAGCGTTAGCTCATCGTGATTCCTCAAGAACAAACCCCACTGGCATGTCTCGGGAATGTCCGGAGTCTGCGCAATGATGTCGGTAATGGGCAGGCGGTCTTCCTGCCGCAACGCCATGTAAATGCGCGGCATGAGCGGGAAATGGAAGGCCATATGGCACTCGTCACCGTCGCCAAAGTACGGCCGCACGTCGGTGGGCCACTGGTTGGCTTCGGCCAGAAGTACGCGATTCGAATAGCCGGCATCGATTTCGCGGCGAAGCGTTTTAATCACCGCGTGAGTTTCCAGAAGGTTCTCGCAGCTGCTTCCCTCCCGCTCGACCAGGTAAGGAATCGCGTCGATGCGCAGCGCGTCTACCCCCATATCCAGCCAATAGCGCATGATTTTCAGAACTTCATCGACTACGACCGGATTGTCGTAGTTCAAATCGGGCTGATGGGAGAAAAAGCGGTGCCAGTAGTACTGCTTGGCTACTGGGTCCCAGGTCCAATTGGATCTCTCGGTGTCCGAGAAAATGATGCGCGCGTCCTTGAAGCGGTGTTCCGTGTCGCTCCACACGTAGAAGTCACGCTCGGGTGAGCCGGCCGGGGCCCGGCGGGCCGACTGAAACCATGGATGCTGATCCGAAGTGTGGTTCACCACCAGCTCGATCATCACCTGGAGATCGCGATCATGTGCAGCAGCCAGGAAGTCACGGAAATTGTCAATTGTGCCGTACATTGGATGGACATTCAGATAATCGGAGATGTCGTAGCCGTCATCTTTGAGCGGTGATGGAAAGAAGGGCAGGACCCAGAGACAAGTAACACCCAAGTTCTGAAGATAGTCCATTTTTTGAATTAGACCCGGGAAATCACCGATTCCGTCCGCGTTGCTGTCTTTGAATGCCCGGACATGCAGCTCGTAAATAACGGCATCCTTATACCAGAGGGGGTCCGCTGCGCTTCCCAGCCGTTTGGCCATCTCTTCCCCTACCTCACCCTTGGAGGGTGGACTCAACTTGGTAGATAAGAACTCCGAGAGGAGGAAGGGTCATATTCAACGAAAAAGGGTGTCCGTGAATAGGTAACGGGACGGCCTCGCAGCCTCCGAAATTTCCCTGACCGCTGCCTCCGTACAGAGGCGCGTCGCTATTTAGCACCTCCTTCCAGAAACCTTGCTGTGGCACGCCAACACGGTAGTTCTCTCTGACCGCTGGCGTGAAATTACAAACGAAGAGTAGCTGGTCAGCCGGATTTCGGCCGCGTCGGAGGAAGCTGATGACGCTCCGCTGAACATCGCTGCAGTCGACCCAGGCAAAGCCGCCCCCATCGAAGTCCAACTCGTGCAGCGCGGGCCGGCCGCGATACAGGGTATTCAGGTCGCGCACCCAGCGTTGCAGTGCGGAGTGAAACGGCGTATCGAGCAGATGCCAATCTAGGCTCGCGTCATGGTTCCACTCCGACCATTGGCCGAATTCACATCCCATGAATAACAGCTTCTTTCCGGGATGCCCGAACATATACCCGTAGAGCAGCCTGAGATTGGCGAATTTCTGCCAGTCGTCGCCGGGCAATTTGCGCAACATGGAGCCCTTCCCGTAGACAACCTCATCATGAGAAAACGGCAAGACGAAATTCTCGCTGAACGCATACAGCAGGCTGAAAGTAATCTGATTGTGGCGGTA
>Ga0207641_10000674_pt1 | contig 37038 bp, 70 predicted proteins | sample KBSSwiS62_FD_184306 | JGI IMG/M metagenome (GOLD analysis project Ga0207641, IMG submission 184306) | Switchgrass rhizosphere microbial communities from Kellogg Biological Station, Michigan, USA - KBS Switchgrass S6-2 (SPAdes) (version 2) | ecosystem: Host-associated > Plants > Roots >... | reverse complement strand
AGATCTCCGAGAATGATGTCGTCGAACGGGATGCCCGACTGGTTGATGAGCTCGAGCGACACAACCTGCTGGCCCGCGATCGTGGTGATGCCCGAAGACACCGACGTGGTAACGATGTCGGTGTTGCTGATAGCAGTGTTCTGCGTCTGCGTCACACCAACGGTCGTTCCGGTGGAGATCTTCGGAATGTTGATCGAAGACACACCACTGGGCAGATCCTGGTGCTTCACAATGTCCGCAGTCACACGGGCCGCACGCGCCAGGGAGACATATTCCGCAACCAGCCACTCGGGCGGCGCGAAAGTGCCACCCGCCGTCGCACCCGTGCTCAGCGCGCGAGTTTCCTGCGAACGCTGCATGCGGTCGCGGGCGGAGTTGAACTCCTGCGACGTCGGCTGCGAAGCGTGGAACATGTCGCGGAAGAACGAGTTCTCCGGGTCCGACTTCCGGTACACCGGGTTCGGCTCCAACGTGACACGCGTGGTCGTCTGCTTACGCTCGGTGACAACCGTCTCAGCGCCACGGGACTCGACCTCAGCGGCCTCATCCTTGCGTGCCTGATCCAGCTTCTCGCCGGCTTCGCGGATTTCCTTGTTGAGCTCAGCCACGCGGGCTTCGTTCTCGGGGGTGAAATCCTTCGGGTCTTCTACTTTGAGGAGTCCGTCACGTTCGGCAATGGCTGCGTCACGCTGGGCTCCAAGAATGAACGAGTAGTCCATGTCAGAGTTCTCTTTCCTGATTTGCGTTTGCGCGTCATCAGGTGTTGCCGACAGGTGGTGGCCCCGTGGGGCTCCGGCGTGCCGGTACGGCGTAAAGAACTTTGCGCGTTGGGTTTGCCCCGTGTGGGGCCGTCACCGATTGGCGGTGGACGTTCTAGTGGGAGTCGACTTTCGCGGACTCTAGGCGGGCTGCTGCGAGCGCTGAGACGGCATCGCGGGCCACTGCGGCGTCGGCGATTGCACCATCAGCAACAACCTGGACGACATGTGCATCAGTCGCGTCACGGACCTCGACACCGGCAGCGATCAGGGCGTCGCGTTGCGCGATGGCCTCACGGACGAACTCGTGCTGCTCCTGGTCAAGCCGGTTGCCGGATGCGATACGGGCAAGGGTCGATTCGCGGAGAGCATCGTTGCTGCGCCCATCGCTGATGCTTGCTGACGTTGCCGGGTTTGCCGGATACGTCACCACGGACACATCAAGCAGCTTGACCTCGAGCACGGTCCGCTTCGAGAAGTCTTCGTTCCACTCCTGGCGGGTTGCCATGAACGAGAACGACATCTCACCCAGATCACCGCGCGCCATTGCGGAACGGATCTCCTGCACGGTCGGGTTCGCCGCATCCAGATCAGGTGCCTCAGTCCAGAGGCCGGTCTGGTTGCGTCCCTGCGGGTCATCAGCGGGGTCCGTGATCTCAGTCAGGGCGAGAGTGCCCGACTTCGTGCGTGCGATCGGAACACCGTCATGGTTGACGAGCAGGCGCACGTCATCCTGCTCACGCAACGCCTTACCGAACGCACCACGAGCAATCGTCTCGTCATACTCGCCCAGCCAGTCATAAACCGGATACGAATCATCCGTCGTGGACGCGAAACCACGGAAAGTGATCTTCCCATCACCCGCATCACGCATCTCAACCGACGACAAACGCCCACGACTGACGGTTTTCTTCCCGTAATACGCCTCACGCGCAGACCGAATGTCGACCATTACATCTCCTCGTTATTGCCGGCAGCCTCAGCCACGACAGCCTGTCCCGCAGCGGCCGGCGACATGCCAGGCAGATACGGCTCATCGCCCCACGGAACGGGCGCATACCCGAGCTGCGCGCGCGCCTCATTGATCGTTTTGATGCCCTGACCGACCCGCCAACGATCCACGGTGGCCGCATCAGTCGGCGCAAGACGGATCAGCTCATCAGTGTCGAACCGCGTGTGTTGCCGGTTAGGCAACACGTTCGAAATCGACTGCTCAAACCGCATCAGCCAGTGCTGCACCGAATAGGTCAAGAAATCCAGAGCGCGCTGGGTCACATTCGCATAAGTGATCGACGATCCTTGCGCGCCGCCCCCGATCATCTCGGGCGGAACGCCAAAGACACGCGCGATACGCGACACCCCGTATTGCTGCGTCGCAAGGAACTGCGACTCCTCCGGCGACACCGACAGGGTTTCCATATTCAACCCAAGGCCAAGCACCAACGGCTCCCTCGACGGAACCGAAGACATCACCCGGTCTTTGATTTCCTTAGCCTGCTGCTGATTGATCGGCTTATCTGTCGTCAGAACCGACGCAGGATGGGGGGCGTCCTGAAAGTAACTACGGGCGAACGAATCGATGTCCATCTGCGTCTGCAACATCGTTGCCGCATACGCGATCGGCGACATGCCCACAACACTGCCGGGCATCACATACCCGGTCATGTGAAAAATGTTCTGCTTCTCAACACCGTTGACCCGGTAAACCTTCTGCCCGCCCTCGATGGTCAGACGCACCCGATCGGGCGACAGCGGCAACAGTTGACCGCCTTGGCGAACATCGCCCGACCACTCCGCATATGCATTGCCGCGCAGCAGCAGAGAGATCATCATCTGCCGCAACCAGTCCGACATGGTAAGCCCCGGAGCCGGCTCGATCAGCAACGACGGCCACCGTTTCGGCGGCAACGGAACCTCCGTATCCGACCGAATATCCAACGCCTGCAACGGCAGCATCGCCACCGTGTCAGACAGCAACCGGACGCACGCCCACACCGCATCCAGCCGCATTGCATTCTCGGCAGTAGTCCCGCCGAACGCCAACGGGAACGGTGGCACGATCGGCTCCGGGAACGGAGACCCATCACGCTTGCTGAATAGCAAACTCATGTAAGCCTCCACGACAGGACAAGCAGCTCAACGCCACCGATCACATAGCCGGCAGGTTCGTAAATGCACCACACCCCGTAAGCAATCGCGGCAAGACCAGCGAGCCCAACAATCGACGCAAGAACGCTCACCAAACGTTCAACGCGGGGTCCTGCGTTGCGCTTGCTTGCCATGCTGCGATGCACCCGGCGTACAAAGGTGCCAAATCGGCTATTCCGCTCCTGATCCATACGAACGCAGAATCCCCAATCTTTTTCTGCCGAGCCGCCATGACGGCTTCAGACAGGGCATCCTGACCCAAATGGGACAGCCGCTTAGAAGTAACAAGGTCAAAGAAATAGCCACACGCGGCAGGCAGGGCGGCATGGGGAACACGGGTCAGGATCACGCCGTCACGCTCGAGCTCGGGTACCAACGCCTCGAACCCGCCGCCACCCGCAAACGCGAAGGGCACATCACCGAACGTCTCACGCAACTCAAGAATCCGGTCACGCAACCACTCAGTGCCGGGACGGTGATCGACCACACCGTCACGAGAAGTGACCTCAACCTGCACACTGTCGCCAACAGCCCCAGCCGACACGATCGCAGCCCACGAATGATCCGGCGACACATCAACGGCGAAGAACGGATCCGTAGGAGGTTCCGGCTCGTCGCCCTCAGCCTCGAGATCATTCCATGCCGTCAGCGAGAACGCGCCCTCGCCGTCCGGGTCATCCCACCAGCCCAACATCTCCCGTGCAAACTCGGCAGGAGGCAGCGACCGCCGCAGCGCGGCAACCGTCTCCATCTCCGGATCCTTGCGGAATGACACGAAACACGACTGCCGCCACAACGCCCGGTTATCCAGGGCACAACCCTCAGTCCCGACACGGTGATCGCAGACCGGGGAATCACACTCGAGCCTGTCAGACATCCACTCGGCATAGACCAGCCGGCGCGAACCGACACGACCACGATCACGGAGACCACGCAACACATCCGACCGAACCAGCCCAGCCGAAGAACCATAAAGAATCTGCGGATCAGGAACCTGCGTCAACGTCGGCAACAATGCGCCCAAATGCATTGGTTGAAGCGCAAACGCCTCATCCAAAATGATCTTGTCACCCGTCAGACCACGCCCACCACCAGTCGTCCTGGCCTTGAAAATGATCCGCGCACCCGAATTCAGGATGATCGCATTCTTACCCGCAGCCGTGATGACCTGACGCACCTCACGAGCAAGATCCGGGCAACCCTCAATGATGCCCACCATGTCCTGCTGCGCCTCAATCGCAGTCCCAAACTCATGCGCAGACCAGATAATCAGCGGCACCTCAGAGATGAAAAGCCACCCCAAAGCAGCCTGTTTCTCAACACCCGTCTTCAATTGCTGACGAGCAGCAATAACCGCAATCTCAAACGCCGCCGACTTAGTCGGCTCAACCGGATCAATAGCAAAAATGTCATCCAGAAGCATCTGCTGCTCCGGGTACGGCGCATACCCCGCCATCTCACACAACTCGCCCACCTCGGGACCAAGAGTCTCCGAGTACTCGAGCTTCGTGTAAAAATCAGGCTTCTTACGCTGGGCGAGCACGCTTCCGGTCACGCCGCAACCTCAACTCATCCATCGCACCCTGCTTCGGCGCAAGAGCATCAATCCGATCCATCGCCACCAACAACTGCCGATGCAACGACGCATAAGCGTTATCGTTCTGCGCCTTCTCCATCCGAGACGCCAAGGCAATAGCCGAAACGCCATCAACCGAACCCGTCAGATTCGCGAGCTCAACACGCTCACGCACCGACTCGGCCAAACCGGCATCCACCTGCTGAACCGGAATCGTCGCAACCGGAGCAACACCCTGCGACGCCAACGCCCGACACGAACCAGAGCAATACTTCGCCCGTTCCAACTTCGCCTCAAACGGCTTCCCACACTGCACGCAACGCTTATCCAACGCGGCCCCCTTGCGCAAGCCAAACTCCCGAGGGAATAAAAAAGTCGATTGCGGTCCTGGCGATGTGCCTGTCTAAAAAACCGAAGATCGTGAAAGTGATTTAGGTCACCAGTTGCGGCTGGTTTTGTTCGACCGTTGGGGCCAGGTCCGCTTGTTGTTTACCTTGCGTGCTCCGGCTGATCGGTTGCAGTGTGCGTGTGCGGGGCCTAGGTATCCGGTGCGGTCGTCGGTGTGGTCGAGGTCCCATGTGTCTGCTGCCATGACTGGGTAGCCGCATCTTGTGCAGGCTGGTTGTGTTCCTGCTTTGATCTTCTGGTCCCAGTAAACACGTAGTTCTTTGTGCGCTTTTCCGTAGCCTCGGTGTGGGGTGGGCATGTATTTGGGGGCGGTCTTTTGTTGCGTCTAAACGCGTGGGACCGTTATCTTGTCGAGGCTGCTTGGTGTCCAGTGTTCTGGCTTACGCGCTATGGCGAATACGCCTGGTACGTCGGGGTCTGGGATGCAGGTGTCTACGGTGAGTCCGAGTGTGGTGAGGATTTCGTTCATGGTGTCGACTGGGTAGCGCCAGTTGTCGACGGGGTATGGGTGGTAGGGGAAGCCTGGTGATCGTGTTGTGAGTGCGAGTGTTCCGCCTGGCTGGACGAGCTGGGATAGCGCGGTCATGGTTGCTTGCCAGTCTTCGACGTGTTCGAGCATCTCTGTGGTGATGACTAGGCCGAATCCTTGGGGGAACATGTGGGGTAGGTCTAGGACGTCTGCAACAAGGTCGACGTTTGGGCCGGCTTCAATATCGACACCGAGGTATGAGGCGGGATGTTGGGCTTCGATGTCTGCACGGATTGAGCCGTTGACGTCGTAGGAGCCAACTTCGATTACTGTCTGCCCGGTGATATGGTGGGGTTTGATGGCTTGTGTCGCCCAGCCGATTACTGATGGGTGGCACATGCGGTCATCCCCATCGTTGTCGGTATAGGTGTTCATCGCGGATGGTTGCTTGCTCGAGCTGAGGGTCTGCGAATCTTGCGACCTTGTTGTGGACGATTCCCGAGGCTGGGATTGCTTTTACGGTGAGACCTTCTGTAATTGCTCGACGGTGGAGGTCGTCGTCGCCGTACCACCATTGGAAGGCTTCGTCGGGTCGGATCTTGTCGGGGTGTAGGCCGAAGCACCAGCCGGTCATGGGTGATGGTCCGCCACGTCCTTGGAGGTAAACGAGGTCGGTGTGGTCTAGCGCTGTGGCAAGTTTCTTGAGCGCTGTGTGGGTGACGTTTAGGTCATCGTTGAGGATTAGGGCTGGTCCGTCGCATTGGTCTAGGCCGAGGTTCCACCAGGTGTGAATGTTGCGGGCGTCGCTGCGAATGGTGGTTGTGCCGGCGATTGGTGGGTGTCCGGGTTCGGTGTGGATGAGGATTACGTGGCCTGTCGCTTGGCAGGCTTTGACGAGTGGCGTGAGCGTTGGTCGGTCGAATCTGGTTGGGATGATGATGTCGATCATCGAACATCCGTTCGGCGCGTGTCGGTTGCGTTGTGCTGCGCGGCCTTCAGCGCCCGTCTAACGGGTTGGGACCCCTTGGTGGCATTAGTTCCCGTGCCCACTTTTCGGGGCTGCTGGTGAGCCACCGTCGAACGTGTGTGCTATGCCTCGTCATTGTCGATGAGTGCGATGGCTTCGAGTGCGAGACGTGCTGCCTCGATGATGGCTTTGGCTTCTTCGGGTTTGAGGTCGTCAGGCTGAAGCATCTGGTTCACCAATCGATGCGTGTTGCGCGTATGCCTTGAGTGCTGACCATTCGTCGCCGGTTAGCTTCTGCTCGAGCGGCACGAAGTGGATGGGTTTGGGTGGGAAGTCTGCGTGCTCGTAGTCGTCTTCAAGTTCGGGTGGTATCACTCTGGTATCAGGCACCCACGCGTCGGTCAACTAGACCTCTTCGATGTCCCCGAGGTGGAACTCATCGACGCTCGGGTCGCCCTGATCTGCCCAGAATGCGCGTGCCGCAGATTCGGCGCTTTCAATACCGGTGGTTCGGACTGTGACGATGAGGTGCGATTGTTCGGCTGAGCCGTCGCTTGTGTCGTTGTCGCGGGTGAGTGTCACTTTGGCTGAAATCACAGTAGGTGTAGCTCCAAGTCGTTTAGGATCTCGGTTAGTTCAGGTTGTGCTTCACGCCATGCACTGATTTGGCGGAGTGTGTCGTCACGTTTGTAGACGAGGGCGTGGATCTTGTCGAGGGCTGCGTCGATGGACTTGAGCGGGATGCCATCATGGGTCGGAATCCACTCACCCAATGTCGCGGGTCTCATCCCTGGCTTCACGTCGTTCACGTTTATGCGTGGCACGTTTGATGCGCTTCACAACACCAGCACGACCCGTGTAGATCAGCAGGTGACGCCATGCCGTGTAGGCGTCGTATTCGCTGGCGGCAACCATCCGCCGACGTCCCATGCCGGGCATTAGCCTTGCAGCCATCGGTAGAGTTCGTCGTCGTTGATGTTCAGGGGGCGGTCGTCTGCCATCCGATAGCCGGCAGCATGTAGTCCGATGACGATGCCGACACCGATCGCTAACGGCCAGACGTGCCAACCTGCGGTCATGCAGATGATCAGTCCGGTGTACGCCGCGGTGAGGGTGATGATGCGTCGTCGCACGATCACCTGCTTTGGTGTGGGATTGAGTGGAGCGCCGGGGAATCGAACCCCGCATGTGAACGAGGCGAACCCCGAATCAGCCGACCGATTGCGCCCCCTGCGTCTGCTTACGCTTGTTGATGACGCGCATTTGACGTGCGACTGGCGAAGATCCACGTCGAATGTTTTCCCGTTGGGACACGGGCTCCATGTGGGCTGGGTTGCAGCAGGCACGTTCGCCGCATAGGTGATCGATGACCAATCCTGCGGGAATATCCCCGAATGTGAATTCGTAGGCAGCTCGGTGCGCACCGATGTGGCGGCCGTTTACACCCGTCACCCCGTAGCCCATGTTGTTGTGAGCGCCAGTCCATTTCCAGCAATCGCCAGACTTGTCGACTTTCGCCCAGAAGGAATCGGCGGTTGTTGCCTTGTGCATGCTTAGTGCCTTCTCGTTCAAAGATGAAAAGCCCCGTATGCGACTCCGGGACAACGAGCGCGTGTTCAGTTGAAAGGTGTTCCGCAGCTCGCAGCGCATTCGATAAAGAATCCGGCTCAAGGCCGATGCGAGTAGTTGGTCGCTGGGTTGCGGAAGGTTAGAGCACTTCGTAGTGCGAGAATCGGCGCTTGTCGTGGTTGCCGATAAGGAACACGGTCGTTCCCTGAGTGGAGAACTTGCCCGTCCCGTCAGTGAACGACTTCGAGCCAGGATCGTTGGTGGTGCATTGGATCCTCGAGTACGGTCCGAAGTCATCAACCGAGGCCGTGTGCCGATGCGCGGTCACCCACAGTTCCGGGTTGAACTGCTTCTGCGACCGCAGCCAACCAGACTGTTTCGACAGCCATGTTTCCTCAGCGCCACCGATCTTGTGACCGTGAGCCATCGCCACGTTGACACCGGAGAATGTTCCTGTGGTTATCATCTCGTCGCGCGGTATGTCGAATCCGATGTGCGACAGGCCGGGATGTGTTGGGCACACCTTCGTGAGGATGTCACCCAGGAACCCGGTCGAGTTGTCTGCATCGTCGGTGAGTGCTTTGCCACCTTGCCGTTGCCATTGTCCGTGATTGCAGAGACAAGCAGCGTAGGTGACATCATCGAACAACGGTGCCAGCAACTTGAGTCCGGTCATGGAGAGCTCGAGCGCCAGGTTCAACTGGTCACGCAAGTTCAGGTCGACCGAATACGTCTGCGACGTGTAGTGACCCGTGACTGCTTCGGTCGGGTCGCCCATGTTCGCGATGAGCAACGATGAGACGTTGATCCCCGACTTGCGGAGATCCTTAATCCGTTTCTCTGAGCGCTCGAAACCGTCGAGTATGCGCTGTTGCGTGCCGGCAGTTCCGTCGCCCTCGCCTTTGCCGATCTGCCAATCAGCCCAACCGATGAACTCCGTCACCGGTTCGCCAAGCGGACGATGCGCGGACTTCGCCGGCCGCCACTTTCGCAACGATTCGACGATCGCAGGAACATCGATCATGCCCTCAACGCGGAGAGTGAATCGTGCCCGATACGAGTAGAGATGCACGGTGTCGCGGTCGCCGTTTTCCAGCCGCTTCGATTGCTCCCACATTGACATCCGCACCGTGTCGTCCACGATCGCGAACTTCTGCGGATCGAGGTTGAAGCGGCGGAAAACGTCAGACCAGTCAGAGATTGGTGTCTCGGACCTGATGTCGGTGAACTCGCCACCCTCGGACGTCAGATCAAGGTGACCGGGGATCGACTCTTCTACGGGCGGATGGCTGAACAACGGCAGCGTCCGTTTCTGTGATCGGAGATCGTCTCGATCGAGAACGCTTCAGAGTCCGGCGCGGTCTGATCGATGATCTCTCGCCGCATCTGCGTGCTCGAGATTGCGGAGTCGAGCCAGACCTGGACGTTGCTTCGGTCTGTCGGATCGAGCTGGTTCATCCAGCGGCCAAGCGAGCAGGGGGCGATGTTCAGGATCGGTGGTGCATCGAACATTTCGGGTGACTCCGATCTGCGGGCAAAACGAAAGGCCCCGAACCGTTTGGACGGCGGGACCTGGTTTTGGGCGCAAAGTATCGAGCGATTCAGGTTAGCACTCGTGTTCGATAAACACAAGCGTGGGATTCAACTATTTTTCGGACGCGAGTTCGAGTATCGGTTTCGCCCCAATCTGACGCGCCAACCACTCAAACTGCGCCGGATACCAAACCGCCTTACATGCCGCACATCTGGCCTCAGTAGCGTCGCCGGCCTCGTTGCGGAGGAACGTCAACGCCGCCGACTGGACAGTGGCACCGTCCTTCACTCGATGCACATGCGTTTCCTCACAGGCCGGGCACGCACCTTGGATCTCGCGGGTTGATGGCGGGTTGAAGAACGCCTCGATCGAATCCACCCAACGTGCAGCAACACGCCAGGCTGGCAGGAAGTCGATCTTGAAGTACACCGCCGATGCCGGGTTCTTAGCCTTCCGCCACGCATCCACGAGCTCGTCGGGGTGCTGTTGCGATGTCCGCAACGTCACCATCGTTGACTCGTCTGCTGCGGCAGCCCACAGTCGGACGTAGTTCTCGGCATGCCCATACGGCAGCGGTCGTTTCGTGGCAGCGACCAACGCCTCGGCTACTTGCCGTTCGATCTCGGTCAGCAGGTCACGAGCTGCGGCATCGATCGGTGGCCTCGAGCCGCGTCCACCAGCACCTCCCCCGGTTTCCATGCCAACGAAAACGGCCTCCCTGAGTTGCGGTAGAAGGCCGGGTCGTTTGACGAGGTGTTTGCCGTCGTCTCGGTCGATGAAGATGTGGGTTTCGATTGTGAGTCGGTCGATGCTGTCCATGAACGTCATCAGAACGGGGTCTCCGAGTCGTTGTAGTCGGTTGGCGCAGCAGATCCTTGGCTGATTGTTTCGTGGTCGTTGAGGGAAACATCCACGTAGGTTTTGCCGTCCTTCTCGGACTTCTTCCACGACAACTTCCCGCGCACTTCAACAGCATCACCTGTCGTAGCGGAGAGTCCCCAGACAATCACTCGGTCGGGGTACTGCGAACCACTGCGGGTGATCTCAACGACTGCATAGGGGCCGTTCTTCGCGGTCCCGGTTCTGCCGACCGTGCCTGCGATCTGGGCTGTGATGTAGTTGCTGCTCACGTGGTTCTCCTGACGTAGTGGTACTGGTAGGCCGAGTATTCCCAGTCGTTGAGGTCGGCGGGTTTGATGGTGGCTAGGAACATTTGGAAGGCGTCGTCGGATGCACGCCAGGTGTCGTCGGGTGGGTCAATCACCGGTCAGCACACCGAGCTCGAGCAGGCTTTGACGTTCTTCGGCCTCGGCTCGGATGGTTCGTTCCGCGATCGTGAGCCGGTGGGTTTCCTCGAGACGGCGTTGTGTCCGAATCCGGGTTACGCAGCGGACAACATGCACTGGCAGCAGCCAGTCGGAGGTTTCGCTGTAGTGAAGGCTGAGCGCTTCTACCGCGTCGTTGTAGTCGATGCGTGCGAGATCCTGCGCCCACACTTTCGCGATGGCTTGGTCGACGGTGCGGTTGTCTCTAGCTGATGCCAGGGTGAGTAGCTTGAATGCTTCGGGTTCGTTCATCGGTGTCTCCGTAAATCTCGAGGTACTTTTCGGCGTTCTGTTGCGCCTTCGTGGTTGGTGCGCGTCTTCCTGGTTGGGTGGCGCGTTCGGATTCGTTGAGCATCCAGTTGCGCCATGTGGCAGGCCAGTCGACCTTCACGGCTTGTGCTCCGGCTTTGGCTGTCCAGTAGTTGACGAACTTGACGGTCGCTTTCGAGACGTCAACGGTGGGTGTGTTCGTCTTCGCCCATTGGGTCATCGTCGGGGTGACGGCGAAGCCGTCTGGGATGCGTGAACCGCGCTTAGCGCCCTCCTCTTTTAATGGGTTGGGTTGGGTAGGGATGGGTAGGGTAGGGGTGTCCGGAATCCGGATTTGTCCCACCGGGACGCCACCCGGGACATCGCCAGTGTTTTGCTGGCGTTTCTGGCGGTACGCCGCCTTCCTGTCCCGTTCTGCTTGACGAGTTTTTTCAACTTCCTGACGAGTTATTTGCCACTTTTCCCAGTTTCGGAACACGAATCCGTCACGCTTTCGCGTCCAAAGTCGAGCCGGCCGAACAAGAAGGGCAGCGAGCTCGGCTGACCCGCCGAACGTCTCGAGCATGTAGTCGGGCACGAACCCATCGGTCAGGTGGGCTGACGACCACGCACCCGCGAGGGTCCACATTCCGACCGCTGCGGCTCTCTGCTCGGCTGGGATCGCCATGACTTCCTTGGACCCGTAGAACTGGTCATCGACACGGAACCAGACCATTACCCCTTCTTCAGTTCGTTGTAGCGGGCGCGGATGGCGTCGATGGTTTCTGTGTCGGCGTGACCGGTTGCGGCCTTGCCGAGCTCGGTGATAGCGGCAATGTCGGTGATGGTTGATAGGTCGTAGGGGCGCGGCTGGATGGTGAAGTCTTTCCGTTTGCCTCGCGTGATGGTCAACGGCAGGCTGACTGGGCCGGCGATGTGTGACAGGTGGCTGATCTGGATGCCGCCAACCTTGGTGGGGCCGAATGTGATCTCGGGGTTTCTGAACAGGGTCATCTGTCGGGCGGTGTATTCTGATGCTTCCTTGCCCCATGCCTGGACGATCATTCGACGCATGGAGAGTGAGGGACGGTATGCCCGTCCGGGGTACTCGACGAGTTGGAAGTCGAATGGCTGCTCGGCTTTACCCGCGATGACTGCCGCGATCGTCACGGTCATCGGCCCGGAGATCATGTCGTCGGCATTGAGCTGATCGGATCGAGGGGCGAGGCTAGCGGAAATGTCCATCAGATTCTCATTTCTTCGACGAGGTTGATTGTGCGTTCTGTCTCAGGTAGGCCGATGACGGCTTCGTTGTATTGGGCTCGCATGATGGCTGCGGTTTCTTCGAACGCTTGAGCGGTTCGGGCGATCGCTTCCTGCCATACCGGGTCGGGTAGGACTCGCTTCCTCCATAGCGGCATCCCGCCACAGAACGAGAGATAGTCCAGCCACGCGCGACCTGACACGAACAGGGCTGCTTGACACTGAGCCATGTTCTCGGCGGGTACAGCGTCAGCAAGGATCGTTGACAGGTGTTCTTTGGGACGCCGGGACTTGGTCTCGATCATCCCGTCGTCGCCCACTAGGCCATCCGGGGAACAGCCCAGCTTGTAGTTTTCTTCATCGCGGATGATGAACCCAACCTGCTTCACTGTGGCGTAGTGCTCGGTGTAGAGGTTGCGGACGATGGGTTCGATGTCATGTCCGCGTTGCATGTCGAAGCTTACGTATCGGTCGTCTGTCCAGCCGGTGATGCGTTCAGCGACGAGGGTTGCGGTGAGGGCTCGAGACTCGGGGTTGTTGGCCGGCTTGATGGTCTTCGCGGTGATGAGCTGCCCAATTGTTGAGGCGGTGAGGATGCCCCTGCGGGCGGCATCCCACTCGTCGGTTCCCTGGTCTATATCGAGGATTGTGATCATTTGCCCCATCCGATTGCTAGTAGGTCACGCACCGTGAGGGTGACGTATTGGTCGAGGAACTGGCCTTTGCCTTTCCTCTTGTGAATGACGATCCCGGCGATGGCGTCAGCGTTGCCGGCTTCGAGGTGTGCTTCCTCAACCCAGCCGGCGAGGTCGAGGCGGGCGACGTTCTTGCACTCGACCGCGACTTTCCCGAATGGGGATCTGACGTTGGCAATGTCGCCCCGGTCGGATGATCCATGCAGGGGGGCTCGATCGATTCGGTCGTCTTCGAGGTGTTCCGCTAGACCGTCTGCGATGAGCCGTTCGAAGGTGGTCCCCTTCTGTTTGTTGCGGCTCACCAGGCACCCATTGCGGCGTCTCGGAGTTGGTCGTCATCGATGCCTACGTAACCCTGAGTAGTACTCACTGAGGCGTGGCCCATGAGTCGCTGCAATGCGAGGAGTTCGCCGCCATGTTTGATGACTTCGGTTGCGAACCTGTGGCGGAGTTTGTGGCAGGTGACACCGGGCGGGAGGACTCTCGAGACGAGACGACTGACGTAGGCGGGGGAGACGTGTCCGTTGTCGCGGCCGGGGAAGATGAACCCTTCGCGCGGGTTGCCTTCACGGTCTGTGCGGATCTGTTGCACGAGGTCGTCAGCGATTGGGACGAGACGGGTCTTGCTGCCCTTCCCTTTAATGCGGAGTGAGTAGCGGCCTTCGATGCCTTCGATGTCGCGGGTGTTGACTTGTGCGATCTCCATTGCGCGGGCACCGACACGGACACCTATGGTGACCATGAGCTGCACCCGGGGTGACGCTTTGTCTAGTGCGGCATTGACAGCCTCGAGCGTGGCTGGCTTCGGCACACCATGAGGGACACGGACGGCTGGCAGATCCTTCGTCGGATCGTCGGGGAGTAGACCCTTCTTGAACGCGAACCCGAAGTAGCCAGTTAGGGATGACCGCACAACCCCCTTGGTGTTGGGTGCCCAGTTAGGGTTGCCCATGTAGTCGACGAGGATGTCGTCGGTTACGTCTTCCGCTGCGACACCCGGGTGGGTCTTCCTAAATCGTTCGATCTGGTACAGCCGCAGTTCGATTGTGCGGGGTGATCGTGTGGCGGCTTTCAGGTATTTCAGGTACAGCGGATCGATCTCGTTCCACGTCATGGTGGACTCCTTCAGTTGTCGATATTCAGTTGGCGTATAGCGTTGCTATACGGTCATGCGAGGTCTTCACTCAACCGCGATAGCCGCAACTAGGGGGGCGTTGGTTGGGTTTATTGCGCTTTCCCTGACCATGCGCGGGAAGTGTTAGTGGCCCGTTACTAACAGATCCAGCGAAACTGTTACTTGCCCGCGTGCCTTTGCTTCGCCCGTTTCCAATCTCGCCAGATCAGTCCGTCAGGGGCGATCAGCAGCACCTCGAAGCCCGTCTCGTCGAAGCCATCGACGGGGACCTCACTCGGCTTGTATCCAGCAGCCTCGATCATCTCGGTTCGCCGCGTGTAGACCTGCTTCGGGGGCGTCATTCGGTCTCCCTACTTTGACGTTCTTGTCCGTCAGCCCATCCCGTGCCCGCACAGGCCACGCATCCGTTGCCATCGTTGGGCGGGGCGTAGCCACCGGTACCACCGCAAACCGTGCAGGGTGGATGATCAACGTCTGGCCCTGAAGCATTACCTGGAAGGGCCAGTATTCCCGCCATCGCGGACTCGGCCCCAGCCAGTCGCTGCTCAATATGGGCGGCGAGAATGTCGAATCGTGCGTCAGGCATTGGCCTTCTGCACGATCAACATGTCGCCGTTGTCCTTCTCTTCCCAGTCGAGGGTGGCGCTCTCGTCGGCGGCGGTGAGGATCTGCTGCGCGAACTCCCGCGCCTCGGCCGGCGTGAAGTAGCCGTCCCAGCCCTGAAGCTTGTTGATCTCGATCGCGACCTCATCGGGCAGCGCCCGAACCTCGGTAAGTTCACGGCCCATGTTGCGGATGACATTGCTCATTTCGTTTCTCCTTCGTTGGTTGGTGCGGAACTACCGCATGCTGGTTCATCGGTGACCGTAATCGTGCCGTCTTCGGCCCGGTTCACCCACCGGCCTGGCAGCACTTTCTGAACGCCCCCACCGCCACCACCAGATGGACCCTGACCGTTCGGGAACACATGCGACCCACCCGGCAAACGCACAACCTCAGGACCGTTCTCACCCACCACCGAGTACTTAGTCATCGTCCCCCCCAGAACTCGCTAGTTTGGGGACAGCCAAGCTGCCGAGGTAGCTGAGCAGGGTCTCATCGATGCGCAGGATCAGCGAGTCGTTATCGCGCCACGCGAGCTCGGCACTCAGGCGACGGATCTCCTCGACGACTTCCTCCGCCGTTGACTCCGTTGTGATGTCCATCATTTGCTCCGGTTCTCGTCGATCTGGATGCTCTCATCGCCACGGCTGGTCTTGTCACTGACGGCCGCAGCAGCGTCACTCATGGGGAAGTCCACCGTGTAGCTGTAGATCGCCGCCCGGATCACGCTCGAGGCAGACTCGCCCACTGCGGTCGCGTAGTCGGTGACCATCTGCCACAAATCGTCGTCCATGCGGATCGTGCGGCGAGGGGTGTGGTTCTCGTTCGGTGTCATGACACAAGTATGCACCCTCGTGTCATGACACGCAAGGGGCAATGTCACGATGCGACCTGCTGTAACTTGCCCCACGGTCGAGCTCGACCCTTCGACCACATGTCGCGAATGTTCTCCTTCTGCGTCCCCGGCGACAAGTGCTCCGGGTTGATGCAGGCCGGCTTGTCGCACGAGTGCATGAGGTAGACATCGCGACTCAGCGTGACGCCGTGCGCTCGCTCGTAGGAAGCACGATGGACTCGCACGGGCACTTGGCGCAGATCATCCACGCGCCCGTAGCCGTACTCGTCGAGTCGGCCGTTCCAGATCCAGCACCCTTCTTCATCGACCGTCCAGCCGATGATGTCGATGCGCTCCGCGACGGGGGTGTTCGACGGAATGCGTCGCCGCAGCTTCGCCGGACCGAGCTCACCTGTCGCGCGGAGTCGCTGGGCGTGCGCCCCGCAGTAGCGGCCACGCCCGAAGCGGTCGCATCCTTCGACGCCGCACGGGTGGATCAACCGACCTTGTTTGTCACGCATGATCGCCTTCCTCTGTTAAGCAGGCCCCAACGGATGTCAGGACAGTTGCGGCCTTCGCCCGGAAGGAATCGAGTGCCTCGGTCTTGCAGGAGCACTCGTGGGGTTCGCCCGCGTGGTAGTGGCCTGCGTCGAAGCCAGCCTCGAACGCGGTGACGAGAATGTCGCGCCAGCCCGGTGTCGCGGTCAGCTCGATCTTGATGTTCGCCGTGCCGGCCATCAGAACCTCACGTCATCGGTCGACTGGGGGATCGACGAGAGGGCGCTCTTGAGCGTGTAGGGGTCGAGCGAGTCGACGTGCGTGCGGGAGCACGGCTCGGTGACCACCTCGCGGGTGAACACCTGCACGCCGTAGCGATCAGCCAGCGACCGCAGCACACGCGCAGCAGCCGCACGGTCCCCGTTGGGGACGCCACCGTACTGCCCGCGCTCAGCAATCGCGTTGAGAGCTCGCACACATCCGGCCAGGGCCTCTGCTTCGGGCACCCGCTCGGGGAGCTCGATTGTGACGCTCTTGGTGCTCTCGGATTCGGCCAGGCGCTTGCGTGTCTCAGCCAACTCTTCGAGCAACTGGGCTTTAGTCCTGCGGTCCTCGGTCATGCGTTCTCTCCATCTGTCTTGGAATGGTGCGGTGCTGGTACAAGTAGCGCGGTCAGCGCGAGGGCTGCCTGCTGCGGGACGACGCCGTTACCGAGCGCCTTGAGCTGCGCCTTCCGGTCGATGCCTGTATCGGTGACGTGGCCGGCGGGGAGTCCCATCATCCACTCGACGAACCCTGGACTGAGGCGAGGGTTTCCGCTTCGTCCATCGGGAAGAGTGGGGGAGGGAGCGAATCGTCCGAGGACTGATTCCCACCGTCGAATCGCGGGTTCGTACTGGCCCCAAAGCTGGTCCGTACCACCGCGTCCGTCAGTGTCACGTTGCTCGGGTTCGAGCCGCCCGATGCCCCCGAGTCCTGAGCGGTCGGAGTCGGTAACAGGCGTATCTCCTTGCCCAGATTCCGTGCGTGACCGTTCCCCGTCTCGGGCTGCGTCGTCGGAGTCGGAAGGAGTTGAACCGCGATCGTCAGCGGCATCCCCATCCCATTCCCGTTGATCCCCCTCGCATTCACCAGCTCGCGACGTGCCAGCCAGGTCGCCGGTCCCTCCCCATCGTTCGCCACGCTCGCCGCTGGGGTCGGTAGCAGGTGCTCCACCTCGTCGGCCAACGTAGGCCCATGCCCACCCGCCTTCCTCTTGTCCGGGTGCTGCGAGCCACCATTGGTCCCGAGGTTCGCGGTGGGTGTCTTTAGCAAGGATGAAGATGCGCTCGCGACGGTGGGGAGCTCCGGCATCGGAAGCTCGTAGGCATATCCACTCCGCGTCATACCCCGCTTCGGCCAGGTCCCGCTGTACGGCATCGAACCCCAAAGAGAGATGTCCTCGAACGTTTTCCAGGACGACGAGTCCGGGTCGTATTTGGCGAATGGCCTCGAGAACGTAGGGCCAGAGGTGTCGCTCATCGTCGGAGCCTTTCCGTGAGCCAGCGGTGGAGAACGGCTGGCATGGGTAGCCGGCCGTGATGATGTCTACGGGGGTGACATCGGCCCAGTCGATCGTGGTGACATCGCCGTAGTTCGGGACCCAGGGCCAGTGATGCGCGAGGATCTTCGATGGCGCTTCGTCATACTCGAAGTGCCAAGTGACAATGCCGCCGAACACGTCCTGGACCCCCATGTCCAACCCGCCGTAGCCGCTGAACAGTGAGCCGATCATCGGGGTCATGGCCCTACATCCTGAGATAGTGGGCTCACGGGTTCACCTGATAGTTGGTGAGGATGGAGCCCTTCGGGATGTGGAACCGGTGTTGCGGTTCGCCGGGAACGACGTAGTGCCATGTCCACGGCACCCAGACGGTGTTCGTCCAGGCCGCACTCACCCAGTCCTCCATGTAGGGCTTGCCGCCCGGTTCGACGTCTTCGTAGATGATGCTGCGGCCAACGGTGGTGTCGTGAATAGTCGCGCCGCCGTCGCTCCCGACCTCGATGTAGACAATCTTCGTCTTGGTCGAAGATGACCCCTCGACGCCGCCGAAACCGAGGAAGAAGGAACCACTGATCTGGGAATCGGTGGAATCCTTCGAGACCAGGGCGTGCAGTCCGTAACGGTGCAACAGCTCGGCCTTCACGCCGGGGGGATTCGTTGACCCAACCCCAATGACTGCGCACATGATCAGAGCGAGGAGGGCCGACAATGCGGCGAAGCCGCCGAACCAGGACCACTCCCAGTAGTCCTTCGCCGTGGCGATGAATCCCACGATCAGCAAGACAGCGATCACGGCGACTGATATCCAGAAGACCATTTCAGTTCCCTTCGGGTCGTACATCGTGTGGTTCTTGTGCATTGATCTCGTCCACGGCGGCGTAGTAGGCCCGCTTCCACGACAGGCCGATCTCCTTGGCCCCGACTGCGATGCGCCACCAGATCACGGCAACCTCGATCGCGATCAGCACCGCGGCGGCGAGAATGGCGATCCAGAACTCGGCCCAGTTCATGTGTCAGCACCTGATGGTTCTGGTTCGCCGCAGTCCATGCAGTAGCGGCGTTCGGGGTCTGGCCCCATGCCCAAAGCGAACGTGAAGTAGTGCGGTCCGCCTTCCGTCTCCGGGCAACCCGAACCGCTCTCGCGGGTCGCGTGGAAGTCCTCGATCGTCCGATCAGCCACGGGACTCTTCCTCCCGCACTAGACGCACTGCAAGCTTGATGAGGGTGTCGGTCATGCCGTTCTCGCGGATCGTGCTCGGAGCGGTGCCGCGACCCATGACCGTCGTACCCGGCCACTCGGCGCGCAGACGCGCTTCGATGCGGGTGGCAAGAGGATCGGTCTCGCGGTAGGGCATCGCCACGGGCTCCGGCTTGCCGTAGTCCTCCGTCCAAACGCAAGCGGGGCAGTAGCGGTGAGTCTCGTGCCAGTAAGGTTCCGGGCAATCCTCAACGGCGACAGGTGGGCGGCTCATTCGTTCTCCTTGGGCGGTACAGAATGGATGGATAGTGGGAGGCCATCGCGAACGAGACCGTTACCGTCGATGCGTTCCCACTCGCCGCGACGACGACGGATCACGACCGATTCGGACCAGAGCGGATTGCCCCGCTGAAGGCGAAGCAGATCCTCTTGCGCGACCTCGAGAGACCGACCGTCGTAGCGTGGGCGTTCGACCGAGTGCCGGCCGCTGAACTTGTCGACGTAGGCGACCGTGTACTCCCACGGCACCTCATCGAAGAGGGTCGCGTCACTCATCGGTCTCAACGTCCGCGAGGTATGACAGGTGTTCGTAGGCGTCCTGCCGATCGTGAATGTCAGGGCACTTCGGCATGATCTCTTCGACCCGCCGAAGGATGCGCTCGAAGTCGTACTGACCCAACTCGGGGTAGTCCTCCCAGTTGACCCGTTCGACGTCTACGAGCTGCCAGAGGATGTACTGAGCCATCAGGTCGATCGACTCGTCGTACGGCGACGGCTCAGCCATCGGACGGACCAGCACTGGAAGGTGCTTGATTAAGGCCCGTGGCGTTGCTCGTCGCTACGGTTGTCTCTCCGTTCATCCGAGGCGGCACGGGGGTCAGGTACGGGTTCTGCGGATAGTCCGCGGCCCGAAGTGCGTAGCTGTAGCCGGTGTTGTACAACTCGACGGCATCGTGACGGCCACGTTCCCACGCGTCGGATTTGCCGACGTAGATCCACCGGATGAATGCTTCCCAGTCCTTGATCTCCGCGATGTGCAGGAACGGCTCGCCGTCGCTGGACTCCCAAAGGACCGTGGTTCCGTCTTCGTGGTCGTTGTAGCCGTATCGCTTTCCAGTCATGGGGTGTACTCCTTCGCGTGGACAACACAGTTGGGTCGAGCGCACGAGCACAGAACGCTGAGCTCTGCCGGCGAGAACTCGCCACGCTCAACCATGAAGCGGACGCGCTGGCGGGCACGTTGGCCCCTCGTCATGCCTCGCATGATCTCGGCCTCCGCGTACGCGTTCTCGATCGCCGCGAGGTCCTTTGGGCCGAGGGTCTCAACGTCGTTCATTTGCGGATCTCCAATCGCAGCGTTTCGGGTGTGCCGCAGAGGGCACCGGGACATTTGCATCCGCGCCATCGGATGCAGGCTTCGGCGTGATAGCCGCGCTGACACTGGACGCAGATCATGCGTTTGCATCCTTCACAGCACTGCGACGTTCTTGTCCGTCGAGGTCTGCCATGCGCTTCTGCCACTCGATTGCAGCCGGAGAATCGTCGGTCAAGTTCAGAATCTGAGCCAGCGTCTTGTTGACGGTGACTCCCGGACGACTGATCGGCTCGACCGTGCTCACGACTGCCACGCATCTCCGGCCGGGCCTTCGACGTGAAGGTTTTTGACGGCCATCTCGTGGGTCAGGTGGTCGGCGCAGAGCCGTGCCGTGTTGTAGCCCTCATACCGGATCTGCGCGCCGGTCTTGGTCGGGGCGTCGCACTCGTCACAACCTCCCCAGTTGCCGAACGTCACGTCGAGGGTCACGTTGTCTCGCTGGTAGCGCCCGTAGCACTCGCGCGCCTCAGCCTCGGTCGCGTGGGGTGCATGCTCGGTGCAGTAGCCCAACGGATGACCGCCGCGCCTGTTCAGGCTGACGTAGTGCCAGCCGCCGCCGTCGCCCTTCTGCGCCGCCGTGAGGTGGTTCATCGGAGCAGCCCCTGAGCAGTGTTGATGCGGGTCTGAAGCGATTGGTTGGCGCGCGAAACGAATCCGCACCACTCGCACAGGATGATCCCGTTCGAGTTGACGAACTTGTGCAGGCACGGTGGGAAATCACCTACGTAGGTCATCGAATCTCCTTATTTGACAATTTGGGGCTAGGCCGCGATCGACTGATCGGCCGGCATGAACTCGTCGACCATCGCTTGCTGCTTTGCGGTTAGCCGCAGCCCGTACACGAGCTCGAGGCGACGCAAGGGCTGCTGAATGGATGCGAGGATGTCGTTGCGTTCCTTGACACATCCGGCGCATCGCATCCGGGGCGCGTCAGACTTCGTGGCGTAGAGCTTCTGCTCGGTCAACTTGTGACCCCAGCGGCACTCGTCCAGCGGCCAGTCCTGCTTGCCGAACTTCTCCTTGCGCGCGTTGTTCTGCGTCCGCGTCAGGAGCCGCAGGTGCTCGGGGTTGATGCACGAGTGGTTGAAGCACTTGTGATCGATCACGAAACCATCGGGGATCGGGCCGTTGTGAAACACCCAGCTCGCACGATGGGCCAGGAAGACGTGCACCTTGCCGCCACGAGATCGCGGCTCCTTGACGGAGAGCATCGAGTAGCCCCTGACGTTCGACTGATAGCCGCTGATCCAGCAGCCCGACTCGGCGTCCACCGTGTACTTGGCGAGCGCTCGGCGCTGCACCTTTTCGGGGATCGGGAGGTTCTTGTGGTACGGCATTCTTGCTCTTTCTTTAGCGGGGCTAACGTCTCGACAATTAGTCAGGCATGTTGTGACGGGTCGGGCTCGCGGACCACCTCGAGATGGGGGCCAAGAATGATCGCCCGGACGCCCGCCTGCTGAAGGAACGATTCGCGGATGTGCTCGACTTCTCCGCTCGTCAGCTCGTACTTCGCTTGGAGGACGATGGTGTCGCCGACGTGCAGTTTCAGGGCATTGGCGATCGGCGGCAGATCCGTCATTCGATCACCGGTACGAGTTCGAAGTTCCAGAACGTCAACGGCTTCTCCGACGACGGAACACGAACCTTCGACAACAGCGGACCGCACTTGACGATGACGCCCTTGCTGATCCGTTCCCGCTTATCGATCGGGCGCGTGATGACCCGCATGCCCTCCTCGAGGTCAGGCACGGTGAAACTTCGAGATCAGGCAGCGGTCCTTCGAGAACGTCATGTTGGACCCCCATACGTTGAGGACGATCCAGTCGTCGTTCTCTTGCACGATCGCCCCGGTGTATTCGCAGGTGTCGTCCTTGTGCTGCCCGTAGCGGAACGGGAAGTAGGTGACGGTGGCGTGGGGTGTTGCGCCGGCAATGAGTCGGTCAGTCGTCGTCGACATCGGGTTCTCCTAGGGCGAGTAGTTCGAGTAGGTGGTCCCAGCGGGTGAGGGCACGATCGATAGCTGCACGTAGGCGGTCACGCATCGTCGTCCCTGTCGAATGGGTCATGTGTCACACGGTCATGTGCGGTTGCTTGGTCGTCGGCGTCATCCTCAACAGGAGTCAGCGGACCCGACCAGTGGCATTCGTCACAGACGGCTTGATAGAGCCGTTGCTTGTCAACGAACGCGCTCATCGGAGGTTGTCCGTCAACGCATGCAGAATGTGACCACGACTGATGACGGCGGTGAGTTTCAACGCCCCGGACAGTTCGTTGCGGAGATGCACGATCGCCATATCCGTCAGCTCGGGCCATTCGAAGAAGTGGACGTTGCGTCGGTACGCCTCGCACAGATTCTCATCCGACATCCCGCCACGCTGATACAGGGACAGAATGTGTGCGGTCGCTTGGTCACGGATTGTGCCGGCCGGTCCGCGTGCCAACGTGACAGCCAGTACGGGCATCTCGGGTTCGCGGAACAAGTTCGGTTCAGTGATCGTCATTGGTCAACCTCTCTATGGAAAGAACGAAGATGCCCCGCCAGTCGTATCGGGCGACTGGCGGGGCTCTGCGGAGAGGTTGGGGGAATCCTGGGGGTACTCCGCATGTATAGGGGTGCCGGTGCTCTCCTCGCCATGAGTCAGAGAGCAAACACACCAGGCCGGACTTTCCCTGGTGGCTGATGCAGCACGCGCCCCACATGGAGGCTGCTCGAGCAACGGGCCGCTAGTTTGTCCGTATCAAACTTGACCCCGGATACAACGGACAACTCACCGGGGTAGAGACCGTGCCGCTCCATGAGAGCTAGATGCCCGAAGCATCACGCACGGTCCGGTCCTACCTACATCTGCTCCCCGTGTGCGCGGATCAGCAGAGCGTGTGGCATGTACCCCTCGCACGTAACGGGGCCACGCCATAGACCAAAGGTTTTGAGTCCACACCAAGCGGTCTCATTTGCAGCCGGAATCTGCCGGTCTGACTTTCAGCATTTGCGCCCCTCACCCGGCCACTACACCGAGATCCCAACGCACCATCTATTAGTCGCAACCTGACGAGCGTGGGGCTTAGTAGCCATCCGTCAGAAGCTATGAAGTTGTGATCCGGGCGGGGTCGGGTGTCATCCCCGCCCGGAAGTGTTAGGGAGTGGTGCGCTTCGACAACACCAACGCCAGCAACACGACGAGCGCGATGCCGAGATACATCCAGGCGGTCATCGGAGACCCGCAATCGCGATGAACGCACAGGCTGTCCAGAGGAACGCGATGAACGCGCCCACGAAATAGCCGAGACAGATCAGAACGGCTAGTGCGAGTAGACCGACGACCAGACCGTCACGTGCGATCCTCAACGCGCGGATCACGAGACACGCTCCTTCAGGAGTGCCAGAACCTCGGACTCGTAGAAGCGGCGTTGATTGCCAGGAGTGCGAACGACGGTCAACTTGCCCGCCGAAGCCCAAGCCCGTACCGTAGGCACCTTCACCTGGAACGCCGCCGCTACCTCACCGATTGGTAGGAGCTTCGGGTATGTATCCGTATCTGGCATGCGGATACCTTCGCACGGGCTACTGACAGTTGTCAATACGGATTCGTATTTGACCCCCGATATTGACACCTACCGGTACGTATGTGTAGGTTTTTGGCATGACGTTGAACCCCGTAGTCCCGCTGCGACTGCGCATCCCGGAATGGTCGTTCGCCGAACGCCTCCGCAAGGGACGCCGCGACGCGCGACTCTCGCAAGCCGAAATGGCGTCGCTCATCGGAGTGAAGGAATCCACCTACTCCGCATGGGAGACCGGACGCAACACGCCCGACGTGGCCGACCTCGCGCCGCGCCTCGAAGAGATCACGGGCGTCTCCCGCATGTTTTACATCGGCTGGGTAACCAGCAACAACCCCACACCGGGCGGGGAAGGCCAGACCACGGATTATGGGTCCGACGTTCTGGCCTTCCCAACGTCCCGAGTCCTGCAAGCCGCGTAATCTTACTCTCTCAAACTAACGATCGCGCATGACCCACATGTGGGGGTAGACGCCCCGTGCCGCTGTACTTAATCTCAACTATGGACTGGGAGCAAACGCTCTCGGACTACGCGACTCATCAGCGTGCCGCACGACTCTCCGAAAAAACGATCAGGAACCGCGAAGAGTGCCTACGACTCGTAGCACGAGTATCCAGACGCGGCCCTGACCAAGTAGCACTCGACGATCTTGAGCGCTGCCTAGCCAGACGCCACCCCAGGACCGGCCAACCGTTAGCGGCCGGCACGTTACAGTCCGAGCGCTCATACATGCAGAGCTTCTTCACCTGGTTGAAGAAGACGAAACGCCGCAAAGACAACCCGGCGAAGGATCTACCCAAGGTCAAGATCCCGCGCCGCAAACCACGCCCGCTGCGTCTGGACCAGATTGAAGACGTACTCGACTGCGGCATCTACACACGCACCCGCGACATCATCCTCATCGCCGCATTCACCGGGTTACGGCTCGGGGAGGTTGTGAAGCTGCGGGGCGAAGACGTCGACCTGCGAGCAATGACCATCAAATCGCTCAGGAAGGGCGACCTCGACTGGGAAGGGACCCTGAACGCGGAGCTGCTCGAGATCGCCCAACGCTATCCGCGTTCGGGCTGGTGGTTCCCCTCCCCGTACACTAATGAGAAGTTCCCTGGTGGTGGTGGGCACATCCTTATGGCGTCCGCATCCGACCGAGTATCGAAAGCGATCCGAGCTGCGGGGATCTCCGACCACCGAATCACGGGCCACTCCATCCGCCACTATGCGGCAACGGAGATGATCCGGCGTGGTGCATCCATCCGTGCCGTTCAAGAGTTCCTGGGGCATGCGTCACTTGCCACGACCCAGTTGTATGCGGAAGTCACCCTCGACGACATGCGGGTCGCGAACGACGTCCTGCCGCCGATCCACAGCCCGAAACGCGCCAACCGGACACGTCGCCCTGTCGCGTCTGAAATACTTGCCGCTTAGGGGCCTCTCGTTCAACGGCTAGGACCGCGGACTTTTACTCCGCAGATCAGGGTTCGATTCCCTGGGGGCCTACTTGACGAGAATCCACTAGACATGGTAATTGGGTCGCCCTACTATTGGTGAATGAAGATCATCATCGCGCGTGTCTTGGCCGGCGTCATCTTGGCTGCGGGGATGGCGGTGGGCTCGGCAGCTACAGCATCCGCGGACACGCCCGACCCAACCCCGTCGCCTACATTGTCGGGCATCATCAATCTGCCCCTGCCGATCATCACGCCGAGCCCTACCCCGACACCGACCCCGACGTTGGGTGGCAGGATCAACCTGCCGTTACCGATCTTCACGTGGCCACCCCACCCGTCTCGGGAACTTGCGAAGACGGGTGCCGTGCCGTGGGGTGGTCTCGTGTTCGCCGTGACTGCGTTGCTGACTGGTGGCGTCTTAGTTGTGACTCGTCGTCGGGCGGTGTAGAAACCAGAAAAGCGCCGACCCTTTGTGGGGGTCGGCGCTTTTCATTCGTTGGGTTGTTCGCAGTGGCAGGCGTCACGGGTTGCCCCGTAGTCGCACTGGGTTTCAGCGCACGGGTGGCGGCAGCCGCACATCGGTCACTGACACGCTTCGCACTGCAATTCGTCCATCGGGTCTGCGTCGGGTTCTTCGTATTCGCCCACCCGGTCAGTCACTCGTTGATGCCCCGGTCGGGTGAAACGATGCCGGTGTCTTTGCCAACGACGAGGGTGGTGGTCGTGGCGTAGGTGGGGATCAGTGAGGAACCGAGCAGCCACTTCTCGAGGGCCGGGAACTTCGCACCAAGCGCACGGGCTGCGGCGTAGTAGCCGGCGATCACGAGTGCGGTGACGGTGAGTTGGATGGCCGCAGATGCGTCGGTTCCGAGGGTGGTGGACAGCCAGTGCAGACCATCCCGAATGGCGGGGAACCGTCCGACAAGGAATGTGATGCCGACACCGTAGAGAGCGGGGACAAGAGTGCGGATGAGGGCGGCGATTCGGTCGGAGATGGTCATGGATCTTCTTTCCTAGGGGTGGGTGAGTTGGATGACTTGGAGGATCACGGCGGCGAGGATGCCAAGCCCGGTGATCCAGATCATGATCTGGTTGAACAGGTTCGAGCGGGCCGTGCTCGAACCTGTCTTGTTGTCCTTCAGCACGGCGACGTCGGACACGAGGTTGCCGATGTCCTTCCTGAACTCGGCGTGCTCTAGTTCGTGTTGCGTTGTCGCCTGCGCTTGCGTCGCGGACGACTGCGTAACGGTGTCCTTGAGCGCGTTCATGGACCCCTCTAGTCGCCCAAGCAGATAGTTGGTCTGGTCCTTCGCGGGGATCGGGCCGATGTCGCTCATGGTTTAGGCGACGGTTGTCGTAGCCTGAGCTTTTGCCCATGCGGTCGTGAACACGGTGCCGGGGTGGCAGTGCTTTGACAGGAACGACCAGGCGTCCACGGCGCCGCCCACTTGGTCGTCGAAGCCGAGGTTCCACATGGCGGCGTTGAGGTCGCTGAGCGTCAGTGGGCCGTGTACTGGGATGCCGAGTGCGGCTGGTTCGGTTGCGGCGCAGCCTTTGACGTACAGGCCGGGTGCGGCGATGAATGTGCAGACTCCCGCGGTGGCGGAGGTGTAGCTGAATGCGTACATGGCGTTGTCTTCCTGGGTTGATTGAGGAGGAATTGGATGCGAGCCCTCCGCTGCGGGCTGGGCCGAGTGGTTGGCGAAGTGCCACGGTTCGGCAGGGAACGGTGCGCCGTCGATTTGGATGTTGTGCCACCCGTGTGCGGCGAGGATTGCGAGGAACTTGGGTTCGTTCCAGTTGCGCAGTTGTCGCTGGTTGTTGATGTCGACCGCGCGCCCCTTGACGTGATCGGACTGCGGAGAACCATGCAGGGCAAGCTCCTGCGCCAGCGTCCGCAGACCGCCGAGCGGAGACAGGACGGCCGGGATGATGCCGGATGCTGCGTGGATCTCCTCGAGCGCCGCGTTGAGGGACGGGGCGTAGGCGTCACCGATGTTCTCGGTGCTGTAAATGATTGTCGCCATTAGGACCCCTGGTTCACTTTGATGACACGGATCGTGCCCGTGATTGTTCCTGCCGAGGCAGAGATCGTGAGCCCGTCGTATGCGGTAGAAAGTCGGTGAAGGAGACCCTTGTGGTTCGTTCCGGTGGTGGCTGCTGCGGTCATCGGGTTCAGGGTTGCGACCGCCCGCGACTCGCCCGTTGTGGGGCGCGCAAGTCCAGCGCCGGCTAACGTCATCCGTATGAAATGGAACGCGGTCGTCGCACCGGGGAGGCCCCAGAATGCTGCGGCGAGGTTCTGCGACACTGTTGCTGCGGCTGCGGATGCGAAAGTGTTCTGGGCATCGTAGTTGGCCGATGTAACATCGGCCCCAGCGAGCCGGAAAACAAAGTTGAGGGACGTGTTCGCGCTCGTCGTAGGAACATCGATGATCACCTCGTCGATGTCGCTGCTTGCGCTGAAGCAGTTGTTTAGCGAAATCGATGTCACCCCGGTGAACGACACAACCCCGAGGCTCGAGATCGACGCCGAACCACCACCCGACGCGATCGTTGTCGGTTTTGTCAGGGTCGACCCCTGCTCGTTGACCTGACCGATGACGTTATTTGTGGGTGATGCGGCGATCTTGCCTGCAACTGTGACGAGGGGCAAGGCCATGGGCGCACTCCAATGCCCGCGTCAGGCGGGGTACTGCCAGCCAGGGCTGGGGTTAGAAGGCGTAGGTGCCGTTGTTGAGTCGGCCGGTGGAATCGGCGTAAACCTCGGGGACAGCACCGACCGCGTGAGCTGCGGCCGCGGTGCCGAACTGCGCTCGTGTGATCGTCAGGGTTTGCACACCCGCGACTGGGGCAGAACAGGCGGTGACTTTCACTACCTCGGAATCGACTAGCAGGTAGTAGTTCATCGCAGACGTTTCGAACAGGGTCACAACATCGGCTGACGTACACAGCATCGAAGTCGCCACATTCGTCAGCGTCGTGCTGATCGTGTTGTTGCCGCCATTCGCATACAAGTCCGTGTCGTAGATCCCAGTTGCAGCCAGCACGATCGCACACCTGAACGTGAAAACGTGGGCAGCCTGCGGACCCTGCGGGTGCGACTCGGACGCCCCCAACACCAGACCATCCAACGAACTGAACCCGAGAACCGCTGAGGGCAGGCCAGTCAACGAGAGACGATCGCCCGGCTTGATCGCCAGAAGATCAGCGGACCTATCGGTGGGTGTCGTCATTGCATCAATCGACACCGACGCCAACCGAAGCGAAAGGTTGTTGCCTCGCAGTATCCGGTCCTGCCCCCACGCCGTCAGGTCAACAGACGATTCCAGCTCGACCGTTTCGGATACGGTTCCCCCGCGTGACGCCGAGCTCGTATCAACAACACGAACCGAGTTGTCTGGGCCTGTGACCGTGACCGTCGAGGCTGCGTTTGTGATGTCCCGCACAAGGGACGGAACGTCCGAAATCTCCGAAGAGACATCAAACGTGTATGTCGCGGTCGCCGGCCGGGTACGTTCCCGCACGGTAATCGACTGTGTTGGGGACAGCAGGGTGCCGGTTGTGGTGGTGTAGACGTATCCCTGCTCTGTCTTGATTACGTCATTCAGCGCATCCAGTCCAGACCCCGAAACGTGGGCGGGACCGATCGCAGCAGACGACAGCGCACCCACAGTGCCGAGGGTGACAGTGGGGACGGCGGAGCAGATCGCGGACACCCGCGCAGCCTCAGTTGTGATCCCAGCCGTCTCGCCCGCGTACCGTTGCGGGCCGAAATACACCTGACCGACCCGGACCTGGGACGCCCCGTAAGAGGCGTTCCCAATAGTGAACACGGTCGGGGTCACGTTACTTAGGAGCGCAACGGTGTCGGATGCTACGGCCACCCCGTTGATGTAGAACGTGAGCGTCTTCCCCGACAGGCTCGAGCTCCAATAGTAAGGTTGCCCGACAATGAACGGGGACGACACGATCGAATAGGTGGACGTCGAGCCGGCGAAGAACACGAACGAACTGTTCTGAATACCAAACTTCCACGTACTGCCCCACCTGCCGGACCCGAACTCGAAAAACGATGTCGAGTTCATCGGCGTCACCCACATACCCCACTGACCCAACTGGGTGCCAGGGATACCGTCCGTCACAACCGCGAACCCGGCCGGTGGTGAACAGGCGAACGACCCCGACGCGGCAGCCGCAGCAGACAAGTCCACCTGAGTACCAGTGAACACGCTAGGGGGTGCGATCCCGAACGTCGCAACACCACTACCTGACATCACGAACGGTTGAGCACCCGAAGCAGACACATCCACCGCAGTACCAGACAACCCCGCGTCCGACATCGGCCAAAAATCGTACGCCTGCCCCAACGCCACAGACGCCCCAAAATCAGCCCCAAACTTGAACCGACCCAAATCACCCAACATGTCATCACAGACAATCGTCAAACGACCCCAATTAGCCGCGTCTGTCGCGGGCAGAATGCTACGGATCGTTCCCCGAACAATCCGGGTACCCAACTGCCACGAAACCTGCATCCCCTCGGTCAGGGTCGCGGCGTATCCGGCAGCAACCGCGGCAGCCGTGTTACCCGGAGTGAATCGGCCATCCTGATTTTCGAGAGTCAATGAAAAGATTGATGGCGGGGTAGCGGAGAACCCGTCAGCCGGACCATACGAATACGTAACGCCCTCGGGGCCGGCATTCAACGCCGTGACATCAACCAGAGCACCGGCAGCACCAACCCCCACCGCGACGGCCTGCGGAGTGATCTGCGGCATCTAGATTATCCCGAGCGCGTGTCTAAGGTCTGTAGTCGGCGTGCCCGACCTGGCCGCGTTCGTAAGGAGGTGCATGAACTTTTGCGCTATCTGCTGATCGGAACCAACAAAGCCATTCACCGTAAGCGAAACCGTCACCGGACCACCAGCCGCGGGACCGCCGATGAGTCCTTGGCCCTTAGCCCGAGACAGCGGGATCACAGCTTCCGGGCCGGCCTCACCAATCATCGCAAGCGTCGGCCCGGTCACCACGCCACCATCCGCCAAATAAGGGATGTGGTTCAGTTTGATGTTGATGCCGATCGCCTTACCCAAAGCGGCAACACCATTGATTCCGTCGATGATGCCGTTGATGGCGTGAAGGACCCCGTTTACGCCGCCCTTCACGAAGCCGACGATCCCGTTCCAGACACCCTTCACGAACGACGAGACGCCGTTCCACACGTTCTGGAACACGTCACCGACGTTCTTCCACACACCCTGCCAGAAGCTGACGTATGCCTTGAGGCCGTCCATGATCCAGCCGACAAAGCCGTTCCAGACACCCTTGATCCAGCCGACGAAACCGTTCCAGACATCGGAAACGAACCCGAACGCGCCCTTCCACAGGTCGCGCCACCAGCCCATGAACCCTTTGAGGACATCGGTGATCCACCCAATGAAGCCGCCCCAGATTTTGGTGATGAACTTCACTACCGAGTCCCAGTTCATCACCAGCAGAACGATGATCGCGATCAGTGCAACGATGGCGAGAATGATCCACGTCACGGGGTTCGCGAACATGGCTGCGTTCAACGCCCACACCACAGCGGTCGCAATCACCAGACCGATCGTCAGTGCCGCGACGGCTGCGACAAGGATTTGAATAATCGCCGGGTTCTTCTGAGCCCAGTCCCCGAACCCCTTGACGGCCGGCAGCACATTCTTGTCAATGAAGTTGACGAGCTTGCCGAACGTGGGAAGCAACGCCTTTCCGAGAGACTCCTCGACCTGCTTCCACCCCTGGGCCATCTTCGACGAACCGGTAGCGGTCGCAGCAGCGGTCCCACCCACGCGGGTCTCGAGCGACTTCAGGATGAGATCCTGCGCACCAGCCTTATCCCCGCCAGCCACTAGCGCGGCGATCTGCTCCTTCTGCGCGGCAGTGAAGGTAACACCCACACGGGTCAACGCGGTGATGCCCTTGATCGGGTCGTTCAACGCCCGACCCAACTTCACAGCATTCGAGGAAGCATCACCGAACCCAGCCGCCTGCATGTCAATCGCAGCCTGAGTCGCCCGGTCGAAGCTCCCACCAACCTTGTCCGCCGACGATGCCAGATCTTTGAACGTCAGCAGCTTTGCCTGCGTCTGCTTGATCTGTTCCGCGTCGATACCCGTATTCAGGGCCGTCTTCTCGGCCAACTTTTCAATACGGTCAGCAACCTCAGATGTCTGACCCTTGAACTGCCCCATCGAGGTAACGATGTTCTTGATCCGCGCATCAGCAGCCTCAACACCCTCGCCAGCCTTCACAAGATGATCGCCGATACCGATTGCAGCAGCATCGAACGCAAGCACCGCGCCAGTACCGACCATCAGCCCCTTCTGAACCCGGTTACCCAACGACTCCGTATTCCGGGCAACCTGCTCAAACTTGCTCGAGGCCTCATCGACGGCGCGCAGGGTGAACTCAAGAACGGTCGTTGACACTGTTCGCCTCATCCCTCAACTTGTCGATCGCCGAACACAGACCGTAGAACTCCCACACGCCCAACAACTCGTGCTCCCACGGGCGAATATGAAACTCAGACGTCATATCCGCCAGATACTCCCAATACAGGCGCTCTACGAGCTCGGAACGTCCGCCCCAACGAAAGGGGCAGCACCATCCGCCGCCGCCTCACCCTCGTCAGGTTCGGCAGTAATCGGGACCTCGTTCTCATCCAAGAACTCGACATCGGAGATCGCCACATTGTCGTAATCCGAATACTTCACACCCGGATTTCCGCGCCGGTAAGCGATCCAGACAAGGGCCTGCATCGGACCAATCCAGCCGTCCTTCAGCATCTTCATGTTCTGCTTCAGCGACTCGCCGGTAACACGCTCAATCTCGCGAACCTCCGCGAACATCAACTTGTTGATATCGAACGTGCTGATCTCCCCATTCACCCGAAACCGGATAGTGGAATCTTGCTCAGCCACGGAACTCTCCCTCTGCCCAAGCCGCGATCGTCCGATCAACGTCTTCAATCACGCGCGGACCCATTGCTTGAATGGGGATATCCCACATTCCTGGGGCGACGAACGTGTAGTACCAAAGCGATCGATCACCGAAAAACGGGTGCCGGATATCGCCCCTGTTCAGCGACTTCATGTCTGTCCCGGCCTTGCGTTGCCGCAGTCCAACCTCGATAACGTCCCCACGAACCGCGTAGGTCAGGGCGGGCAACGGGACATACTTCGACCGCATTCCAGAAGGCAGAAATTCCTTCTCAGCCGCCACCACTGCCCGCCGCAGTGGTTTCGACCTTTCTACGAGCGCCTTCCTCAACTGTTTCTTGACTTCAATCTTCGCGGCCTGATCCATCTTCCGCGTCACTTCGGCGAGCTTCGTCCGCCCCGTCTCAACCAGCCGGAACGGACTGCTCAAAGAGTGACCTCGTTCGAGATAATCTTCACGAAAGGCAGGTTCGTACCATCGAACAGAACCGTGAACGGGAACGAACCCGACACCACATCAGCACCCTCAACAGTCGGGGTGTCACCATCGAGGAACACGCACGGCAGAGTGATCTGGAACGTGTCGTTGCTACCCGAAACACCAATCGCAGCGCCCGTTGCGGTGAGCTGAAGGGAGAACCCCGTCTGTGCATTGAACTTGTCCGCCCACAGGGTCTTGTCCACGTAGTCGGCTTCGATCGTCCCGGTGAGTTTCGCGAAGTCGTTCTGCAACGGCTCAGCCTTCAAACCCGACGCACCCAAGTAGTAGCGGTCGAGCTTGAACGGGCGATCAATCTTGATCGTGACCTTTTTCACACCCGTAGCAGCAGTGTTCGGAGTCGTGGAACCGTAAGTGCCGACCGTGATCCCAACATCGGTGCCAACGAACTGCCGCAACGTCGCATCATAAGACGCAGCCGGAACAGCGGTCGACTCGATGACCTGCTGTGCGTCCAGACTCCACTTCGCGTCAAGGTTCTTATCAACCTCATACGTGATCTCAGCGGACGGGAACTTGCACCCCTGGAACGTGTACGGGCGCGCCGTCCCCGTCGTGTCAGGCACGGCCGACTGAATCGTCAACGACTTGCCCGCGTTCGTGGCGAACGTATGCGTCTGCGTGTATGCAGTCGTCGATGCGATCTGCACGGGGGTCACCGACGTGCCCATGAGGTTCTGGAAGAACAACCCCATGCCACGGTTCGTGATCTGAGTTTCGATCGTCCCAGTGCCACCCTTCGTGGTGACCACACGGCGGGCACCGAGCATGAACAGTTGCCCCTGGAACCCACCGCCCTGGACAATGTTGAGAACCTGCTTGATCGACACCTTGTCAGCAGGCAGGAAGTGATCCATCGTCACACCCGTGCCATAGGTGGACTCCTTGCCGACGCTCAGTTGAGAACCGAGACCAGTTCCAATGACAGTCATTCTTTCGTCTCCCCAACCGGCGCATCCGCCACAGCAGCCTTAGCCGGCGCAGACTTGGCCGACTCATCCCCCCACGTCTCCGTCTGGGACACATACGCATCAAGCCGGTCGTCAGGAACCTCAACAACCTCATCCGGCTCAACCGTCTTAGACAGTTCGGGAACGTACAGAGCGATCCCCTTCTTGTTCCGCACTCGAGCCATCAGCTCACCCTTCCTCGAACTTGAATATCGAACGACAGTTGCGCGATCGCGCCGCGTTCACTGTCTTGTGTCTGCTTGAAACTTGCGGCGCGGATCTCGGTCACCTGCAACAGGTTGATGCCCGCGACAGGGACCGCCAGTAACCCCAACGACGGGTCCGACTGCATAAGGGTGCCCACGGCGGTCAACGTCGCGAACACCGAATCGCGTGCGGCTTTCATGTCCGCATCACCGCTCACGGCCTGCGCGAGGCAATGGATTGTCACGTTCTCATCACGCAAGTTGTGACCCAACCAAGCCCATCCCTGATCCAGGGCAGCCGACTCGATGAAATCCATCCCATCGGTACTGTTCAGGCCGACGAACAAGGCCGACATGATCGCATCGTCCGTCATTCCCGGCCCGTCAATAACGGTGAACCCGTTTCCGCCAAGCTTCGCGATCAGAGCATCAATCGCCGTGGGGGTGATAGACCCGATCGTCGTCATGCGACACCCGGAATCACATAGCCGGCCAGAATCTCCTTAACGCGGTCAGGCCACGCAAACGACTCCTTCATCGCGCCCTCGTCGCCGCCCAGGCCAGGACGCTTGCCGATGCCGCGCTGCGTAGTCCACATGTGCTTCAGCAGCAACAGAACAGCCAACTGGATGTCCTCCGGGACTGTGGCGTAACCAGGCGTGTACTGGATATGCACATTCCGTTCACCGGACGCAAACGGGACAGCAATACCAGATGCGCGCCGGACGAACGTTCCAGTCGCCTTATCGACCGTGTACGCCCACGCGGTTCCACCCGAACCAGTCGCGGTCTCTGTCAACGTGTACTTCGTCGACCCCCACGACTCCTCGACGAGGGCCACCGTCACGATCGGGCGAGTCCTCACCACAATCGTCGACCTGCCGCCGTCATACCACTCATCCAGGGGCGAACCAGACTCCCCAACAGGACCCCCACGATTCGCCCACATCGCCGTCGCAGCAGACGTGTAGAACGGCAACTCCGCATCCGACGTCGTAGTGGTGATGTTCAGGAAGTCCTTAGCCTGCTGCAACGTCACAACAGAAGTCGTCACCGAGGCACCCGATGATCAATCGCACGATCCACCCGAATGCCCGAACCGCGAACGATCTTCCGCAACTCGATCTCTTCCTCGGAAACCTCGCCGCAATCCTCGGACGTATTCTTGTCGTCGCTCACTTCGTCACCTCTTCCGGCCTCACATACTGCGCATCAGAAAGCCAATAACTCTTGTGATGCGACAACCTCGCACCAGTCGCCGCAACAATCGGAATACCCAAATCGCGGACACGGCGGCAGAAGAAAATGTCCTCACCCAGCCAGTCACCAGCGACCGGCATGTCACGGAACCAACACCAAAGACCCTGCTCGTGATCCTTCAACGAGGACGCATTCGAGCTCTCGCGAATCTTCTCAAGAACGCTCCGGTGAATCAGCAGCGCACCAGTCCCAGCCGCATCCACCGGAATCACACCATCGGCCGGGAAATCCCACACCGGGTTATAACGGCCCGTCTCGTTCTTCCGCATAATCATCGGAGTCACAGGCGGATACCCATTAGCGGCAGTTCCGGGCCACTGCCCGAAATACAAACCAGCCACAACCGGGCGATCCTTGTCATGCGCCGCATCGATGATCTTGTCGAACGCCTCCGGGTCAATCTGCTCATCGGTATCGATGAAGAACAGCCACTCCGCATTGCCTCCATCGAGGAAGCTCTGCACAACCTCGTTGCGTTGCCTCGAAAGAAGCGACCCGCCAACCCGGATCACCGTCGACACCCGCGAACTACGGGCCGTGAACAGGTGCAACATCGAGACAGCGAATAGGCCATCCACGGTGCCACCGTCTATCCATGCAACGGCAACACGATCTCTTACACGCATCAGACGGCCTCGAGATAGGAGAGAATCGATCGAATTCGATCAACTGAGTCCCCGAGACGTCCAAGCGCTAGGTTGCACTGATCGCAGAGCAGGCCCCGGACGCGACCTGTCTTATGATCGTGGTCGACGTGAAGATATGACTTGTAACGCTTCTGGTCCCCGGCTGATTTCCCGCAAAATGCGCAGCCGCCACCCTGCGCATCGAGAAGATCGTCATAATCGGACTGCGAAATACCGTACTTACGATTCAGGTGCCCCTCACGCCCGCGACCCGAATCCTTGCGATAGGCCTCGTTACACGCGCGCGAGCAGTAGACGCTGAATCTCTGCGCCTTGGGACGATAGACCACGCCGCAATGAATGCATGGGCGCGGATCGTCAGTGATGCCCTCCGGGCGGTTCTTTTCCCGGTAGTAGGACTTCATACATGGCTTGCACCAACCGTGCTTCCATTGCGAGTCGTACCATTCATCGCGAGCGCGGACGACTTCACATCGCGTGCAAATCTTGCTTTCCATTGTTTACCTCCATTCAGGGCGGAGGCTGCCGGGGAATGGAACCCGACAGCCTCCTCTTCCCACCGATCAAGCGGGAATGTTGTCGTGAGTCAAACTCACAAAACTGGTGTTACGAGGCCGGTGCCATCGATCACCTGTGCGGAAGCCGCATACCGGGTGATGAAAGCGCTGAACGCCAGAGCTCGGAACAAGACCGAATTTTGGTTGGCGTAGGTCGCATCCCAACGAGTCCGCTCGACGGGGGTCTCCCACAGAACGTGGTCGTCCGTGCGGAGCACGTACACCTGGTCCTGGTTGGTTGCCACGCCAAGGTTCTGGACGATGTTGGGGTCGACGTACACGGGAAGACCCGCGAACGTTCCCGCGATGCCCTGAGCAACCGCATCTCCGGTAACCGCAAGGTTGTTGAAGATCGGCCCGTTCGGAACAACAAGCGGACGCGACTGCGAGTCAAGTGCCTCGAGAATCCAGCCCCAACGGACCGGGTGCATGACGATCGCGTTCGCCGGCAGGTACCGGGTCTTCGCAAGGGTCGCAACCGCGTTGATGACCTTGTTGTAGAACGAGTTTGCCGCGGTCGTCGACACAACGGCCGGGGAGGCGGTCGTGTAGGTGACCGTGGTGCCCGCCGAGGTGAGGCCCTTGAGCTGACCGTTCGCGCCCGTACCCGACAGCACCTGCACGTCGATCTGCGACGCATACGCGAGCGCCAGATCTCCGAGAATGATGTCGTCGAACGGGATGCCCGACTGGTTGATGAGCTCGAGCGACACAACCTGCTGGCCCGCGATCGTGGTGATGCCCGAAGACACCGACGTGGTAACGATGTCGGTGTTGA
>Ga0207641_10000673_pt1 | contig 37086 bp, 31 predicted proteins | sample KBSSwiS62_FD_184306 | JGI IMG/M metagenome (GOLD analysis project Ga0207641, IMG submission 184306) | Switchgrass rhizosphere microbial communities from Kellogg Biological Station, Michigan, USA - KBS Switchgrass S6-2 (SPAdes) (version 2) | ecosystem: Host-associated > Plants > Roots >... | reverse complement strand
ACCGAAACTCGCTACGAAGGCTCGGTGCAACTCACCGATCAGGAGTCCCACGCCACCGCTCTTCTCGTCCGCTACAGTTTCCGCAAAGTTCTCGTCTCCAACTTGAACATCCCCCCCGAGGAAATTCCTCTCTTCCAACAGCCTACTCTCGTTTCGCAATTCAGCGCCTCCTGGGTCCGCGACACTCGCGACAATCCAGCCGACGCCACCAAGGGCTGGCTCAACAGCGCCGACGTCGGCATCGCCGACACCTACATCGGCTCCAGCGCCAGTTTTTTCCGATTCCTCTACCAGAATTCCTCCTACCACTCCATCAAACGCCGTTTCAGTTTTGCTCGCTCCGTTCGCGTGGGCATCCTCTCTCCTTACCGCGACACCGTGTCGCTCACTTTTCCCGCACCCACCGTCGAACCGCTTCCCCGCGTGATTCCCCTCCCCGAGCGCCTCTTCGCCGGTGGTGGCGCTTCACTCCGCGGCTTCGCCTTGAACCAGGCTGGGCCGCGCGATTCCGTCACCGGCTTCCCAGTTGGCGGCCAGGCTCTACTCGTCTTCAATCAGGAATTCCGTTTCCCCATGCGCTTGCCCTGGGTTGGCACCAAAGTCGGCGGCACGCTCTTCTACGACGGGGGCAACGTCTTCAGCCAAATCAGCAAAATCAACTTGCATTGGAGCACTCCCAAACCGATCTTCGATCCGGCCAACTCCAAACAGTGCCTTTACAACTGCAGCAACGAGCTCAGCTACTTTTCCCACACCATTGGCTTGGGCGCGCGCTACGCTACCCCGGTGGGTCCAATTCGCGTGGACCTAGGCTACCAGTTGAATCGTCCGAACTTTGTCATTCCGATTCCGTGCCCCAGCGGCACCACGCCTGTCACTTGTCCGACCGGCTCGCTCGGCTTCAAGTCCACACGCCTGCCGGCTCTGCAGGTTTTCTTCACCTTGGGGTCCAGCTTCTGATGCGCGGCGCTTCCCAAATTCGGCGTAGTTTTTTCCTGGCTGTCGTGTTCTTGTTTGGCTTTTTTCTCGGCGCGCAAGAATTGATCGATCGGGTTGTGGCACGAATTGAGAATGACGTTATCCTTCTCAGCGATGTTCGCCTGCTTTCCCATTACCAGCTGTTGGTCGAAGGCAAGACAGAAAGCGATTCGGAAATTCTGGACCGCTTGATCGACCAGTGGATCGTGCGCAGTGAAGCCAATATTGCCCGCACGCCGCAGCCCTCCGACGCCGATATCGATCGCGCTGTGCAGCGCCTCGTTCAAGGCTTCTCTTCTCAGCAAGACTTTGAGGCGCGCCGTAAACTCGCTGGCCTGACCGAGGTTGACGTGCGCCGCATCACCGCTGACCAGCTTTTTCTCAACAGCTATCTCGACTCGCGTTTCCGGCCAACTGTGCAAGTCAGCGAGCAAGCGATCCAAGACTTCTACAAGAATTCCCTGTTGCCCCGCGCGCAGGCTCGCGGCACCAGCCCTCCGGCGTTTGATACCGCGCACGACTTCATTCAGGAAGCGCTGATCCAGCGTGGCATCAACGAGCAAGCCGATAAATGGCTCAAGGAGAGCCATGCCCGCCTTCGCGTCACCAAAATGCTAGAGGAGAGCCACCCGTGACGACGCAGCAAACGATCCGCCGCAAGTGGAGATGGCTCCGCCAGGTCGGCTGGGTGTTGGGCATAAAAGTTACGCTCTTACTGATCGCGGTAGCCGTGTTCTTTGGCAGTGGCGCCGGGAATCCTTTTCTTCGCCGCCTCGCCGTCAAACGCATCAATTCCATTACCGGTGGCCAAGCTGAACTCGGCAGCCTTTCCATCCAGTGGCTTTCGATGCGCGCCACCATCAAGGGCTTCGTCATCCGTGGCAAGGAACCTGTCGGAACTGAACCGCTCTTTTCCGCGGAGGAAATTCAGGCCGGGCTTAAGATCGATTCCTTCTGGGGCCGCAAAGTTTCTTTGTCCGAAATCGTGGTGCTGCAGCCGCACATTCATATCCGCGCCGAAAAAGACGGCACCACTAATGTTCCCGCGGTGCCGCGCGTATCCACTGCGTCTTCCAGGCCCTTGCGCGAAACTCTTCTCGATCTGCGCATTCGCCACTTCTCGCTGACCGACGGCTGGGTGCTCTACAACGACGTCAAGACACCTTTGGCCCTCGAAGGCCGCGATTTGCAATTGAATCTCGACGCCGGCGGCAGCATGGACCACCCGCTCTATGCCGGCACACTGCAATGGAACAACGTCCTCTTCACCAGCAAACATTTCTTGCCCGTCCCGCTCAGCGCCTCCACCACATTCACCTTCTGGCGCAACGGGCTCACCATCGAGCAAGGTCAGTTCGGCGTGGGCACTTCGCGCTTTGACGTGCAAGCCGAAATGTCCGACTTCTCCGCGCCGCAGTGGAAATACCGCTACCGCGCCTGGGTCAACCTGACGGACTTCCGCAAAACGTTTCGCGCGCCGCTTACACCCGCCGGCAAAGTGGATCTGCGCGGCGAGGGCACGTTCGCGGGCGGCGAACTCAAAAGCACGGGCAACTTCAACGGCTCTGAAATCCTGCTCAACTACGACATCCTTCATCAAGGCGGTTTGCGGAGCACCGGCGACTACAAGCTCGACAAGCACGGCCTCGACATCGCCAACTTTGCCGCTTATGCCTTTGGCGGCTCCGTCAAAGGCCGCGTCACCATGAAACTTCCAGGGCTGGAATTCCGCGCGCAAACCCGCGTCGAAGGAATGCGCATTGCACAGATTCTTCCTGCCATTGAACATAAAGACTTCCCCATAGATCACTTGCACTGGGATTCGGTTTTAGCCGCGGATACCGTGGAAACCTGGAAAGGCGCCTTCGAACATTTTCAGATTTCCGGGCAAACCGATTGGACGACTCCCGACGTCGTTGCTCCCGGCCACATTCCCGTCACGGCGAACTGGAAGTTCACCTACAAACAAGATCTGCAGATTCTGACGCTCGAATCCGCTCTTTTTGAGACTCCGCAAAGCCGTATCCAGGCCAGCGGCACGCTTGGCCACAGCGATTCCATCCTCGAACTTCACGTTCGCACCGACCAACTGGAAGCGTTCAACGACTTGATCCAGTCCATCGAAGAGGTTCCTCCCGGTACGCCGGAAGAAGTGGTTCCGCGCATTCATGGCGCCGCCAATTGGGATGGCAAGCTGAGTGGACCGCTCGGCGGCCCAACGTTCACCGGCCATGTACGAGGCGAACGCCTGGCCTACGGAAAATTCCGCGCAGACTCGGTCGAAGGCGATGTCACCTATTCTCCTTCGGAGCTTTCCGTTTCGCGAGGGCACATGCAATACGGTGCGATGCGCGCCGACTTCCAGGGCAGTCTGGATCTCGACAAATGGAGCTTCCACCCGGAGAACGAATGGACCGCCGAAGCCAGCGTTGAAAAAATTCCTGTGGCCAGCATGCTTGCCTTGGTTGGCGAAAAATATCCCGTCGAAGGGACTCTGACCGGACAATTTCACGGCCGCGGCGCGCGCCAGCAACCGGCGATAACTGGCCTCTTCGATTTGGCAGACGGAAAAGTTTACGGATTTGAATTTAATCGCTTGCGCGGCCAGTTGAATGTGCAGCCCGATGAAGCGCGCATCAGCAACGCCGAGCTGCGCATTTTCGCGCCGGGAAAAGAAACCGGCGGAGCGGGCATCATCACCGGCAGCGTGGGCTATCAGTTCTCCACAAAAAATGTTTCCGCGGAACTAGTCGGTGCAGGCTTGCCGCTGCGCAACATCGAAAAGATCCAATCCGATCGCCTGCCGATCTCCGGCCAAATCTCCTTTCACTTGAAAGCGTCGGGGCCGTATCAGGCGCCGGTCGGTGACGGTACCATGCGTGTCGTGGATTTCCGCGTCGGCCAGGAAATAATCGGCAGCTTCGACGGCGAACTACATTCGGACGGAAAAACCGCCAAGCTCGATTTGCACTCGGCGATGAGCGGTGGCGGCATTTCCGGTGGTTACACGCTGGGCTTGACCGATCCCTATCCGCTCAGTGGCAAAGTCACGCTGCAAAATATCGCGCTCGATCCATTCTTGTTGACGGCACTGCACATGGAACACATCAGCGGCCACGGCACGGCCGACGGCGAAGTTTCGCTCGAAGGAAATTTGAAGCGGCCGGAGAGCCTGATCGTGGATGCGAACTTTTCCCGGCTGCTGATGAATTACGCCAACGTGCAGCTGGAAAATACCGGGCCCATTCATTTCCGCTCGTCGAAAGATGAAATCACCATTGATTCGGCGACATTCAAGGGCACCGACACCAACCTGCAGCTCGCTGGCAACGTAAAGTTTTCCGGACGGCGGAATCTCAATCTGAATTTGAATGGCGCGCTCGATTTGCGATTGCTCAGCGGATTTGTGCCCGGACTCGACGCGCGCGGCCCGGCGCAAGTGAATGCCGCGTTTGAAGGAACATTGGACCGACCGCGCATCACCGGCAAAGTACACATTGAAAATGCGCAAGCGCGCGCGATCGATTTTCCGACCGGCCTCAGCGCCATTAAGGGTGACCTGATTTTTGACGCGTCGCGGCTCTATTTTGAAAATGTTACGGCGCAAGTCGGCGGCGGCGAGCTGAGCGCCAGCGGCAGCGTGTACTACGCAGATCGCCCGATCCGCTTCGACATTACGACGCGAACAGACGGTGTGCGCATCCGCTATCCCGAGGGAATGAGCTGGCAGGTTGCGGGAAATCTGCGTCTGACCGGCACTCCGCAAGGCGGACTGATTTCCGGCCGCGTGCAGATTGAACGCGCGAACATGAGTGGGGGCCTCGAAACTGCCGGCAACATTATCGGTGGCGGCGAGGGCGGCAGCGTGGCAAGCAGTTCGCCATTTCTGCGCAACTTGCAGTTTGATATTGAAGCGGTATCCACGCCCGACGCGCGAATGGAATGGCCGAGCGCGGAGCTGGAAGCCGAAGCGAATCTTCGCGTGCGCGGAACGTGGGATCATCCGATTCTGCTGGGACATATTCACGTGCTCTCCGGCGAACTGTATTTCCACGGCAGCCGGTATCGCGTGGCGCGCGGCGATTTGAACTTTGCGAATCCGTTCCAGTTGATTCCGGACATCAACGTGGAAGCGACGACGACGATTCAGCAGTATGAAATCACGCTGAACTTCAGCGGGCCGGCGAACAAGCTGTCGCTGTCGTATCGGTCCGATCCCCCGCTGCCCAACAACGACATAATTACTCTGCTGGCGTTGGGGCAAACCAGCGCAGAGTCGGAAGTTCGCAGTGGAGGAACGGGTGCGGGAGCGGCAAGTGCGGGAACTGGAGCATCGGCGCTGTTGTCAGAAGCGATTTCGAGCCAGCTGGGTGGGCGGCTCGAGAGACTGTTTGGTATCACGAGGCTGCGCGTAGATCCTGGGTTGGGAGGAGTTGGTTCGACGGGAACGGAACAGAACGCCGCGGCGCGCGTTACCGTGGAGCAACAGATCGCGCGCAATTTGACGATTACTTACGTGAGCAATGTGAGTTCGACGCAGCAGCAGGTGATCCAGGTGGAGTACAACGTCAATCGGAACGTCTCGATCATCGCGTTGAGGGATTACAACGGAACGTTTGGAATCGACGTGAAGATCAAGAAGCGGTTTGATTGAAGGTGGCGTTCCATTTTTGGAGTGACGACGGGAAGAGACAGGTCGCCGAGAAGCGCTGGCGGAGTTTGAGGGCGCCTTGAAGAACGCGCCGGGACGGAGAGAAGCGCTGGCCGGAGCGGCGGAGCTGGTAGGAAAGCAGTAGTTTAAGAAAGAATTGAGCGGCGGCGAAACAGGTAAATGACTACGCGTGGGTACGATTTTTCCGGAGTTGACGGCGACGGGGCTGAGCGAGAGGGATGCGGCGCCGCTTTCACGTGGAATGGGTCTTAGGGTTGCGCGGAGTCGGCGGAGATTTGCGGATTCGCCGCGGGCTGTTGCGACTTCGTTGAGGCGTAGAGGCCGCGGCGGCGGTTGGTAAACGGCCGCGGAGCTTCGCCGGCGTTGGGGTACTCGGCACGGAGGTCTTGCCAGGCTTGGCGGGCGGCTTGGGTGCTGGCGGTGCGGGTGGCGAACTGGACTTCGCGGTTGATTTTGGGGAGTTCGCCGGCAACTTTCTGACCTAGCGGCGAGCCGTAGAATTCGAGCAAACCTTTGATTTCTTCATCGGAGAAATGTTTGTCGTAAATTCCCACCAGCTGTTCGTTCACGGCGTTCGCGTCAAACTTTTTCTGAAATTCGGCAAGGTAATTGTTGGTGAAAGCCTGCGCGCGATCGGTGTTGGCGGATGTTTCGAGGACTTTCTGACGGTACTGCTCGGTGGCGGTGCCGGCTGCGTCCTGAATGGCGTCTTTGGCACCGACGAGTTCGAGCAGGGAGCGGATATCGGCTTCCTTGGCGGGATCGATGAATTTGCTTAGGGCGGTTTTCGGGCCGGCCTGTACAGACGCTTCGACCGGGGAATTGGATGCGCCCTGGATGGCGACCAGGAAGGTTCCGACATAGATGAGGATTAACGCGAGAACGGCTTTCATGACTGCTCCTCTAACCGGCGGGCTGCAAGTAGAGCCCGCGTCCGTAAAGCGCGGCCCAGGTGAGGGTCGCTGCACTGGTTATTGTCGGAGATTGATTTGCGGGTGGGAATTTGGACCAAAGTACAGTTTTGCAGCGAGGGTGACTGGCCGCGAGGTCAGGTGCGGATGGCGGTGCTTTGCTATACCGGCGAATCGAGCGCCAGATTTTCGCCGCGGAGCTGGAGATATTCCTGGAGCACGGATATGACGAGGGAGTGGTCTTCGCGCTGGGGCAGGCCAGATACGGTGATGGTGCCAACACATCCGGTGCCGGCGAGGGTGACGGGAAAACAGCCGCCGTGGGTCGAATAGTCACGCAGGTCGAGGCCGGTGGCGCTTTGCAGAGTGGTTCCTGCGAGTTCGTGCTTGAGGCCGATGGCATAAGAGCTGCGGTGATAGCGCATGACGACGTTGCGTTTACGGCGGATCCATTCCCAGTTGTCGGGAGTGGTTCCCGGCATGCCGTAGGAAAACAGAGGATGACCGTGGAGTTGAATGTCGATGGCGACAGCGGCGCCTCGTTTTTCGGCGGCTGTTTTGAGTGCCATGCCGAGCTCCCAGGCGACCTTGGCGTTGAACTCGCTGAATTGCAGGAGCTTTTCCTGTAGCGCGATTTTTTTCAAGTCGTTTTCGATCATTGAGTGTTTCCGCTCTCTGAAAAAGTGGGGCCCATATTAGCGCGAATTTCGCGTGTGCCCCCCCTGGATGGAAAGCTTCCTCAAGACCGACCCGGGCGACGGAATTGCGTTAGGCCCGGCGACGCCGGTTTGCTACGATGCGGTTCCAATGAATCCCGGCCCAGAGAGACAAACGGCGGAACCTCCGGAAGCGCAGAATCTTGCCGCGGGTAACGGGGAATCGCATCTGGAGAAACGCGAAAGCGGTTTGCAGAGCAAATTGTCGCCGCGACAAGTGGCGATGATCGGGCTGGGTTGCACGATCGGGACTGGGCTGTTCCTGGGCAGCGCCATCAGCGTGAAGCAGGCGGGGCCGGCGGTGATTTTGAGTTTTGCGGCAGGCGCGCTGATTGCCCTGACGGTGATGTGGGCGCTGGCGGAGATGGCGGTGGAGCATCCAGCGCCGGGATCATTCGGATTGTACGCGGAGATGTACCTGAGTGCCTGGGCAGGATTTGCCGTGCGCTACACGTATTGGTTGTGCCTGGTGATGGTGGTGGGAAGCGAAGTGGTGGCGGCCGCGATTTATTGCGAGTTCTGGCTGCCGCAGGTGCCGGCGCCGGTGTGGATCGTGATTTTTTCTGTCGGACTGGTGGTCATCAACACATTGAGCATCGAGGAATTTGGATCCATTGAGTATTGGTTCGCGATGATCAAGGTGGTGACGATTCTGGCGTTTTTGGTATTGGGAGCGATGCTGCTGTTTGGGATTGGATTTCCGCGAATCGGAGCGGCGAACTTCACGGCAAATGGTGGATTCATGCCGAATGGGTGGCGCGGCGTCGGGCTGGGCATGGTAATGGCGATTTTCAGCTATTTAGGATTGGAGATTGTGGGGACGACGGCGGGCGAAGCGACTGATCCTAAAAAGGCTGTGCCGCGGGCGTTGCGGCGGACGCTGGGCTGGCTGGCGGTGTTCTATCTGGGCGGGTTGGCGCTGGTAGTGGGAATTGTGCCGTGGACGGAGATCGGGCTGGGGCAGAGCCCTTTTGTGCGTGTGTTTGAACGGGTGGGAATTCCGGCAGCGAGTCACATCATGAATTTCGTGGTACTGACGGCGGCGCTTTCCAGCGCACTGGCCAATTTGTACTTTTGCGCGCGGTTGTTGTTTTCGCTGGCGCGCGGAGGATTCGCTCCCACGGGGCTTGGAAAACTGAGCAAGAGCGGAATGCCGGTGGCGGCGGTACTGGCCTCCAGTGTTGGATTGATCGCGGCGTTGGCGCTTTCCGAAATCTTCCAGCGGACCGCGTTCGTATTTTTGATAGGCGTGGCATTTTTTGGCGGACCGTTTATCTGGCTGATGACTCTGGCCACACACATCGCGTTCCGTTTAAAGGTGGCGAAAGAAAATCGGGCGATTGTAGAGATTGCTCCGCTTGGATTGTGGAGCAGCGCGCTGGGAATTGTGGCGCTGGTGGCGGTGCTAGGGTCCACGTGGTGGATTCCCGATTTTCACGTCGCGCTGCTGGCGGGACCGCCATGGCTGGCGTTCCTGACGGTGTGCTACTTTATCTGGAGAAAATTTCAGTCCAGCAAAATCGCTGCAGGAGCAGGCCCGGTTGGGTAAACCGATGGATGAATTGCTCAAATGGCGCCAGGAATTTCCCATCCTGGAGCGGACCACCTATCTGATCAGCAATTCGCTGGGAGCGATGCCGCGCGGAGTGCGCGCCAGCATGAATTCCTATGCGGAGGCCTGGGATGAACGCGGTGTCCGCGCGTGGGAAGAAGGTTGGTGGGACCTGGCGGGCAACGTGGCGGACCAGATTGCTCCGCTGATCGGAGCGGGGCCTGGCGAGCTTTCGCTGCACCAAAATGTGACGACCACGCAGGCGGTGATTGCATCGTGTTTTGATTGGCGCGGACCGCGCAACAAAGTGGTGATGACGGAACTGGAATTTCCGTCGGTGCAATATTTTTATCACGAGCAGCGGCGACACGGGGCTCGTGTGGAACTGCTGCCGAGCGGGAATGCAGTGCGATTTGATCTGGATGCATTTCTGGCAGCGATTGACGAGACGACGCTGCTGGTGCCGATTTCGCTGGTGCTGTTTCGCAGCTCTTTCATCGTGAATGCGCGAGCGATCATTGAGAAGGCGCATCGCGTGGGCGCCCATGTGGTGTTGGACGTGTTTCAGGCGACGGGAACGATTCCGGTGGACGTGCGAGGACTGGGCGCGGCTTTTGCCGTAGGTGGCGTTCTGAAATGGCTGTGCGGCGGGCCAGGTGTGGCGTATTTGTATGTGCGCGAAGATTTTCGGCACAAGCTGCGACCGGCGCTGACAGGATGGCTGGCGCACCGGCGGCCGTTCGCGTTTGAAGCGGGAGCGATTGATGCGCGCGCCGACGCGTACCGATTTTTGAACGGGACGCCGCATATTCCGGCGCTGTATGCCTGCCGGCCGGGACTGGCGATTTTGCATGAAGTGGGAGCGAAAGCGATTCGGGAAAAGTCTTTGCGCATGACCACGCAAGTGCTGGAAGGTGCAAAAGCGAGGGGCTGGCGAGTGAATACTGCGGAAGATCCGGCGCAGCGGGCGGGAACAGTTTCGATAGATTGCCCGCACGCGATGGAGGTGAGCCGCGAGTTGCTGGCGCGGGACATTTTGATCGACTACCGGCCGAAAGCGGGCATCCGGATTTCGCCACACTTTTATAACCGCGAAGAAGAGTGCGATTTCGCCGTTTCGCAAATCGAGGAAATTTTGCGGACGCGCGCGTGGGAAAAACATGCAGTCGGGACGGCGATGGCGGAGCAGACGTAACGATGAGCACTGCGGCCGCCGGTTCGGATGGCACACCCATCGAACTGTCCATCATCGTTCCGTCGTACAACGAAGAGCTGCGGTTGCCACTTTCATTGGACCGCATTGCGGCGTACGTGGCGGAGTCGGGCCGGAGCGCGGAAGTGCTGGTGGTGGATGATGGGTCGAAGGACGGGACGGCAGCTGTGCGGCGGCGTACACGAATCGCATTGCGAATTTGCGCGTGCTGAAGAACGGGGAAAATCGCGGCAAGGGCTACAGCGTGCGGCACGGCATGGTGGAAGCGAAAGGCGCAGTGGTGTTGTTTACGGACGCGGACCTGTCCGCGCCGATTGAAGAAGCGGACAAGTTGCTGGCGGCCATGGGCGAGTACGACGTGGCGATTGGGTCGCGCGCGATGGATCGCAGCTTGATCAAGGTACACGAATCGGCGTTTCGCGAGTTTGCGGGTATAGTGTTCAACAAGATTGTGCAAATTGTGCTGCGGCTGCCGTTTGTGGACACGCAATGCGGGTTCAAGGCATTCCGGCGGGAACCCTGCCGGATTATTTTTGAACAGCAGAAGATTGAGCGGTTCGGATTTGATCCGGAGCTGCTGTACCTGGCGCGGCACCACGGGCTGAAGTCGGTGGAGATTCCTGTGCGCTGGTCGCATTCGCCGGCGACAAAGATCAACATGATGCGCGACAGCATCCAGATGTTTTTGGATGTGTTTACGATCCGCTGGAATGCGCTGCGGGGCTGCTATCCGAAGGAGAAGTGAGGGCGGGCGGCAGGCCTAACTTTATACCACAAAGTACTTGACAGATATACGCCGACTGCCGTATGCTGTTTGTCGTGCCGGTTCCTGAGCCAATTCGCCCCGCTTCTCGCGCTCCGATCCCGATTGATGCGCGCGCGGCAGACCACCTGCGCTACATCCGCGAAACCATGCAGAGCGCCGGGGAGTTTACGGCGGTACCGGGCTGGGGCGGGATTGCCATGGGAGTGACGGCGCTGGCGGCCGCGGTGTTTGCTTCGCGGCAGCATACTCCGGAGCGGTGGCTCTCCATCTGGCTGGTTGAAGCGTTTGTGGCGGTGGCGATAGCGGCGCCCGCGGCGGCTACCAAGGCACATCGGGCCAATGCGAAGTTGTTGTCGGGCCCGGGGCGAAAATTCTTGTTGAGTTTTGCTCCGCCAATTTTGGTGGGTGGATTGTTGACGTTCGCATTGTCGCGCGCGGGGTTGCACGCGCTGTTGCCGGGCGTATGGCTGTTGCTCTACGGGACTGCGATTGTAACGGGCGGGGCATTTTCCGTGCGGGCGGTGCCAATCATGGGCCTTTGCCTGATACTGCTGGGCTCGGCGGCGCTATTTGTGCCGCTGGCCATGGGCGATCTTTTTATGGCGATGGGCTTTGGATTCGTCCAGATCGGATTCGGGATCTGGATTGTACAGCGACATGGAGGCTGAACGGATTTTGCATGTCTAAGTCATCGACAATTCGAAATGAACACGCGGGGCGGCCAGCGTCGGTGGGACCGGTTAAGGAAAATAGGGACCGCAAACGCGAGGCGGTGTCGGCCGATCTGGACCGGCTGATTCACGAGCGGATACGGCTGGGCATCGTGAGCGCGCTGGCGGTGAACCGTTCGCTGACGTTTAACGAACTGAAGGCGCTGCTGAAAACCACTGACGGCAATTTGAGCGTGCACGCACGCAAGCTGGAAGAGGCGGATTACATTCTGTGTGAAAAATCTTTCGACGGGCGTTTGCCCAAAACGGAATACCGGCTGACAGCGGCCGGGCGAAAAGCGCTGGAGCGCTATTTGAATCATATGGAGGCGCTGATTCGGGCGACGCGCGAAGGGTAAAAAAATTTGCCTAGGTACTTTGCGGTATAAAGTTATTTGCACAACTTCCCTGCGGCGGAGAAGGAAACACTCGTATGACGGTTCAACAGGTCATCTTGCAGCACATTCTCAACGCACCGCCAGTCACACCGGCGCCTTCGCTTCACGTGGCCATCATCACCGATGGCAACGGGCGGTGGGCGACTTCGCGGGGATTGCCGCGTTCGGCAGGGCACCGAGCGGGCGCGGAAGCCAGCCGGGCGATCATTGAAGCCGCGCCGAAGCTGGGCATTCACACGCTCACGCTGTTTGCACTTTCGTCGGCCAACTGGAAGCGGCCAGCCTCGGAGGTCAACGCGATTCTGCGGCTGTTGCACGAATACCTGATGGCGGAAACTTCGCGCTGCATGGAAAACGGCGTGCGGATCAGCGTGCCGGGGAGGCGTGATCGTATTCCCATGACGTTGCGGCAGGCGATTATGGATGCGGAAGCGGCGACCGCGGGTGGCACGAGGTTGCACTTGCGGCTGGCAATTGACTATTCGGCGCGCGAGGCAATTTATCTGGCGGCGTGCCGGTACTACAAGGCGACCGAACTTTCACCGGAGTCGTTTGGCTTTGTGCTATCCGAGGTCACGCGTGGCGGGGCGACCGACGTGGACCTGCTGATCCGCACGGGCGGCGAACAGCGGCTTTCTGATTTTCTCTTATGGGAATGCGCGTTTGCGGAGTTCATATTCCTGGAAAAGCGCTGGCCGGATTTTACTGTGGCCGACTTGCGGGCGGCGGTGGAAGAGTTTTCGCGGCGTGAGCGGACCAGAGGTTCATTGCCGCAGGACGTCGTAGCGCAAAGGATTTAGGCCGGGCGCCTTGTGGTGCGCCCCGGCCATAAAGCATCGGGTGGCAAGATCCGATCCAGCGCTGCGGGTTCGTACAAACAACCAAAGATCGCGCTAAACCATTCATTTACAAGACATTGTGGACACTTCATCCGTCCCCTGACACTTGCCCAGTTCGCGTCGTCTATACCTTAGGAGCCGCGAATGGGAGCGATGGTACTTGCGCTGCCCTGGGAAGCTAGAATCACTCAGGGGCCAGGGGGTTTGTATTTGCAAGCCCCGAATGAAAACTGCAGCGCACAAAGGGGGCGAGTGGAGCCGACGGAAACGACCACAGGAGTTTCCTGCGTCGCCGCACAACTGTTGCCGGACGATTCCGCCTTGGCGTCGGCATGCCAGGCAGGAGACCTGCGCGCGTTTGAACGGCTCTATCACCTTCACGGTTCGCGCATGAAGTCCATGGCGCGGAACCTGCTTGGCACAACCAGCGATGCCGAAGACGCCGTGCAGGATACGTTCTTGAAAATCCAGCGCAGCATCGCAACGTTCCGCGGCCAATCGAGTTTTGCGACGTGGTCATTCCGCATCCTGATTAACACGTGTTACGACCTGCGCCGTAGCCGCATGCGGAAGAAAGAGGTTTCACAGGATGAGCCGGTGGCGCCGGAAGCGGCGCCGCGGCCGGAACCACGCGCGCCCGCAGCGCACCCCTCGCTCAAGCTGGCACTGGAACGCGCCGTCTCACAGCTGACGCGGCATCAACGCGAAGTCTTTCTTATGTACGAAGTTGAGGGCATGCGCCACGCCGAAATTGCGGCGGTGCTGGAAATCAGCGAGACCGCTTCGAAGAATACGCTGTTCCAGGCCAAGAAAAATTTGCGCCAGATGCTGGAAGCGCCGCGCAGCAGCGCGGCAGAGGCCAGGTAATCGTCATGAACATTGCTTGCAACGATCGCGAACGGATTCTTGTGGATGGGACGGCGGAAGAGTGGGCCGCGCTGGAAGCTCATGCCGACGACTGCGCAGCCTGCCGTGATGAAGTGGCCGCTTGGAGGAATCTGTCGGTGGCAGCCAGCGAACTGCATGAGCAATGGGATTCTCCCGCGCTCTGGCCGCGGATCGAGCGCGCTCTGGCGGGGCAATCGGCATCGACCAGAGCTTTGTGGTTGGAACGGTTGCTGGGAAGCTGGAATCTGACTTCGTTGCGATGGCAGACCGCTGCGGCAGCTCTGCTTTTGATTGCCATTACGGGCGCGGCGGTTTGGGTCGTTCCGCATCGAAACACTGGCGATCCGTTTGCTGGCTCTCTTCTTAAAGATCGCACCGTGCGCAATGTTGAGAAAGCGGAAGTAGCCTACGAGGAAGCTATCGACAAGCTGGACGCGCAAGCGCGCCCGCAACTTGAAAATGCTTCGACCCCGTTGATGTCCAGCTACCGCGAGAAGCTGCAAGTGCTGGACAGCGCGATCACCGATTTGAAGTTGCAGGCGGGCGTGAATCCCGCGAACGGCCACCTACGCCGGCAGTTGCTGGCGATGTACCAGGAAAAGCAGGCCACGCTTGAAGAAGTTTTGGAGGCAAAACCACAGTGAGTCACCCAGCCTATTATTCCCCGCGCATGGCCGCATTGCGGCGAGCCGCCGCAGTTCTTGGAGCAATTCCCATACTGCTTGCTGCTTCCGCGTTCGGCCGGGGCGCAGCGCAAAATGAACTGACGCGTGACTTTCAGAAGACGGTCACGCTTAGCGGTAATCAGGGCGTCAGCGTGGATCACCGGTTCGGAAAAGTGATGGTGCACGGGGAAGGCGGCCGCGAGGTGAAAATTTCCGCCACCATCCGGGTGCAGGATTCAAACGCTAACGACGCGCAGGAGTTTCTGCAAAAGATTCAGATCGAAGTACGCGAAGAAGGGGACGGAGTGCACATACGCACCATCTATCCGGAAAGCAAGTTGCCGCACATTCGCATCGGCGGCCACTCTTCGTTTTCCGTGGACTACGACATCGCTATGCCGGCGGAAGCTCCGCTATGGCTGCGCAATGCTTTCGGCAATGCAGAAATCAACGGGGTGCGCGGCTGGGCGCAGCTGGAAAACTCCAACGGAGGGCTTCTGGTGCGCGACGCCGGTGGGGCAAAGCTGGTCAACGCCTTTGGCAAAATCGAACTCACCAACGCCTCCGGGAACTGCAGCATCACCAACAACAATGGCGCAGTGAACGTGACCAACGTGAAGGGCACACTGGAGCTGCGCAACCGCTTCGGTGAAATCGTGGCTTCGCAAATCGGCGGCGCGGCGACGATTTCCGGTGGCAACGGGCGGGTTTCGCTGACACAGGCAGGCGGGAATTCGTTGGTGAGCAATTCGTTTGGCGAAGTGGTGGTGCGGAACATCGCGGGGAACCTCAGCGTAACCAACAGCAACGGCCGGATTGATGTCGCGGAAGTTTCGGGCAACGCGGAGCTGACGACGAGCTTCGGCGCGGTGGAAGCGACGCGCGTCGGGGGCGCGACGATCAAAGACAGCAACGGTTCGGTGCATGTAACGGAAGCGCAGGGATTTGTTTCGGTGAATTCCAGTTTCGGCACAGTGAAAGGTAGCCAGCTATCCAAGGGCGCAAATGTGGTGACCGGCAACGGCTCGATCGAGTTGAGCAATGTGCAAGGCGAGGTTTACGCGAAGACCTCGTTTGGCTCGATTTACGCGGAAAACGTGAAAGGCAAGTTCACAGCACAAGATTCGAACGGTTCGGTGACCGCGAAAGCGATCGAGGGAGACGCGAGCGTGACGACTTCCTTTTCCGGTGTTTCGCTGGAAGGCGTGGGCGGGAAAATTAGCGTGGAAAATCAGAACGGCGCCGTTGATGTGACTGCATCAAGTGCCACCTGCAAGGAAGTCAGTATCCGCACATCGTTTTCGCACATCGCAGTGCGGCTGCCGGCGAACGCCGGTTATCGCCTCAAGGCCAGAACGTCATTCGGCAGAATCAACTCGCAACTGCCGATCACGGCGTCGGGTGCAATGGGCGGCGATTCGCTGGAAGGTACGATTGGCAACGGGGGCTGCACGCTCGATCTGACCAATTCGAACGGCAACATCGACATTTCGAAAGCGCAATAAACACGCGAAGTCGGCGGTTTGCTACTTCTGGTTTCTCGCCAAAGAAAAGGCTTTACGAATCACACGTGTCGCGGTTGGCGTCAGTCCAAACTTGTCCAACTCTGCCTCGCTAGCCCACGCCACGTCCGTAACATCGCCACCGGCAACCGCTTCGCCGGATATCCGCTGGCACAAGTAGTCCGCGATGACAAAATGAAATCGCGGCCGCCGCTTCTCTTCGAGAGTCGTCCAGGTTTCGTCGGCGCCGCGGCCGAAATTGATGCGTTCAAAAACTTCGATCAAATCAAGAACCCGCACCACGAGGCCGGTTTCCTCTTTCAGCTCGCGTTCGGTGCCCTCTACGAGCGTTTCGCCGAGTTCCAAGGTGCCGCCTGGAATGGACCACTGTCCCAGGAGAGGTTCGCTGCCCCGGCGGATCAGCAGAGCGCGTCCTTCCTCAATCACCACACCGCCCACGCCCACAATCGGTTTTTCGGGATATTCCCGCCAGGAACTCATCGAGCCCCGCTCTCTACTGGTTTCTCCCCGGTAATAGTCGGGGCGGCCATCCGCACGAGGCAGTTGATTTCTCGCGCTGCGGTATATAATACGACGGTCGGCGGCGGCCGCGATTCTCCCTGGTCCCGCCCCGCGAATTAGGGTTTCAGGGTTTGTTTGCAAACCCTGAACTAAAATTGTCCGGAGGATCGTGCCGTGATTCGCTGCCCCGATTGTGGCGCCGAAATTGACGTGGATGAGGACGAAGTAGAGGAGGGCGAAATCTTGAGCTGCCCCGAATGTGAATCCGAATTGGAAGTCACGCAGACGCATCCCGTCCACGTAAATCCCATTTCCGACGACCTCGACGACGAAGAGGACGAAGAGGAAGAAGACGACGAAGTCGAGGAGGAGGAAGAAGACGAGGAAGACCTCGAAGAGGATGAAGACGACGACGAAGAGGAATAAGCCGAGCCGGTTGGCGGCGCCGGCCAAGGCAAGGCCCCTTACATCCGGCTGGGCTCGCGCTGCATCTTAATTAAAGCAAGGCATTTAGGTTCTAGTTTCCGACACCACATCATGCAACTGCCCATCCTCCAGACCGCAGTTTTGGCCGGTGCGCTGATTTCTTGCGCTGGTTTCTTGCAGGCGCAGGAGCCCGCGCAAGCGCCACCGATTCCGCAACAACCTGCGGCCGCGGCGGGGGACGAGTCCTCTTCCAAGAAAGCACAAAACAAGAGCGGTCACGCTAATGATTTCCTGGTTCGCGGCACGGTGTTCACGCCGGAAGGTTTGGCGCTGCCCGGCGCCGAACTGCACATCCGGCGCGCTTCCGAGAAGAAATTCAGGTGGAACGATGCTGCGAATTCGCGGGGCGAATTTGCCATCCGAGTGAAAATGGGCGCGGACTATGAAGTAGTGGCGCGCGCCAAGGGGTATCAGGACCAGTCGGTGCCGGTGAACGCTTCCACCGGTGAGCGCTTCAAGGACCTGGTATTTCGTATGCAGCGCCGGACAGGAAAAAAGTCGTGACGACACGCCGTGTTGTTTCGTTGTTGGCATTCCTGATGATGTTCTGGCTGCTGACCGCCTCGGCAGGGTTCGCGCAAAATTCCAAGCACGAAGCGCAACTTAAGACGGTTCGCGGCGTGGTGCTGGACAAATCGGACAATTCAGTCGCCGCCAGCGTGGTGTTCTTGAAGAACGTTCGCACGAACCAAGTGAAAAGCTATATTGCCGACAGTCAGGGAAATTACCGTTTTAGCGGCCTCGACCCCAACTCTGATTACGAACTGCACGCGGAAAAAGACGGCGCGAAATCCCAAACGCGCAACGTTTCAAGCTTTGATACGCGCATGGATATCGTGTTGAACCTGAAACTGGCGCAGAAGAAGAGTTGACGGCGCCTCTCCACCTGATTTGCAGAGTTTCCTTTCCGCACCAAATGACGCAAAGTTGGTCTGACAGCAGCGCACTTGCGCAGATCAGCCAGCTTGCCGCACCATATTCCCTTCGCCCAGGGTCGTTGGCGATACCGCTTATCTATCCTTCACCAGGCAATCGGGAGTAATTCGGCAGTATGTCCACCAATCCGGACGTGTTGATTATCGGCGCGGGAGTGGCCGGCCTATCCTGCGGCCGGCATCTCGCCGACTCCGGAATTTCGATACAGATTGTTGAAGCGTCAGACAGCATCGGCGGACGCGTGCGCACGGATAAGCACGAGGGCTTTTTGCTTGATCGGGGATTTCAAGTGCTGCTCACGGCATATCCCGAAGCGCAGCGCACGCTCGACTATCACGCGCTGGACTTAAAAAAGTTCATGCCCGGCGCACTTTCGTGGTTTGCCGGCAGGATGAATCAACTGGTTGACCCCTGGCGAACGCCCGGCGGCTGGAGCACGGCGTTCAAATCCGACTTCGGCACGTTGTGGGACAAGCTTCGCGTCGTGCGCCTGCGTGCAAGGCTGCGCGGATGGACGATCGAGCAGCTCTTTCAGCGCCCAGAATCTTCCACGAAAGATGCTTTGAAGTCTGACGGCTTTTCCGACGAGTTCATTCACCGTTTCTTTCGCCCGTTTTTTGGCGGCATCTTACTCGATGGCGAGCTGAAATCCTCTAGCCGGATGTTTGAGTTTATTTTCAAGATGCTTTCCGAGGGAGATATCGCGGTGCCCGCGCGCGGCATGGGCGAGATACCCGCACAAATCGCCTCGCACCTGCCGGAAAACTCGATTTGCTTGAATGCACATGCGGAGTCGCTGCACGAAAACGAATTGACTCTTGCCGGAGGCGAAACGCTAACCGCGCGAGCCATCGTGGTGGCTGCTGACGGCCCTGGAGCGGCGCACCTGGTCGGCGAAGCGGAGCCCGCTTCGCGCAGTGTGACCTGTTTTTATTATTCCGCAGACGAACCTCCGGTACCGCATCCGACGATTGTGTTAAACGGCGACGGCGCAGGACCTGTGAACAATTTTGCGGTGATGAGCGAGGTAGCGCCGTCATATGCCCCGGCGGGAAAATCGCTGATCGCGATCAGCGTGCTCGGCACGCAGCAATTGACCGAGGACCAGCTTGGCGGATTCATCATCGCGCAGATGAAGAACTGGTTCGGCCCGGTGGCCCGTTCATGGCGCTATCTGAAGAGCTACCGAATTCCGCATGCGCAGCCGCAGCAATTTCCGGGCGCGCTCGAACCGCCGCAGCGGCCCGTGCGGATCCGGCCCGGGATCTACCTTTGCGGCGATCATCGCGACAATGCTTCGATTCATGGCGCGATGGTCAGCGGGCGGCGCGCCGCGGAAGCTGTGCTTGCCGACCTGGCACGCTAAATTATTCGGTTAATTCTGGGTGCGCTTGAAGTGCGAAGGCTTGGCCTTGGAGCGCAAGGCGAGAAACCGCCGAATAGCCAGCGCGATACCGGTGCAAGCGAGAAAAACTCCGCCAAGCGAGGCCGCGCTGGCGACGCTTTGACCGAGAAGGCCGCCGGCTTCGCCGGTGTGCGCAAAACGCATCCACGCGCGGATCTTTCTGCCGCGGGTATTCCCCGAGAATGGTTCCCAGCGAACTTCGTCACCGGTTTCACGATTCAGCGTCAATTGCGCGCGCTTATCGGGGCGTCGGCCATCGCCGGCGTCGATCTGAAAAGATACATTGGCGGATTTGCCGCCGGAAAGGCGCATTGTGATGGACTGCCACTCCGGAACCTTTTTTTCCGCGAGCGCGCGCAGGGCATCCAATCCTTCGACTTTGAGTTTTTCTAGCGGGCCAGTCTGGACTTCGGCGAGTCGCGGCGCTGCATTTGCAGGTGGCACAGGACTACCGCTCAAGCGATAGACCAAATTGTTGGCCCATTGATAAGACATCACCGTTGAGCAGATCACGATTACGACCAGCGGCAGACATATCCAGAAACCGATCGTGTTGTGCCAGTTGAAATCGCGAGCGCGGCCGGCGAGTCCGCGACGAAACGTCGTGCCGGTCTTTAGCGTGTTCCAGGTCCACTTGCGCGGCCACCAGAGATAGATGCCGCTGCAAGCCAAGAAAAGAAACAGCAGATTTGCAGCGCCGACAATCGCGCGAGCGCTCTGCCGGTTAGCTCCGCCAAGGCCGAGCCAGCGGTGAACATTTTCGGCGAGATCGAAAAACGCTCGTAATTTCACGGCGCTGTCTTCCAGTCCTTGTCCGTTGTACGGATTTAGGAAGACGGTGCGGCCCCGGCCGTAGACAAGTTCTACGGTGGAGTTTGCTTCGGAGCGCCACGTTACCGAAGCTGGTTGATCGGATTCGCGCTGTAGCGCTTGAACAAGAAGCGGCTCCATCGGCAGGCGCTGTGCGCCGCTGGTCGCTGCAACGGTTCTTTCGTGCCGTTGAGCCCAATGAACGATTTGTTTTTCGAATCCCAGGGCCGCGCCGGTCACGCACATTACGAGGATCACGCTACCGGTAACGGTGCCTACGGAAAGGTGCAGCCAGAAAAATATTTTGTGAATGGTCATGGGCACGGCGGCGTAGCGATCAGGCGTCTGCCCAACGCCTCATAAGGTTGTGGTAGATGCCGGTGAGTTGGACGGCGCTCGAGCTGGCAAGCGCGTCGCGATTCAGGCGCTGAATGGCGGTGTCCAGGTCGAACAACAATGTACGTTCGCCATCATCGCGCACCATGCTTTGGATCCAAAAGAACGATGCGATGCGGGCGCCACGCGTCACCGGACGTACGTGATGGAGACTCGTCGAGGGGTAGAGAACCATATGGCCCGCGGGGAGCTTCACGCTATGGAGGCCATACGTGTCTTCGACCACGAGTTCGCCGCCGTCGTATTCCGCGGGCTCGGCAAGAAATAGAGTTGCGGACAGATCGGTGCGGATGCGATGGCCCGTTCCCGGCACTTGACGGATTGCATTGTCCACGTGCGTGCCGAAGGACTGGCCGCCGGTGTATTTGTTGAACAGCGGCGGAAAAACGCGCAGCGGCAGCGCGGCGGAAATGAACATGGCGTTTTGTCCCAGAGCGGCAAGGATCAGCTCGCCGAGATGCTGAGATTCCGCGCTTCCTTCGCGCAACTGCTGGTTGTCCTTCACTTGAGCGGATTGATGACCGGCAGTCGCCTTGCCGTCCACCCATGGGGCGGAATCCAGAATCTGCCGCGCTTGCGAAACTTGCGCGAGGGAGAGCACATCGGGAATTGCCAGCAACATGGTCGAGCCTTCCTTGCCAAAGTGGATTTGCACGCGGTTAAAACTTGAAGTTGAGCCCTACCAGCGCCGTGAATCCCGCGCCAGGCACCAGGTGCACGGAATGAATTTCGTCAATGTAGTTGCGGTTGGCGAGATTGTAGAGATTCAGCTGCGCGCTCACGTGCTCGGTGACGGGGCGGCTGGCCATCGCGTTGAATAACCAGTAGCTCGGGACTTGCTTCACCAGTCCCGTGACAGGATCGATGGGCACGGTGGTACTCGCCGTGCGCGAATCGATGAACTGCGCACCGCCGCCAACCGTGAGCCTCCAAGGCAAAGCGTGGGTGGTCCACAAATTGAAGGTGTTTTTCGGCACGTTGGCCAGCTGCGCGCCGACAGCTTGAGGATAAAATTGCGAACTTACCAGCTTGCCGTCCAAGCGCGCATAGCTGCCGAGCACTTGCCATTCATCCGTGATTTTCCCGGTCACAGAGACTTGGGCACCGTTCACTCGCTGCTCACCGGCCAGCACATTGAGCAGAGGATTATTCGGATCGGGCTCGCGCGCGTTCAATTTATCGGTGCGGAACACCGCGCCCTCCACAGACAACCGCTTGCCGGGAAAATCCCACTTCGTGCCGAGCTCAAACGTCCGGTTATTTTCCGGAGGCAGATTGGCGTTGCTCGCGCTTAGGGAAAGCGATTCCGCCGAGGGATTGAACGAGGTGCCGTAGGCGAAATAAATGCTTCCATACGGCCTCGGTTTGTAGACCACAGCCGAGCGGTAGCTCGGCTTCTGGTCGACGCGGTGGAAGGACGCAACCGGCGAAATCGACTGAGTGTAGTGGGTATCGAAGCGGTCCCAGCGCAGCCCGCCGATCACGCTCCATTGCTGGCTAAATCTGATCGTATCAATCGCATATGCTCCAAAACTGGTGGCCAGCGTATTGACATCGGAGGAAACTGCGGCGGCACCGCTGAATTGCTGGTCTTCATCGGGAGCCAACAAGTTCGTTCCCGGCACTCCGCTCCAAGCAAAGCGCATCGGTGATGAGGACTCGCGTCCACCCTCAACTCCCGTGACCACGGTGTGTTCCGCAAAACCAGTGCGAAAGCGGAATGTCAGATCCAGCTGATCTCCCAGATACGTCTCCAGACCCTGCACCGCGATTTCGTTGCGGTTCACCGCGATGTCTTCCGGCGGCGTGTCCGGATCGGGCGTACCCGCGATGCGCGGTTCGGTAATCAGCAGATCGCGCTGGTAGTGCCCGTAGCGAACCTGGTTCCTTAGGGTAAGCGCGGCTCCGAAATCGTGCTCCACTTTTGCCGTCGCGACGTCGACGTTCGTCCGGAGGTAGTTGGCGTCGCTAAATCCATAGTAGTTGCTGCGGTCCACCGGTGCCGGCCCGTCGAACAGCCAAGGAATTCCATAGTCGGGCGTATCGTCCGCCTGCTGGTGGTAGTAGTTCAGGGTCAGCCGCGTAGTGGTTCCTAAGCCGAACGCCAGTGACGGCGCAATACCGAATCGTCGGTTCTCCGCGACATTGCGGTTGGCCACCTGCGAATCATGACCCATCACATTCAACCGGAACGCCGAGTTCTTCCCGAGCGGTTCGTTAACGTCCGCAGTAATTCTGCGGGTCAGATCGCCGCCAAATTGTAAAGTGCCGCTGACAAACTTTGCCGACTCCGGCGTCTTCATTTCTTGATTCACGACGCCGCCGGTGGAGCCGCGGCCGAAGGTCATCGAGCTCGGCCCCTGCAGCACGTCAACGCTCTGGTAGTTGAATGGATCCCGATAGTAGCTGCCAAAATCGCGCATACCATCGAGAAAAATGTCGTTACGCCCAGAGAAACCGCGGATCGTCAGGTTGTCTCCCTGCGCGCCGCCTTCGCCTGCCGCCAGACTGATGCCGGCCACATTGCGCAGAGCGTCGCGCAGTGTGTTGACCCCTTGCTGTCGCATAGTTTGGTCGTCGATCACGCTGATCGTCTGCGGCGTGTCGCGCAGCAGTTCGCTGAATTTCGGCGAAGCGATCATAAGTGGGCCGTCGGCAGTAACTTCAACGGAGGAGGCCACCTGCGCCAATTGAATGGAGACGGAATCCGCCGCGACGAAGCGGTAACTCGCTCCACTATCGGCGACGAGCAGCTTCAACGCCTGATCAGGCGTGTACAACCCCGCCACACCTTTTGAAGGCAGGGTGCGCAGCTCATCGTCTGCGAACTCCACGGAAATACCAGAAACTCTTGCGAATGAATCCATCGCGCTGCCGAGATCGCTAGGGGCTATTTCAAATCGTCGGACCGCCAGGGCTTGTGGGCCAAGCGGACCACCAATCTTGGCCTTGTCCTCGGCCCAGGAAGCCGCAACAGAAACTTTGGTGACTCCAAGCGCCGAGTATGCCAGAAGGGTACCCAGGGCAGCCCAGCGATAGGTAACCGGCCAGCGGTCTACTCGATTGATTTTAGAGGATTTATTGCGATCTGGACGATCCACGATTCACCCGCGACTTTGGTTAGGTAGCGCGTTCGCCAGTTGCAAGTTAGTTGCAAACATGCTGACATTCTTCCCTTTATTGCAATTCAGTGTCAACTAGACTGCGCTGGACGGCCCTTTTTGCGGGTCGAACGGCTAATATACGACCTGAATGGTCCGATATGCTTACCACTCGTGCTAGGTGCGAGCAATCCAGCTTGCTAGCGGGATCGATTCGCGACCGTTGGGCATCGTTGGCTTGCCGGGCTTCTGGATGTTTCTCCCGTCTGGTCGCAATTGCGGCGTTCGGGCGAAAGCACACTCGTTTTCTCGCGGCCGGTCGAGAAGTGTTTCTACTTGAAACGATTTTCCACAAAATTTTTCTAATAAAATCCTTCGTACTATTGACCATGGAACTGTCCGTTTGGACACTGTCTGCATGGCCCATTATTCGGCCTTTCTAGGTCGTGCCGTGGAAGTCCAATATCGCGCCGGAGACATTTGCCTTCCCGCCTCCGGAACATTCGTGGCCGATTCCGGCCGTTCCATCTTCCTGGAACAGCACTACGAGCAATGCGGCCAACAGAAAAATTTTCGCTGGGAGATTCCCTATCAGTGCATTGTTCGGATTGAGGAGACGGAAGTCTCTCCAGCTCCTTCACCGGCTTCGGCAGTGGCGGAGATCCTCGGTACGCCGGATTCGGCTGCTGGTTCTCTGCAAGCGAACGCGGCACATGCGTCCGCAGGGACTTCCCTTCTTCCGTTGACGCGACGCCCCGAAACCGTCTGACGTTGAGGTCAAGTTTCCGGCGTTGAGCGTTCGTTTGTCAGGCCAACTATTCTGCCCACTGCGCTACGCGTTACAATCCTCCCGCAGCGTTCATCGAACTTTGGTACCTTCTGGAGAGAGTCTTGTCACAACCTACTGTCAGTCTGATTGGCCTCGGTCTCATGGGGCGTCCCATGGGACACAACCTTCTCAAGGCCGGATTTCCGCTCGTCGTATGGAATCGCACCACCTCTCGCGCGGACTCGCTGGTTGCAGCGGGCGCACGCCTGGCCGCCTCACCCAGAGAAGCTGCTGCCGCTGCCGACGTTCTCATCACTATCGTGAGCGATCCATCTGCGCTTGAGCAGGTTTTGTGGGGAACCGACGAAAAATCCGGCGGCGCGTTCGCTGCCATCAAGAAGGGCGCCATCTATCTCGACTCCAGCACGGTTTCACCGGCGCTGGCCCGAAAGATTGCCGAGGCATCGTCTGAGGCGGGTATTCGCTTCCTCGACGCACCGGTCACCGGCGGCACCTGGGGAGCCGAAAAGGGTGAATTGCTCTTCATGATTGGAGGCGACGGGCAAACGCTCGAAGCCGCGCGACCGGTCATTTCCGCCATGGGCAAGAAAATTTTCCATCTTGGGCCGAACGGAGCCGGCCAAACCATCAAGCTCGCCATGAATTTACTTCTTGCACTTCAGGTGGACGCGTTCGCTGAAGCGCTTGCGCTCGTCACGGGCGCCGGCTTGCAGGGCGAAAGACTTGTCGAGGTCATGCAATCCAGCATGGCGCGCTCGGGCGTTCTCGACGTGAAAGCTCCCGTGATGCTGAAGGCCGACTACACGCCCAGCTTCCCGTTGCGCCTGATGCACAAGGACTTGAGCCTGGCGTTGGACCTGGGCAACCAGATCGGGGTGCCGCTTCCAGCCGCGGCGGCCGCGCGCGAAATCTACAACTCTGTCAAGGGCGCATCGAAAGAAGACCTCGACTACGCTGCTGTCTACAAATTCTGGCCGCGCTGATTTATTTCTTGGCGCTTGCGTATGTTTCGGCGCCCAGGAAATGGAGCGACACGTAAGGCTCATCGCCCACAACCCAGCTGTCGTGTCCTGGCGCAATATAAAAAACATCTCCCGCTTTCATTTCAATCACGCGACCATCGTCCATCGCCGCAGTGGCTTTGCCGGAAATCACCATTCCGACGTGCTCCACGCGGCAACTTTTGGCACCAGTCGCCGCCCCCACATGCACCGACCATTTCCATCCCGGCTCGTAGGACGCGCGGCCAATCGCCATTCCGCCGACTTGCACGAGTTCGAAGCGGCCTTTCTCGAAAACTCGCACTTCGTCGGGCTGTTCAAATCTTTTTAGAATCACGTCCAACATTGGCGTATTTCTCCATTCTTTAAGGCAGGTTTAGCGTTTGCTGGCCTGCGCGCAGCACGGTGGTGCGACCTTTCCACAAAAACTCGCCGACTACACCCTCAGGCAGGTTCACTTGCGCCTCCAAGCCATCTCCCGCGCTTCGCCTGTACTCTACTTGCACCATCCCATGCGGCACTGGCATCGCCGCCTTCACTTCTTTCAGAGTGCCCAAGTGCGGCTCGATCACTATCTTTTCAAAGCCTGCGCTGCCCGAACGGATTCCCGCGACGATTCGCAAGAAATCGTAATTGGGATGAGCGCTCCAGGCATGCGAGTCAGATCGCGTGGGTTCCGGCGATTCGGCCCAGGTCGTTAGGCCCAGCGAAACCATCTCCCGCCAGGGGCCCAGCAGCTTCAAGTAATCGTCGCCCAGACCAGCATGTTCCACCGCCCTCGCCAGATAAAATCGAAAGTAGTAAGTCGCCACAGTCATCGCCGGTACATCGACGGTGGCCGAAAATCCCGTGTCGCTTTTCGACAAGATCTTCGTCAGCACGTCTTTCCGCCGTTCGGGCGGAATCACGTCGAGCCAAGTCCCTAAAATATTGGCGTGCTGACTGAAATGTTCCTGTGCCGGAGTATCCGCGAGCAATCCGTATTTCTTGTTCCAGCAAAGTTTGTGTACCGCGTCCGACGCACGCGCCGCGGCTTTTTCATATTTTTCCGCCACGCTCACTTCCCCAAATGTACGCTCAAGCTGAGCCCCGTACCGCAGCGCTTCCACAAACTGCAGGGTCATTACCGCCGACCCGCCATCTGCGTCCTGCGGTGGCACACCGTCTTTGAAATCCGCACCCCAATCGACAAATGGCCACCACGAAATCTTATCCAGTAACCCATCCCCGCGTTGTCGGCGCAAAAACCAGTCCAGTGCCGTCCGCGTCCCCGGCACTTGACCGCGCACAAACTCGGCATCTCCGCGATACATCCAGAAATCGTGCACCATTCCCACCCACATCAGCGAAAACGTCGGGATCATCTGCACCAGCGACGACGGATAGCGGCTCTGCGTCAAACCGTCCGGCACTCGTGAATCGCTGAACGCTTCGATCGCCTGCCGGGCCAGCCGATCATCGCCCGCCACAGTGTAAGAAATTAACGCCTGGATTCGCGTGTCGCCGATATATTGCAGTCGCTCCCAGTACGGTGTGTCCATATAGGTGTCGTGGGCGTCCAGTCGTGCCGTTCGCCAGCCAATCTTCCAGATGGGCTCCAGCGAAGCATCCTCCACATAGAAATACGCTTTCTCCACAAATGGATACGCGCTGAACCACGTCCGCAGTTCTTCCATCTTCACCGGCTCGTCGTATGTCTCCACGTCGATTTGCAAATAACGCCAAGTCCGCCAGCTCAGCGGAGAAAACTCATGCTTGCCCTCTCCGCCGCCTGGCAAAAACTCATCCACCGCGCCTTCAATGTGTTTCCCTGCAGTATCATTCCGGTTGCCCTTGTCGCCCTTGTTGTCCACCAGCGCTTCCGCGTAAGTGAAACGAATTGTCGCGCCGTGGCCTTCGCTCACCGTCAGCACTGGATATCCTGTCGTCAGTTGGCCGTTATCCAGCAGCACGCTACATTTGCTGCGCGCCGGAAGCGTCATCCCTTCGCGCGGAAATTGTCCGGAAAGCGCCGAGCATCCCGTACGCACGACTTTGCCGGCCGACATCTCGGTTTTTTCCATCGGCGGCAGCCCATCCGCCACGAGTTGCCAGTTGTTCGGCGCATCCTGTTCTTCCCGCAAAGCGCCGCGTCCGAGCGTCGCCGCTTTTTTCCAATTGCCGTTCGCTTTTTCGCTCGCCGCGCTCCAATCCCACCGTGCGCCATCCATTCGCTCTCCCGGCTCCGCGGCAAAATATCCATGCACTTTCGGTGTGAGTAGTGAGAGCCCTGTGTCCTCCTCTACATTCCAAGTTCCATCCGTGTCTGCTGCCCGCTCCGCTTGGCCCGCTCCGTGTAATAAAAAGCCGGTGCGCTCACTCATCTGCGCAATCGCTGCATGCGTTCCGAAATTCCACACTGTCGCCGCAAGTACGTTTCTCCCCGCATGCAGCAGCGGCCCAATGTCGAACGTTTCAAATCGCCAATGCGCTAGATCCGCGCGGCTCGGTCCCCGCCCAGCCTCCACTCCGTTCACATACAAAATAAATTGGTTGTCCGCGCTCGCGTCGACCACAAACTTCGTGGGAGCCGAGGCCAACTCGATCGTTTTCCGGAAGTGCAGCACCGCCTCATCGCGTTCCGCCACTCCCGGCGCCGTAATCCACTGCGCCGCCCAGCGCTTCTCACGATCTTGCCCAAGAGCCGGCAAGGGAGCCAAGGCGATAAGTCCCAAGATGGCGGCGAGCGCGCGGCTTGTCGATTTGTGGGAACGTTTCGTGTTCATGGCTGAACATGTTATACGAGCGACTCTATTCGTGGGCAACGCGTGCTGATCGCGGATCTGTCAGGAAGTGTCTTGTAACTCTTCCGCGCAGCCGCGCGTAGTACTCTGGAGACGACTCCTTTATGACGCCGACTACGGTTTTGCATATGCAGGCCGCATTTCAGCTCGAACATATTTGCCGGCACTACACGATGGGCGAGAGTGCGATCCGCGCAGTCGATGATGTGTCGCTGACCGTACCGACGGGAGAGTTTCTAGCGCTGCTGGGATCGTCGGGATCGGGGAAATCCACGCTGCTGAATTTAATGGCGGGATTGGACCGGCCGACGAGCGGTTCGATCGTGGCGGCAGGGCGAAATTTGGCGGAGCTGAGTTCATTGGAGCTGGCGCACTACCGTCGCGAAACGGTCGGAATGGTGTTTCAGTCGTTTAATTTGCTGCCGCGTATGACCCTGGAAGAAAACGTGGAGTTACCGCTGCGGCTGGCCGAAGTGGAACGCAATGATCGCGCAGCGCGGGTACGCGAGGCGCTGGAACATGTGCGGCTGACTAAGCGCATAGGACACCGGCCGAGCGAACTGTCGGGCGGTGAGCAGCAGCGCACGGCGATCGCGCGCGCGCTGGTGAACCGGCCCAAGATTTTGCTGGCGGACGAGCCGACGGGGAATCTGGATTCGGCAACTGGTGAAGCCATTTTGACTTTGCTGCGCGAGATTCAAAACAATCTTGGAATGACGATTGTGATGGTAACGCACGAACGACCGCTGGCGGAACGGTTTGCCGACCGGCTGGCGACGATGGGCGACGGCAAGCTCCTTTCGACCGTCCAGACGGCGGGTTACGTGGCGGCGGAAGCGAAGGTGGCGCAATGAAGCTCCGCGACATGACGGAACTGGCAGTGCGCAACCTGCGCGAGGCCATCTTGCGAAATTCGCTGACTACGCTCGGCGTAGCTGTAGGTGTCGCATCGCTGGTGGCGATGCTTTCCTTAGGAGTCGGTCTACAGCAGCTGGCGACTAGCCGGCTGAGCAAGAGCGGGCTCTTCGATTCAATTTTCGTGACACCGAAAACCAATTTGCGCGGGCCAGGAGCCGGACCGCCGGCGACTCGCGCTGCTGCGCCAAAAGCGCGGCTCCTCAACGAGGATGCGCGGGAAGAATTAACCAAACTGCCGAACGTGATTGAGGTGTATCCGCAGATCCGATTTTTTACAGAGGTGCGGTTCGACGGAAAGCCCTATGCCACGATGGTAGCCGGCATGCCGGAGTCGTCAAAAGCGAGCGGCTCCTTCGACGGAATGCAGGGAAATTTTTTTTCGTCGGCGAATGTGGATGAGGCGATCTTGCAGGTGGAGTTTGCAAAGGAGTTGAGTCCGCAAACGTCATCGCTCATCGGGAAGGATCTGGTCCTGCGCTATGCGGAACGTCAGGCGTTGGCGGTGCCGGGCGATTCGGCCGAAAGCGGCGGATTCTCCGTCGTGCCCAAGGAAAAACATGTGCGCATCATCGGCGTCGTGGAGACGGAGCCGGCCTCCGGATTCGGTGGATTCGGCAGCGGGCGGCTGCTGCTTCCATTGCAGCTAGCGGAAACGTTGCGCGCGGCGCAAGTGAACGATCTGCGCGACGTGTTGCGCGACACTTCGGGTGACAAGCCGGCGTATGCCAGCCTGACCGTGCGCGTAAAGAGCCCGTCGCTGGTGGATGCGACGGAAGCCAAAATCAAGGACATGGGCTTCGGAGCGTTTTCACTGCTAGACGCTTCGAAGAGTTTACGGATTTTTTTCTCGGTTTTTGACCTGCTGCTGGGAATTTTCGGTAGCCTGGCGCTGGCCGTGGCCACGCTGGGAATCATCAATACGCTGGTGATGGCGATTCTGGAGCGGCGCCGCGAAATCGGCGTGCTGAAGGCGCTGGGAGCGGCGGACAGCGACGTGAAGCAATTGTTTTTTGTGGAAGCGGGCGTGATGGGGCTGGCTGGCGGAGTGCTCGGCGTATTTTTTGGCTGGCTGATCGGGCGCACGCTGACGCTGGGCACGAACATTTATTTGAAGAGGCAGGATCTGCCGGGCGTCGAAATCTCAGCGATACCGTGGTGGCTGATCGGGGGAGCCATCGGGTTCGCGGTCTTCGTAAGCTTGGTCGCGGGACTCTATCCGGCTTCTCGTGCGGCAAAACTCAATCCGGTCGATGCGCTGCGTTACGAGTAAACTGCTTCGGATGAACATTTCTACACGCGTGCTCAAACTCTTCTGCCTGCTTTGTGTTCTATCCTCAGTTTTTTGTGTTTCGGCGCTCTCGGCGCCGGCCGCACGGATCGAATGCAAACCTCTGCCAAGCAAGGTTCTCGGGCATCCGGTGCACTACTGCATAGTGATGCCGCCCAGCTATGAGACAGACAAGACGCGCAAGTATCCAGTGCTTTATTTCTTTCATGGGCTGGGCGACAACGAGCAGATGTTCGTTCATGGCGGCGCGTTCAATCTGGTGCAAGATTTGTGGGAGCGCAAGGACATCGGCGAGTTCGTGATTGTGACGCCGGAGGCGGGAGCAACGTTCTACATCAATGCGCTCAGCGGCACGGTGCGTTATGAAGATTTTCTAGTTCAAGAATTCTTGCCAGCGATCGAATCGCGCTATCGCGTAAGCGCAGGGCGCGCTACTCGCGGCGTGAGCGGCGTTTCCATGGGAGGCTACGGAGCGCTGCATCTTGCCTTTCGTCATCCCGAACTTTTCGCCGCGGTGAGTGCGCATAGCCCTGCGTTGATCGAGCAGCTCCCGTCGGTGGCGCCACCAAGTCCTGGGAGCGGGTTGCGGGTCAGAATTTTGGGAGAAACATTCGGCTCGCCGCCAGATCCGGTGTTCTGGGAGCGCAATTCGCCGCTGACGACAGCGCGGCGGGCCAATCTCACTGGCTTGAAAATTTATTTCGACTGCGGCGACCAGGACGATTTTGGATTCGAAACGGGCGTCAAGGCCCTGGACAAGATATTGAGTTCACGCCACATCGCGCACGAGGCACACATTTATCCGGGCCGGCACGACTGGCAATACTTTGCCGAGCACCTGCCGGCTTCGCTCGAATTCCAGTCGCACGCAATCGCGAAGTAGCGCCGCGGTCACCCGCATTGACCGCGTGGCTCTCCGCACCTAAGATACGAATCAATCCATTCGTTCGCAGAGCGGCGGGTGCGAGCGATTTACGTTCGTGTGAACAGTGTGCGTACAGGTCACGCATGATCGGCAAAACGATCTCCCATTACCGCGTCTTGCGCAGGCTCGGGGCCGGAGGCATGGGCGAGGTGTACGAGGCGGAAGACCTGCGCCTCGGCCGTCGCGTTGCTCTGAAATTCCTTTCTGAAATCCTCACCGAAGATCCGCAAGCGCTGGAACGGTTTCAACGTGAAGCCCGGGCTGCCTCCTCACTGGATCATCCAAACATCTGCACGATTTATGAAATCGGCGAATTCTCCGGCCGCGCTTACATCGCGATGCAGATGCTAGAAGGACAAACGCTTCGCGAGTGCATCGCCGGAAGGCCGTTCGACCTGGAATTGACGCTCGAGATGGCATTGCAGATTTCCGACGCTCTCGACGCGGCTCATTCAGCGGGAATCGTTCACCGGGACATCAAGCCGGCGAACATCCTGATTACGAACCGTGGCCAAGCCAAGTTGCTGGATTTTGGGCTGGCCAAGATCGCGCTTTCGAATGGACGCGGAGCAGCTCACTCTGAGGAGAAAGCGCCCTCCGCAACGGTGGATGTTTTGACGACGCCTGGCTCGGCACTGGGAACAGTCGCGTACATGTCGCCGGAGCAGGCGCTGGGCAAGGAGCTGGATGCGCGAACCGATCTGTTCTCTTTTGGCGCGGTGCTATACGAAATGGCCACGGGCGTTTTGCCGTTTCCCGGGCAAACTTCAGCGGGCGTTTTTGATTCGATACTGAACAAGCCGCCGCTGCCCATATCGCGTATCAATCCGCGAGTGCCAGATGAATTGGAACGCGTGATAAACAAATCGTTGGAGAAGGATCGCGATACGCGATACCAGAGCGCCGCGGAATTACGCGCTGATTTGAAAAGAGTGAAGCGCGATACAGATTCCGCGAAGCTTAGCGCGAGCAATGCACAGTTGCGGAGCGAGCCAGCGGGCAGGCGGCGGTTGGCGTGGGCTGCCGCCGTGGCACTGATTCTCCTGGTCGCGGCCCTTTTCTGGACCAGAGTTCCGACTGCCGATCCACGAATCGTCTTTTCGCGACAATTGACGAACGACGGGAAACAAAAGTTCGGGATGGTAACCGACGGGAACCGAATCTACTTCGCGGAGAATGCCGGAGGGCGCATCTGGGTGTCCCAGGTTTCGGTAAACGGCGGCGAAGTCGGCAAGATGGACGTCCCGATGCTGGGTCCGCAAATTACGGATATCTCGCGCGATGGTTCTGAGCTCCTGATTGCCGCGAGCGACTTCCGGCCCGCGCCGTTTTGGGTCTTGCCGCTTCCTGCCGGCTCTCCGCGAAGGCTCGGAGAAGCGCTTGGCCGGTTTCCGATTTGGACGCCGGAAGGAAAGCTGCTCTACAGCCTCGGCAGAGATCTGATGACCGCGGAGGCGGACGGATCGTCGCCGCGAAAACTCGCTACTCTGCCAGGCGGTCCGAATGCGTTCGCATTTTCGCCCGACGGAAAAAGAATCCGCTTCAGCGTGGGAGATCAGAACGCACTGGTTATCTCACAGTGGGAAGCAAAGGCCGACGGGAGCGACATTCACCAGCTGTTACCCGGCTGGATGACCCCTGACCAGGATTGCTGTGGCAAGTGGACGTCGGACGGAAAATATTTCGTTTTCATGACGCAAGAAAGGTCCGGAAACGTCTACGTCCTGCGGGACAACGTTCCTTTTTGGAAGAAATCTTCCACAAAGCCTGTGCGGTTGACTGCGGGCCCCCTACAGTTCGGCGAAGTGCTCCCCAGCAAAGACGGCAAAAAACTTTTCGTGGTGGGCATGCAGCCGCGAGGGGAACTGGTCCGGTATGACGCGAAATCCGGCGAGTTCATTCCTTATATGGGCGGTATTTCCGCGGGGGACCTGGATTTTTCGCGCGACGGCAAATGGATTGCCTATATCCAATATCCGGAAAACACTTTGTGGCGGAGCCGCATTGACGGCACGGAGCGGGTTCAATTGACCTATGCCCCACTGACCGCTGCTCTTCCGCACTGGTCACCGGACGGGCAACAAATCGCTTTTTCCGCGTACATGCCGGGTAAACCCTGGCAGATTTATCTGATTGCCAAAGATGGCACGCCGCCGGAAAAACTTACCAAGGGGGGCGAGCCGGAAACTGATCCCACGTGGTCGCCGGATGGAAAGACGCTCGCTTTCGGCACCAACGACCCGCCTGCCGGAGAAAAATCCGCGATCAGACTGGTGGACCTGCAGACGAGGCAAATTTCCATTCTGCCTGGCTCAAAAGGAATGTTTGGATCGCGCTGGTCGCCCAACGGCAAGTACATGCTGGGAATCACCAGCGACAATACGAAGTTGATGCTGTATGAATTCAACACGAAAACATGGCGCGAATTGCCGCACGGGCCGGGATTCGTCGGTTACCTGGCGTGGTCGGCGGATGGCAGCTCGGTATATTTCGATACGCTCATCAACAGCGAGCCGGGCTATTTCCGAGTGCGCTTGAGCGATTTACATCTCGAACGCGTGACCGCTTTTCGGAACTTTCGTATGTATCCAGGGCCGTTCGGGCCCGGTTCATGGACGGGCTTGGGGCCCGGCGATGTCTTGCTGACCGTACGCGACATCAGCTCGCAGGAGATTTACGCATTCGACGTGGAATGGCCCTGATTGGCTCAATGACACGCTATTGCTGCTGTTGCTGCTGTTCAGCCAGCGATGGAGCTTTTATTTCGGGGCGGCGGCTGCGAAAAATCATGGCCGGCGGCAGGTCTGCGGGTTGTGGCGAATCTACCGAAGAGACGGTAACCCGAACGCTCAGTTCGCTTTCCGCTTCGCCTTTATAAACGCCACGTGTAGGCGGCACGTCCGCGTAGTCGCGGCCGACAGCGACGTGGATGTGGCGTTCGCAGCCGAGCAGGTTGTTGGTGGGATCGAAAGCGACCCAGCCTGCTTCGCCGAGAAATGCTTCGACCCAAGCGTGCGTGGCGCCAGCCGGCGAACGGTCTTTGATCTTATCTTCGTGGTAGAGATAGCCGCTCACGTAACGGCAAGGAATTTTCAGCTGACGCACCAGCGCAATCATAATGTGAGCGAAGTCCTGGCAGACGCCGCGGCGCGCGCGCAGTGCATCGTCGATCGGTGAATCCACCTTGGTACTATTCGGAACGTAGTCGAATTTGCAGTAGAGCTCCTGGTTGAGCTGCTGCAACAGCAGCAAAGGAGTGCCGCGCCGCTCGAAATTTAGCTCCGCGGCCAGCTCGTTGAGCAAATTTGTTGGCTTTGCGTATTGACTGGGCAGCAACATCTCCCAGTAGTCGCCTTCCGAAACGCGGGTGTCCAGTTCCTGCCACGTCGTCGGCAAGTATTCTCTCGGCGAGGGATTTACTTCCACAATCGCCTGTGCGGTAAGTTCGATCAGCGTATGGCGGCCGGGAATGTCGAAGTGGTGCACGGCGTTGCCGAAAAAATCGTGATACATCATCACGTTAGCACGGGGATTTACGTCCAGGAAAAATGTGATGCAGCGTTGCCGCGTGTCTGAGCGAGGTTGCGTGCGGACTTCCATCACGCTCTCGCCGACGGCGGGATGGTAGCGGAACGTGGTGGTGTGTTTGATGGAGTAAGCCATTCGGGTCAAGATGCCAATTCAGCCTCGACAGAATAGTCAAAGTAAATCTGGCGAATCGCGGAATGAATTTCGGCGCACTCGCTGCGCACAGCCTCGAGATATGCGGCGACACCCGCTTCCATGATTTCTTCGATCTGGCTGAAACTGAGCTTAGCGCGGAGGCGGCCGGCGATGCGTGAAGGGATTTTTTCACGACGTTCGGTTAGATCGCCGATGATGTGCAATGCAGCGTTCATGCGATCCACCGAAAAACGGACGGAGTGGGGCAGTTCCGGGTTGAGAATAAGAAATTCCGCAACGCGCAACGGGCGAATCTCGGCGGTTTGTGCTTTGCAGTACGCTTCGAACGCTGCGCACCCGCGCAAGAGTCCTACCCACCCAAGATGTTCAGCGCTATCCACGGGCTGATCAGTGGGATGCGCTGTGCGCTTGAAATGCGTGTCCATCAAAGCGGCCAGCGTGTCGGTACGCTCTACGTAGCGGCCGAGCTGAATGAACTGCCAGCCTTCGCCGTGGCTCATCGTTCCGTCCGTGATGCCCTGAAAGAGATGCGCGCCCTCCTGGACCGAACGGAAGAACTCGTGCGAATTGAGGATCCAGCCTTTTTCGGGCCGGCGCTCGATCACCTGTAGATAAAGCTTGTTGAGCTGCTCCCACATTTCAGAGCTGCACTGTTCGCGCACGTGCCGCAGATTTTCTCGCGCTGCGGAAACGCAGGAAACGATCGAAGAGATGTTTTCGCGGCTGAAGACCAGTGTTTCAGCGAGATGCAGCGGATCGAGGCGGCCCTGCATACCACGGACCTGCAATGCGTCCACCAGAAAGCGCCAGCGGCCGGCGCCGACTTCTGGTGACTGGTCGAGCCACAGCTGCAGCTCGACGTCGAGCAGCCGCGCGGTGTGCTCGGCGCGCTCAAGATAGCGGCTCATCCAGTACAAATTGTCCGCAACGCGCGACAACATGCCGGCTTCGCGCTGGAAGGTACGAACGTAGAAATTGCGCGGCGGTCTCATGTTGGATTGGCGCCAGCTAGGCGATCGCCGTCGCGCAGCACCCAGGTGTCCTTGCTGCCGCCGCCCTGCGAAGAATTAACAACCAGCGAGCCGGGACGAAGCGCGACGCGCGTAAGGCCGCCGGGAACAAGCGTGACTTTGTCGCCCATCAAAATGTACGGGCGAAGATCGATGTGGCGCGATTCTACTTCGCCATCGATCAAGCAGGGAGCGCAGGACAAGGAAAGTGTAGGCTGTGCGATGTAATTGCGGGGCTCAGCCAGAATGAGCGCGCGAAACTCTTCGCGCTGTTGCATTGTGCTTTGCGGGCCGATAAGCATTCCGTAACCGCCGGATTCGCCTACGGCTTTGACCACCATTTTCCCCAGGTTGGCCAGCGTGTGCTGACGGTGTGTGTCGTCGCTCATCAGAAAAGTTGGCACGTTAGCGAGGATCGCATCTTCATTCAGGTAATAGCGGATGATCTGCGGAACGTAAGAGTAAATTGCCTTGTCGTCAGCAACTCCGGTACCAATAGCATTGGCCAGCGTGACGTTGCCAGCGCGATAAGCGTTGAAGAGGCCCGGCACGCCTAGAATCGAATCAGGGCGAAAGCACAGCGGATCGAGAAAATCGTCGTCCACGCGGCGATAAATGACGTCGACGCGGCGCAAACCGGCAGTTGTCCGCATGTACACAAGATTGTCGTGTACCAACAGGTCGCGGCCCTCCACCAGCTCGATGCCCATCTGCTGCGCCAGAAACGTGTGTTCGAAATACGCCGAGTTGGAAACACCCGGAGTTAACAACACAGTTGTAAGATCGCCTGGATAAGCGGAATTCTCGGGCGACAGCGACCGTAGCATCGCCAGCAGCGCTTGCGGATAATGGTCGATCGGCCACACGCCATAATCGCGGAACAAGCTGGGAAACACGCGCTTCAAAACTTTCCGATTGGCCAGCATGTATGACACGCCGCTGGGCACGCGCAGATTGTCTTCCAGCACGGCAAATTCGCCGTCGGGGAGGCGAATCAGATCGGTACCGCAAATGTTGACGTAGATGTCGCGCGGCACATTGAGTCCGCGCATCTCGCGGCGAAAATGCCTGCAGCTGTAGACGAGCTCACGCGGAACGACGCCTTCGGCAAGAATGCGGCCCTCGTGATAGATGTCGCGGAGGAAAAGGTTGAGTGCCGTGAGCCGCTGGGTCAGCCCTTTTTCGATGCGCATCCATTCATGCGCCGGAATGATGCGCGGC
>Ga0207641_10000671_pt1 | contig 37139 bp, 29 predicted proteins | sample KBSSwiS62_FD_184306 | JGI IMG/M metagenome (GOLD analysis project Ga0207641, IMG submission 184306) | Switchgrass rhizosphere microbial communities from Kellogg Biological Station, Michigan, USA - KBS Switchgrass S6-2 (SPAdes) (version 2) | ecosystem: Host-associated > Plants > Roots >... | reverse complement strand
CCTCCATTATTCCTCGAACCGGCTCGTGGCGCCGCGATCGCCCTCGTAGCGGTGCTTCAGCGGAAACGGGGGCAGCCAGCCTTCGCGGCGGATGGTCCACAGTTCGTAGGTCGGCGTCAGCTGGTCGGGCGCGTCGAGCGCGCCCAGGCTCACTTCGACCTCGTCGCCGCTGCGCCCGAACAGTGACGAGCCGCAGCGCGGACAGAATGATCGTCCGGCATAATCGTGGGTGTCGCCGGTGATCGTAACCGCGTCCTCGGGAAAGATCGCGAAGCCCTGAAACAGCGCGCCATGATGCTTGCGGCAGTCGAGACAGTGGCACAGGCCGACCCGGTACGGGCGTCCCGTCGCGACGATGCGGACGTCGCCGCACAGGCAGCCGCCGGTGTATCGCTCCATGTTTTCTACGCCTCTACTTCCCGTTGCTTCGCCGCGACGATCAGCGCCAGCGGGTTGGGCTGGGGCTCGGCGATTTTGGTCAGCGTGTTGCGGTCGCGGTGAGTGAACGGCTCGGAACGGCCACGCACGGTCAGAATCGTATCGCTGACGTAGCTGAACGTCCCGTCGGGATTGAACGTCACCTCGAGCTGATAGCGGTCGGTCTGGAACGCATATTCGAGGAAGGCGGTCGAGCAGATGCCATTCTCGGTCGAGCCGCGTTCGGCGGTCACCACGATCCGGTCATCGCCGGGCGCACCGTGACCGGTGGCGAGCGCGGTCTGTCCGCGCGGGATCGACAAAGTCTGGATGATGCGTCCGGTCGCCGGCTCCCACAGCCAGTGGCCGACCTGGTCGTGGAAGGTGATGTCTTCCTCGGGCGTGTTGATGTGCACGTGGTAGCGCAAGCCATAGAATAATTGCGGGCCGTTGGCTTGGGGGTCGATGGGTTCGAAGTCGATCTGCTCGATATATTCGCGGTGCTCGGGCCCGTCGGCCTTGGGATTGACGTCGGCGCCCTTGGATCCGCGCCATCTTCCGGCGAGCCGCCGCAGCGGGCCGAGATTGGCCAGCGTGTCCGGATCGACCTCGGCGGGCTCGGTGAAGATGTCTTCCGGAAAGTCGGGCATTATGTTGTCTCCGTCGGAATCCGCTACCGTTGCTTGCATCGGTGTAACCGAAAGGCGCAAGCGCGCGAATATTGGGGCATCGACTTCGATCCCCATCCGGGAGTTCCTATGCTGATCGTCCTGCTCGCGTATCTGGGAGGTGTGCTGACCATCGTCAGCCCGTGCATTCTGCCGGTCTTGCCCTTCGTCTTCGCCCGCGCCGGCGGCAGCTTCCTGCGCAGCACGCTGCCGCTGCTGGCCGGAATGGCCGCAACCTTCGCGATCGTCGCCACGCTCGCCGCGGTCGGCGGCGGCTGGGCGGTGCAGGCCAATGCGGTCGGCCGCTGGGCGGCGCTGCTGCTGCTGGCCGCGTTCGGCATCGCACTGGTGTTCCCGAGCATCTCAGACCGCATGACCCGACCGCTGGTCGCGCTTGGTTCGCGACTGTCGGAACGCCAGCCGGGGCAACAGGAAAGCATCTGGTCGTCGGCCGTACTCGGCATCGCCACCGGCCTGTTGTGGGCGCCGTGCGCGGGGCCGATCCTCGGCATCATCTTCACTGCCGCCGCGCTCAAGGGCGCGAGCGCGGGCACGACTTTGCTCCTGCTTGCCTATGCGCTTGGCGCCGCGACTTCGCTTGCGCTGGCGTTGCTGGTCGGCGGCAAGGTGTTCGCGCGGATGAAGAAGTCGCTTGGTGCGAGCGAACGCATCCGCCAGGTGCTCGGCGTCCTGGTCCTCGCCGGCGTCGCCGCGATCGCGCTCGGGCTCGATACCCGAGTCCTCTCCAAGGTCTCGAGCGCCCAGACCGCGAGCCTCGAATCCGGCCTTGCCCGCGCGCTCGGCGCCAGCCAGGCGATGGATGAAACCACGGCGCGAACCGGCAAGATGGGCGAATTGATCCTGCCCGACGAAGGCGCGCTGCCGCCGCTCGACGGCATCGGCCCGTGGTTCAACACCAAGCCGCTGACCCGCGACCAGCTTAAGGGCAAGGTCGTGGTGATCGATTTCTGGACCTACAGTTGCATCAATTGCCTGCGCTCGATCCCCTACGTGAAGGCGTGGGCGGAGAAGTACCGCGATGACGGGCTGGTGGTGATCGGGGTCCACGCGCCCGAGTTCGCGTTCGAGCGCGAGCCGGCCAACGTCGCCAAGGCGATCAAGGATCTCGGCATCACTTACCCGGTGGCGCTCGACAATGACTACGTGCTGTGGCGCGCGCTCGATAATCACTACTGGCCGGCGCATTACTTCGTCGATGCCCAGGGTCGCGTCCGCTACCACCATTTCGGCGAGGGCGAATATGCGATGTCCGAACGGGTGATCCGCCAGTTGCTCGCCGAGGCGGGACACGCACCGAAGGACATGGCGCTGGCCCAAGCGAAAGCGAGCGGGGCCGAAGCGGCGGCAGCGTCCGGCGATATCCAGTCGGGCGAAACCTACATCGGCTATGATCGCGCGGCCAATTTCGTTTCGCCGGGCGGCCTGCAGCGCGACCAGTTGAAGACCTATGCGGCGGCTCCGCTGTCGCTCAACGATTGGTCGCTGGCAGGACCGTGGCTCGACAAGCGCCAAAGCGCCATCTCGTTCGCGCCCGGGGCGAAGATCGCCTTCCGCTTTCACGCCCGCGACCTGCATCTCGTGCTTGGCCCGGTCGGCGGCAAGCCGGTGCGTTTCCGGGTGACGCTCGACGGCCAGGCACCCGGCGGCGACGCAGGCGTCGATGCGAAAGCCGACGGCAGCGGCGTGGTCAGCGAGCAGCGGCTCTATCAGCTGGTCCGGCAAAAGGGGCAGGTGCGCGACCGCACCTTCACCATCGAGTTCCTCGACCCCGGGGCCGAGGCCTTCTCGTTCACCTTCGGTTGAGGCGCCCGGGCGGGAGGGCGATGAAACGCACGGCCGCGCCGCCGCCCGGCGCGATGCGAATTGCGAGCCGGTCGTTGGCCGTGACCACGCGCTGTTCGATCACCAGGTCGCGCGGGTTGGTGCGGTAGTCGGCGGTATTGCCGTCGCGGTAGATTTCGGCCCGGTAGCGTTTGCCCGGCTGCAGAAAATCGAGCGCAACGTCGACGCGGCGCTCCTGTTCGTCGCCGACCGCGCCGAGGAACCAGGTCGAAGCGCCGCGCTGCTTGCGCGCGATCACCGCATAATCGCCGACCTCGCCGGCGAGCATCCGGCTATCGTCCCAATCGACCGCGACGTCCTTGATGAACTGAAACGCCTTGGGATTTGCCTCGTAGTTCTCGGGCAAATCCGCGGCCATCTGGATCGGCGAATAAATGACCACGTAAAGCGCCAGCTGCTTGGCCAAAGTCGACAGGATCTGCGTGTTGTTCTTGCCCTTCAGGCTGAGGACGCCCGGGGTGAAATCCATCGGTCCCGACAGCATCCGCGTGAACAGCAGATTGGCTTCATGCTCGGGCGGGTTTTTGGGTTCGCTCCAGGCATTATATTCCATGCCCCGCTGACCCTCGCGCGACACCCAATTGGGGTAGGTTCGGCGCAGCCCAGTGTCCTTGACCGGCTCGTGCGCGTCGACCGTCACCTGCCGCTTGGCCGCTTCAGTGACGACCTTGAGATGGTGGTTCACCATCACCTGGCCCTGGTGCCATTCGAAGTGGATCTTGCCGTCGGCCCCGAGCGCCTGGATGCCGCCGGCGTCGGCGACATAGCCGGTCTTCACGTTGTGAATTCCGAGCTTCTGATAAAGGTCGAGCGCCGGGCCGAGCTGCCTTTCGTAATTGGCGATATTTCCGCCGGTCTCGTGATGGCCGATGATCTCGACCCCCTTCGACTTCGCGTAACGGGCGGCTTCGGCGATATCGAAATCGGGATAGGCCTGGGTGAAGCTGAAATCGGACCCCTGGGCGAACCAGTCGCCGTCCCAGCCCGTGTTCCAGCCCTCGATCAGCACGCCGCCGAAGCCGTTCTTCGCCGCGAAGTCGATGTAGCGTTTGGCGTTGGCGGTGGTCGCGCCGTGCTTGGGCCCCGAATTCCACGTCGCCAGGTCGAGGTGCATCGCCCACCAGATGCCGACATATTTCATCGGCTTGACCCAGCTGACGTCGCCGAGCGCGTTGGGCTCGTTGAGGTTCAGAATGATCTGTGCCGATTTGTACAGCGCCGGCGCGTCGGGCGCGATCATGATCACCCGCCACGGCGTTGCCAGCGGCAGATCGCGGCTGACCTTAGGGCCGGCCGACGAGGGCATCAGGCTCGTCTTGAGCACGCGGCCCTGGACGCGGCGCAGGTCCATCCCAGAATAATCGACCAGCGCCGCCTCGTGGATCGACAAATGCAGGCCGCTAGTGGTGCGGATGGTCAGCGGCGTCTGCGCGGTGCCGATCTCCTCGATCGGGGTGCGGCGATAAGGATATTCCTCGCGGTTCCACTCGAGCGCTTCGTCCCACCACGCGGTGCCGGGCTCGGCGACATTAAATTCGGTCAGTTCGTCGGCGATGTTGGCGTGGGTGAAATTGGCCCGCCGCGGGATTTCGTAGCGAAAACCGACGCCGTCATCGAACACGCGGAAGACGACGGTCATCCGCCGTTTGAGCCAGTTCTTTTCGTCGAAGCTGACGGTCAGTTCGTTATAATGATTGCGGATCGTCCGATACTCGCCCCACGGCTCGTTCCAGCTCTGGTCGAAGCTCCGCGTCGACTGCCCGGTGACGGCGAAGTTGCGCAGCATTTGCGGTGCGTCGGTGAACAGGAAGCCGAGCCGGCTCTCGCCGATCACCGGTTTGCCCAGCCGCGAGACGATATAGCCGACGCGTCCTTCGGCGGTCAGCGTCACCTCGACTTTGAGCGTCCCCGAGGGCGATTGCGCATTGGCGACGATCGCCGACCCCGACGGCGCCTGGGCGATCGTCTGGGCGGTGGCGGGCAAAGCGAGAAAACACAGCAGCAACGCGCTGAGCACTCTGAGCAGGGTCATGCGGTATCCTCGATACGGATCCGCCGCGTAGTCACCGCCCTAAGCGGCCAGCGCCGGCATCACCGGACCTTCCGCCGGCCGCCGTGCATAAATGCCGAAGCCAGCGATGACCGCGTAGCACAGAGCCGGCAGCAGCAGCGCGAAATGCAGGCTGCCCGACTTGTCGGCGAGGAACCCGGTGCACAACGGCACCACCGCGCCGCCGAAGATCGCGATGTTGATGATCCCCGATCCGTCCGCCGCACGCGGCCCCAGCTTCTCCGACGCCAGGCTGAAGATCGTCGGGAACATAATCGAGTTCATCAGGCCGATCGACAGCAGGCTGTAGGCGGAGAGCGTCCCCGTGCTGTTGGCGGAGATAATGATCAGGATGATCGCGCCACTTGCCACCGTCGCGAGAATCTTCCCCGGGCTCAGGATCCGCAGCAAATAGGAGCCGATGAAGCGGCCGACCATGGCCCCGCCCCAATAGTAACCGACCATTGGTCCGGCGACCGCGGCGGTCGTCGCGAGCACGTCTTTCTGCATCAGATAATTGACGATCAGGGACCCGATCGAAACCTCGCCACCGACATAGAGGAAGATGCACAAAGCGCCCAAACCGAAGCGCGGCCGCTTGAGCAGCGAGAAGCCGGCCAGCGGCGGACTATGGTCATGCTTTTCGCCCGGCAGCTTGTTGCGGAACATCCACACCACCGCGGCGATCACGGCGAGGGCGACCGCCAGGCCGATATAGGTGGAGACGATCGCATGGGTCTCGTTGGTGCGGTACTGGTCGAGCGCCGCGCCCGACAGCTGCGCCGCGCTGAGGCCGGCGAGGCTGCCAAGGATCAACGCCGAGCCGACCGGCGGGAAGACGGTCGTGCCGAGGCTGTTGAACGCCTGGGCGAAGGTCAGGCGGCTGTGCACCGTCTTGGCCGGCCCAAGCAGGCTGATCAGCGGATTGGACACGACCTGGACGACAACCACGCCGCTCGCCAGCACGAACAAGGCGAGCAGGAACAGGCCGTAGGTCGCCGTTGCCGACGCCGGGATGAACAGCAGGCAGCCGACCATCATCGTCAGCAGGCCGGCGACTGCGCCGCGCATGTAGCCGATTTTTTTGACCAGCTGCGCGCCCGGAATCCCGATCACGAGGTAGGCGGTGAAGAAGCAGAACTGGACCAGCATCGCCTGCGTGTAATTGAGCGTGAAAAGCTCTTTCAGCTTGGGAATGATGACATCGTTGAGGCTGGTGATGCCGCCGAAGATGAAAAACAGCGCCATGACGAAATAGCGCAGCTGGGGGGCATCGACGCCGCCGTCGGGCAGTTCCAGCGGTGTCGCGTTTGCTTCGCCTTCGCCGGTCGCGGTCGCCATCACCATTATCTCATCTCCCCAGATTCGGGGGCATGGCTATCGGCTAAGATCGCTGCCGTCACCCCCCACGGCTCAGTTTGCACAGTTTGCATAAAATCCTCCGTCAGCCCGCAGGGATTGCGTCGGCGGCGCGACCGCTGCAATCGTGACTCATGTTGAAGACCCAATCCGTCCAGGCCATCGTCGAACAGCTTTGTGCGATCTTCGACGAATCGGTCGCCGATCTGCGCGAGGCGCTCAAAGCCTATCTCGACCGCGGCGAATTGCCGGATCCCAAGGACCGCGCCGCCGGCCGCTTCGCTTATCCTGAACTGAGAATCGATTATCACCCGACCTCGCCGCGACCGGCTCACGGCCCGGTGCGGGCGTTCGCGCGGCTCAATGATCCGGGCTGCTACGCCTCGAGCATCGCCCGGCCCGACCTGTTCCGCGACTATATCGCGGTCCAGCTCCAGCATCTGATCGATGATTACGGCGTCGAAATTTCGGTCGGCCGGTCGAAGAACGAAATCCCGTATCCTTATGTGATCGACGAAAGCGGGATCGAGATCGGCAGCGTCAGCACGACCGAGCTGTCGCGCTGGTTTCCGTCGAACGAGTTGGTCCACATCGGCGACGAGGTTGCGGACGGCTTCCGCTCGGCCGATGCCGCCGAGTGTCGTCCGCTGGCTTTGTTCGACGCGCCGCGGACCGATTTCAGCCTTGCCCGGCTCAAGCATTACACCGGCACCCCGGCCGAGCATTTCCAGCATTTCGTGCTGTTCACCAACTACGTCCGCTACGTCGACGAATTCGTCGATTTCGCGATCGACGCGCTGCGCCGCAAGGACAGCGGCTTCCGCTCCTTGTCGGTGCCGGGCGCGATCTATGAGCCGGGCGAACTGGTCAATGCCGAAGCCGAAATCGCCGCCGGCCGCTGGCGCCGCCACCAGATGCCGGCCTACCATCTGATGGCCGACGACCGCACCGGCATCACCCTGGTCAACATCGGCGTCGGCCCGTCGAATGCGAAGACGATCTGCGACCATATCGCGGTGCTGCGGCCCGAAGTGTGGCTGATGATCGGCCATTGCGGCGGCCTCAGGCCCAGCCAGTCGATTGGCGATTATGTGCTCGCCCACGCCTACCTGCGCGACGACCATCTGCTCGACGACGTGCTCCCGCCCGAAATCCCGGTCCCGGCGATTGCCGAAGTGCAACTAGCGCTGTTCGAAGCGGCGAAACTGGTCACCGGCGAGGAGGAAGAGGATCTCAAGCGGCGCCTGCGCACCGGCACCGTGGTCACCACCGACGACCGCAATTGGGAGCTGCGCTACACCGCCTCGGCGCGGCGCTTCAACCAGAGCCGGGCGGTGGCGATCGACATGGAATCGGCGACCGTCGCCGCGCAGGGCTACCGCTTCCGCGTGCCCTACGGGACGTTGCTGTGCGTTTCCGACAAGCCGCTCCACGGCGAGCTCAAACTGCCCGGCCAAGCCAACGCTTTCTACGAACGCGCCATCAGCCAGCATCTGCGCATCGGGATCGAGGCGCTGACCTTGCTCAAGCAAGAAGGCGATGCGCTGCACAGCCGCAAGCTCCGCAGCTTCGACGAACCGCCACTACGCTAGGGGGTGAAGCGGATCCGGTTCGGGGTCGGCGGTGTCTGTCCCTTGGCGATCCACGCGACCAGCGCTTCAAGGTCGATAATCCCGGTATCCGTAACATCCGTTCCTGTCGTAAAGCCGGTGAGCCCGTCACCGCCCGACGCCATGTAATTGTTGACCACGACGCGATAGCTGACGGCCGGATCGATTGACTTGCCGTTCAGCTGCATGTCGGAAACGCGGCCGCCCTCAGGCCGCTTCACGTCGACCGCATAGGTAAACCCGGCCGACGGCGCGAGCGCGGCGGGCAGCGTCTTTTTCGGTCGCAACGGCACCGAATACTGCTGCTCGAGCACGCCTTTGAGCTGCGCGCCGGTGAGCGACATCACGACCAGATTATTGCCGAACGGCATCATCGTGAACGCGTCCTTGTAGCGGACATCGCCGCCGGGAAGGTCGACCCGAATGCCGGTCGCATTGACCAGCGCGATTTGGGCGCTGGTCGCCGCCAGCATCGAATCCGCGACCAGGTCGGCCGCCGGCCCTTCGCTTTCGTCGTCGTTTTTCGCCGCGGTCGCGGTCAGCCGGCCGATTACCTGATTGGCCACCGGCGCGACCGCCGCCTCATATTTGCCGACCAGCGACTTGACCGCGAAATCATCGCCGCGCTCGCCGTTGCCGACTACGACATTGGTCGCATCCTCGCCGATCAGGCGATGGGACGACGGATCGAAGCGCAACCTGAGATCGGTGACGAAATAGCCGTATTTGCCGGCGCTGGTCAGCAGCCGCCGGGCAACCTGCTGCGAGCCGCGGCAGACATAGGCCCAGTGGCTGTGGCCCGAGATCACCGTCGCAATCGCTGGGTCGAGTTTGGGCAGGATCGGGAGAATCTCGCCGTACAGTCCGTCGCACCCGTTACCCGTGGTGAATTGCGGCAGCTTACCTCCCTGGTGAATCAGCAGGACGACGGTGTCGGCGCCCTCGGCCTTGAGCTTGGGCACCAATGCGTTGGCGGTCTCGGCTTCGTCGGTGAACGTCACCCCCTCGACCCCCGACGGGGTCACCAATTGCTTGGTCCCTTTGAGGGTCATGCCGATAAAGCCGATGGTGATTGGCCCAGCCGGGGTCGCGAACCGCTTGATTCCTGTCGCCGGGAAAACCGTCGTGCCGTCGGCCTGGACGACGTTGGCCGCGAGATAGCGGAAGCGGGCGCCGGCGAACGGCTCGATCGCGCACGGCACGCGCCGCGTATTCTTCGCGCAACCGCCGCTCTGCATCCGCTTCAGCTCGGCCACGCCCTTGTCGAATTCGTGGTTGCCGACCGCATTGAACTCAAGCCCGAGGAGGTTCATCGCATCGATCGTCGGCTCGTCGAGATAATTGGCGGATATCAGCGGCGACGCGCCGATCGTATCGCCGGCCGACACCGTGACTGTATCGGGATGTCCGGCGCGCAATCGGGTCAACGCCGAGGCGAGGTGCGCTGCGCCGCCCGACGTGATCGTCCGTTTGATCCCGTGATCGTCGACGACATCGACCGGCGGCGGGGTTTCGAGATTGCCGTGGAAATCGTTGAAGGCGAGGATCTGCACCTCAACCGGCGTCGCAACTCGCTGCGTCGGAACGGTCGTGCAGGCAGAGACGCCGAGCGCCGCGAGTGCGGCGAGCCTCCGCAGCATCATCGTGTGACCGGCTCCGCATAGATCGCATTCAAATAGGCTGCGAGGCGCACCCCGGCCTGGCTCAACCTCTGCTCCATCAGCGGCGTGAACTTGTAGACGTAGGAGTAGGACAGGTCCGGCACCGGCGGCTCCTTGCTCTTCTTGTCCGCCGGCGCGCGCGGCTTGTCGGCGGCGGTGGGGTAGAGCGTGTCGCGATATTGCGCGCTTTCGCTGATCCAGTCGCGCGGGTTGATGTCCCACCAGGCGACGGTGTCCCGATCGCGGATGTGCCGCTCGAGCTTCGCGGCGAGCTCGGTGAACGACAATTGCTGGTCGTCGACCAGAGCCGAATCCCACACCGCGTGAAGGTTGGTCGGCTTGCCGAAGAACGTCACCTTCACGTCGTTCCCGCCCTTGTCGCAGCACTTGCCGACGTGCAGCGGCTGGTGGAGATCGCCGACCAAATGGACGATGAAGCGCAGCGCCAGCTGCTTGTCGGCGAGGCTCGCGCTGGGGTCCTTGAGCGTCTTCGTAAAACGATCGAGCGCTTCGAGCGCATCGCCCTCGGGCGGCGCATGGTCGTAGGTGATTCCGTCGAGCGTCACGTAGTGCCACGGTGTCGCGGTCTTCTGCCAGAACTTGTCGGGTGCCGAGCGCATTTCGTCGGGCCAGGTGGCAGCCTCGTCGAGGCTCTCGGCGCCGCCAAGCAGTTCGCGGATGTGGGCGCGGGCCAGGCCGGAAAGCTGGGTATCGGCGATCGCCGCGACCACCCGGTGCCCGGTCTTGCCCCAGGCGAGGGCAGGGGATGGAGCGAGCAAGGCGGCGGCAGCGGCGGCAAGCAGGAGCTTCGATTTCATATACGCACGTCCCGGATTCGGCTTTGTCTAGCGCATGGCGCGTGAGCGCGCTTAAAGACAAGCCCATGACAGAAGATGAATTGATCGCCCTGGCCCGCGCCGCCGCAGCCAGGGCTTATGCGCCTTATTCGCGTTTCCAGGTTGGCTGCGCGGTCGAATCGATCGACGGCAACTCGGTCACCGGCGCGAACATGGAGAATGCCTGCTACCGGCTCGGCCTGTGCGCCGAGCAGAGTGCGCTGACCGCCGCGCAGCACAAATTCGGGCTCGACCAGGTCGCGCGCATCGCGGTCGTCGGGGGGACCGGCGACATGGTCTGCACCCCGTGCGGCGGTTGCCGCCAGGCGATCCTGGAGGCCGCGCAATTGTCCGGTCGCGACGTCGAAATCCTCTGCGCCAGCGGCGACGGCACCCGCGTCGAGCGCTACGCCATTTCGGCCCTGATCCCGCACGGCTTCGGCCCGGCGAACCTGTCCGACGGGGAGCCGGCCTAAGTGAAGGTCGTCGGCGACTATCACGCGAACGGCTACGCCCATGTCGAGCAACTGATCGCGCCCGACGTGGCGCGGGCGTTTGTCGCCAAGCTCAAGGACGATCTCGGCGACGGCGCGCTGCCGGTCAGCAATATCGACAAATTCCCCAATTTGCTGGTCCGCCCGGCGTTCGAGATTTACGGGCATTTCTACCCGCCGATGTTGTTCTTTCTGTGGGGGCTGACCCCGGTCATGACCCAGATCGTCGGCCGCGAATTGCTCCCGACCTACGACTATCTCCGCATCTATCGTGAGGGCGACATTTGCCGCGTCCACCATGACCGGCCGTCGTGCGAGCACAGCTTGTCGCTGACGCTCGATTACAGCGATGGCGTCGCCTGGCCGCTCGATGTCGAGACCGCCGAGACCCAGCCGTCAGCGGCGGTCAGCGAGGGTTTTGGCGGCAACGCCTACGGCTCGGTACCGATGGAGGTCGGCGATGCGGTCCTTTATCGCGGTGTCCATCACCGCCACGGCCGCGTCGTGCCCAACCCCAACGCCTGGTCGGTCCACCTCTTCCTCCATTGGGTCGATCGCGACGGTCCGTTCCGCGACCAGGCGTTCGACGGTCGTCCACCGCAGGGGAAGCCCAATTTCCAGTTCACGTGAGGCTTAGAACGCCTGCCCGAGCGAGAGCATCAGCCGGTAGCGATTGTCCGGGTGCGACGCGCGAATGTCCTGCCACAGCGGCAGCGCGACCGATGCCCCGGCCGACCAATTCGCAGCAAAGCTGAAGCGCGCGCCCGGCGCGACATAAAGCCATGTTCCGCCGCTCGCCTGCTCGGTCTCGCCGGCGATTTTCTGCCGCCCTTCATATTCGCCGCCGAGTTCGACAAACGCCTCCCACAACGCCCCGGCGGGCGCTTCATGCTGCTCGTCTAGTTCGTCGCCATGATGGTGGTTGTGGCTCGGTTCCGCATGCATATGCGCGGCCGGGCCGACGCGGTGCGACAGCGCGATGCCACCCTGCAACCGGTCGCCGAGCCGCGTGTTCTGCGCACCCTTGGTCGAGAATTGATAAAGCGCGCTGGCGCTCATCCGCAGCGGCCCGAGCTTCGCCCCGGCGGCCGCGCCAAGCAACGGGTCCCAACTGCCGGTTCCTGGTTGATGCTCGGTCTCGAGCCGTTCGCCTTCGCCTGAGCGTCGGTGGGTGCCGCCGGTCGGCAGCTTGATCCCGCCGAGCAACGCGAAGCCGAGGCCGTCGCCATCGGTCAGCCGGTATTTGGCGAGGATATTCACGTCGCCGATCCCGGCCACGCTCCCGAGCCGCTCGACTTCGCCGGCGCCGCCCTCGCGCAAATCGTCGCGGCGCAGGTACGGCAACTCCGCCGCAATCGTCAGATGGTGATTGATCCCGTAGGCTACGCCGAGCGACGCGTTGAGATTGTAGTCGGTGTTGTGCGCCGCGATGCCGTCCTCGGCGAGCGCTTCCAGCTCGGCATTCGAACGATGCTCGGGCCGCGAGTAGGTCAAGCGGACGCCGATACTGCCATGCCCGGCATCGAGCGTATCGGGGCTCGATACGGTCAGTCCGCCGCCGCCGCCGACGCTGCTCGGTCCCATGTGATCGGCCAGGGCAGGGGCGCTGAGCGCGAGCAGCGCTGCGCTGCAAAGAAGCGACTTCAAGGTCATGTGGGCGGCTTACCAGAGGAGGGTTTCGCCGCCCCTAGGGGCAGCAATGCCGGTCCGCAACAAGTCGACGTCTAGGCCGGCCTGGCCCCGCCCAGCCAGTGCTCGACGCGGCCGGCGAGCGCCCACAGCGCGATCATCCCGGCCGCTCCGCCCAGACCGTCGGCGGCGTAATGCCAGCCGAGCTGGACCGATGCGATCCAGACGATCGCGCTATAGACGAGAGCGACCGTGGCCGCGCGGGGCGCGAGCGCACGCGCCGCCAGATAGATCCACACGCTGATCGCGACGTGCATCGAGGGAAAGGCCGAGATGCCGGTCACGAATGACGTCGGGTCGCGGCCGGTTGCGGCCCACATCTTGTCGGACTCGACCAGCGCCATCCACGCTCCGCGATTGATCAGCGTCTCGCGCATTGCCGCAAATTCGCTACCGCCGAACAGGCGGTCGTAGAACAACGGCCCTGCGGACGAAAATAAGGTCGCCGCGACCACGCCGAGCAGAAACCAGGCGAGGCTGTATGCGATCAGCGCCCGCGACTTGGCGCGTGACGGCGGCTCCAGCATGACCATCAGCAGCGCCAGGCCCTGGACCGGCAACCACAACGCATAAAGGTGATCGACCGGGACTACCCACCAGCCGAGCCAGTGATCGAGGGGCAGCCACGGATCGCCGCCAAACAGCCATCGCTCGCCGATCATCAGCGGTTGATCGAGCCAGAACGGGATTTCCTTTGGGATCGCAGTCTTCAGCGGCAGGAAAAAGGTCGCGCCAAGGCCGGTCAAGGCCGTCGCCGTGACGACCGACATCCACGTCGGGCGTGGCCGGTTTCGGCCGAGTGCCAGCCGCAGCGCGAGAGCCACGGCAAGCCCACCGAACGCCAGCAGCACATAGGTGCCAACGTACGGCGCCGGGGCGATTCCCCGCGCCCACGCGATGCCCCACCAGACGAACTCGATCGCCGTCGCGGCCGCCATGACCGCGATCCACCGGCGATCCTCGCCGAACGCGTCGCGAGTGGCTGGAAAGCGGACTTGAATGCCTAGACCAGCTTGATCTCGCGCAGCCGCTCCTGGAGATAATCGTTGGCGGTCATCGGCGGCCATTTGGGTTGTTCGCCGGCCGGCACGGTGCCGGGCAAAGCTTCGATCAGGAAATCCGAGCGGAAGTGCAGGAAGAACGGCATCGAGTAACGCGACATGCCGCGCCGCTCGGCCGGCGGATTGACCACGCGGTGGGTGGTCGAACGCAGCAGCCCATTGGTCAGCCGCTGCAGCATGTCGCCGATATTGACCACCAGCTCGCCCGGCTTGGGCGCGACCGGGATCCAGCGCCCGTCGCGGGTCAGCAACTCGAGCCCCGCTTCCTCGGCGCCGAGCAGCAAGGTGATGGTGTTGATGTCCTCATGCGCTCCGGCGCGGACGTTGCTGCCCGGCTCGCCCTGGATCGGCGGATAATGGAGCAAGCGCATCACCGAATTGCCGTCGCGCACGGTGTCGATGAAATAATCCTCGTCGATCTTGAGGAAGCGAGCGATTGCCTTGAGGATCTTCAGGCCGGCGCTCTCGAAGGCCGCGTACAGCTCCTCGAACGTCGCGCGAAAGTCCGCGACTTCCTTGGGCCAGACATTGTCCGGCATGTGGTCGCGGAAGGGGTGGCCGGGCGGCAGGTCGCGGCCGACGTGCCAGAACTCCTTGAGGTCGAACGCGGTCATGCCCTTGGCGGTCTCGATCCCGAACGGAGTATAGCCGCGCTGCCCGCCGCCGCCCTCGATGAAATAGCTGCGCTTGACCTCGTCGGGGAGCGCAAAGAACGCCTTGGCCTGCTTCTCCGCACGCTGGATCAGCTGGTCGGAAATGCCGTGATCGGCGATGATCGCGAACCCGTAATCCTCGAAGCTGTGCCCGAGCCGGTCGGCAAACGCCTGCGGTTCGCGCTCGGCGTCCTTCAAGGAAACGGACGCGATGTGGTCGTCGGAGATGGTAGCCATGCGCCAGGTTTTACTAGGGAATCATCAGCCCCGCCAGCGCGGCGGACATCAAATTGGCAAGGCTGCCGGCGAGCAATGCTCGGAGGCCGAGCCTGGCGATTACCGGGCGCTGGTTGGGGGCAAGCCCGCCGGTCACCGCCATCTGGATCGCGATCGAGCTGAAATTGGCGAAGCCGCACAAGGCAAAGGTGACGATCGCCCGGCTGCGATCGGTCAAGGTCGCCGCGTCCATCTTGCCGAGGTCGATGAAGGCGACGAATTCGTTGAGTACCAGCTTGGTCCCGAACAGCCCGCCGGCGGTGCCCGCTTCATTCCAAGGGATTCCGATCAGGAACATGAACGGCGCGAACACGTAACCGACGAGGCGCTGAAAGCTGAGGTCGGCAAACCATGGCGAGCCGCCGTGTGCGACGACCCAGTTGCCGAACCCGCCGAGCAGACCGTTGGCAAGTGCGACCAGCGCGACGAACGCCAGCACCATCGCCCCGACCGCGACCGCGAGCTTGACCCCGGTCTGCGCGCCGGCGGCCGCGGCCATGATGATGTTGGCCGGCTGCTCGCCCTCTTCGAATGTCTCGGCGACCTCGACCTTATGGTCCTCGACCGCCTCGGTGTCCTTGGGATCGTCGGGCATGATCATCTTGGCCATCAGGATCCCGCCCGGCGCCGACATGAACGCGGCCGCGAGCAGATAGGGCAGATAGCGTTCGCCAAGCAGGCTGGCGTAGGCCGCAAGGATCGTGCCCGCGACCCCGGCCATGCCGACGACCATCACCGTGAACAGCCGCGATGGCGGGAGCGCGGCGAGATAGGGCCGCACCACCAGCGGCGATTCCGACTGGCCGACGAAGATGTTCGCCGCAGCGCTCAAGGATTCGACCCGGCTGATCCCGGTCACCCAGCCGATCGCCCCGCCGACCCAGCGCACGATCCGCTGCATGATGCCGAGGTAATAAAGGATGGCGACTAGGCTGGCGAAGAAGATGATCACCGGCAGAGCGGCGATGGCGAAGGTGTGGGCGAGGGGGTTGGCTTCGCTCGGGCCGAACAGGAATTCGGTGCCCTTGGTGGCGTAGCCGAGCAGGCTGGCGACGCCCTCCGACAGGCCGGCGATGAACGCCCGGCCCCAACTCGTCCACAACACCAGGAAGGCGATCGCCGCCTGGAGTGCGAATGCCGCGCCGACGATCCTGAGCTTGATCGCCTTGCGGTTGGTCGACACGACCCAGGCGAGCGCAAGAATGGCCACGATCCCGGCGAGGCCGAGCAATTTTTGATTCAGCACTTAGCGGCTCCCCAGCCTTACCAGACCATGCCTTGCGTAGCGGCTGCGGCGGCATCGTCCAGCAATTTCAAGGCTTCCTCAGGAGTTTGCGCGACGAGCAATTGCGCGCGCCGCGGGGCCGACAGAAAGCCCGACTGATGGGCATGCTCGACAAACTCGATCAGCCCGTCCCAGAACCCGTCGACGTTGAGCAGGCAGAACGGTTTCTTGTGGAAGCCGAGCGCATTCTCGCTCCACGCCTCGAACAATTCGTCGAGTGTCCCGATGCCCCCCGGCAGGCACAGGAAGCCGTCGGACATTTCGCTCATCACCGCCTTGCGTTCGCCCATCGTGATGACGTGGCGGAGCTCGGTCAGGCCGGTATGCGCGACTTCGAGGTGGACGAGCAGTTGCGGGATCACTCCATACGCCTTGCCGCCGAGCTCGAGCACGCTGTCGGCGATGATTCCCATCAGGCCAAGCCGGCCGCCGCCGTAAACCAGCTCAACGTCACGCTCGACCATCGCTTTGGCGGTCGCCCGTGTCAGCGCCGCGAATTCCGGCTGGCTGCCCGGCGCCGACCCGCAGTAGACCGCGAGGCGTTTGATGTGCTTCACAGTTTCACCACGGTCTTGAGGTCCTTTTCCGAGCGCGCCCCGAAGTGCGAGATAATCTCGGCGGCGCACGCCGCGCCGGCCTGGAGGCAGGCCTCGAGGTCGTGCCCGCGGCACCGCGCGGCGAGGAATCCGGCGGCGAACAGGTCGCCGGCGCCGGTCGTGTCGACGATTTCCGCGACCGGAGCGGCGGCGACCTCGCACCGGCGGCCGTCTTCGATGGCAAGCGCGCCGTCGGCGCCTCTGGTCACGATCAGTGTCCGGACCGCGCTGCCCAGCCCGGCGATGCATGCCGCGAGGTCGTCGAGTCCCATCAGGTGGCGGATCTCGTCCTCATTGCCGAACAGGATGTCGATCGTCCCGGCATCGATCATCGCCCGGACGCCCTCGCGGCGGCCGGGAATGCACAGGCTTTCGGACAAGGTGAAGGCGACCGTCCGCCCGGCGCCATGGGCGATCTCGGCCGCCCGCAGCATCGCCGCGCGCGGCCGCTCGGGCCCCCACAAATAGCCTTCGAGGAAGGTCACCGACGCCGACCGAATCATGTCTTCGTCAAGCGCGGCCGGGGTCAGTTCGTGGCTCGCCCCGGGCGACGTGTTCATTGTCCGCTGGGCGTCGGGCGTGACCAGGATCAGGCAGCGCCCGGTTGGCGGCCCATCGCTCAGCGGCGCAGTTTCGAAGCGCACCCCGAGCGAGGTCATGTCGTGCGCGAAAATCTCGCCGAGCTGGTCGTTCGCGACCTGGCCGATGAACGCGACGTCGAGCCCCAGTCCCGCCAGCCCCGCCATGCTGTTGGCCGCCGATCCGCCGCTGCTTTCGCGCGCCGGGCCCATCGCCGCGTACAATTCGTCGGCCTCGGCCGTCGTCAGCAGCTGCATCGAGCCCTTGGTCAGCCCGCGCGCCGCGATGAACGAATCGTCGCAGGTCGCGATTACGTCGACGATCGCATCGCCGATCGCCACCACATCGAGTTGGGGAGAAGTCACGGGGCGTCGCTAGCCGCCGCCTGCGCGCCCGGTCAATCGCGGCGGCTTGCGCAGTCGCGCAAAGCCGTTACCCCTCGCCCCCATGACAACCGAAGCCCGAGCCCAGGCTCCCACCGCCATCCCCCCCTCGCTGTTTGCCCTCGCCATCTTTTACGGTGGCATGGTGTGCATCGCCGGGGTGCTCGGCAACAAGCAGGTCGCGCCTTGGCCGATCGCACAGATTGGCCAACTGCTGATGGGCCGCCCGCTCGCGGTCGAAGCGGGGATTTTCGCGTTCCTGCTGCTCGTCGTCACCTCGAGCGCGGTCGCCGAACTGCACGGGCAATCGGTCGCCAGGCGCCTGGTGCTGTTGGGGTTCGTTCCGCTGATTGCATCGGTGTTGCTCAGCATCGCCGTGCTCGCGGTCCCGCCATCGCCCGACATGGATCCGGACCGGCTCAAGGCGTTCAACACGATGATGAGCGGGACGCCCCGGATTTGGGTCGGGGGGATCACCGCTTATGGTGTTTCGACCTTCCTCAACGTCACCATCTTCGGCCGCCTCAAAGCGAGCGAAGGGTCGGGCCTGCTGTGGCTGCGCGCCGGGATCGCCAGCGCACTCAGCCAGATTGTCGACACGCTGATTTTCATCAGCGTCGCGTTCTATGGGGTGTTCCCGATCCAGCAGCTGATCGTCGGCCAGATGCTGGCCAAGGTCGTGCTTTCGGCAGTCCTCGTCCCACCTCTGGTTTACGCCTTCGTCGCGCTCGGGCGGGCCCTCGACGCGCGCCAATAAGAATCCCGTTTGCACTTGATTGACTCGCCAACAAGTGCTGCTTTCGCAGCGAGTCGCGGGGGCGGCTCAACGGGGGAACGTGTTCAAAAAGCAACGGTGTGATGGATTCGCGGGAGTCGGGATAACGGCTGTCACAAATCTGTCCTTTCCCCCCTATAGCCGCCCCAGCATTCCAAGTTGTCCAGTCTTCCCTGGGGGGGTCATTTCCGTGAAGAAAACTACGCTTTTGCTGTGCTCGACGGCCGTCTTCCTGCCGTCGATGGCTTCCGCCCAGTCGACCGGCACGGTCGAGACTGAAAAAGATACGATCGTCATCACCGGTACCCGTGCCCAAAAGGGTGTCGACGGGATTGTCATCCAGGATTCGACCAAGGCCAAGGGCCTGATCACCCAGGAATATATCGCCAAGCAGAGCCCCGGGCAGACGCTGCTCAGCACGATCAACTACATCCCGGGCGTCAACTTCACCCAGAATGACGCGTACGGCAGCTCGGGCGGCAACATCCGCATCCGCGGCTTCGACGGCAACCGCGTCAGCGTGACGTTCGACGGCGTGCCGCTGAACGACAGCGGCAACTATGCCGTTTTTGCCAACCAGTTCCTCGATCCGGAGCTGGTCGAGCAGGTCAACGTCAACCTCGGCGCGACCGACGTCGATTCGCCGACCGCTTCGGCCGCGGGCGGCACCGTCAATTTCCGCTCGCTGATTCCGACCGAAAAGCCGGGTGTCCTGGTCGATGGGTCGCTTGGCACGTTCAACTTCCGCCGCGTTTTCGGCATGATCAATACGGGCGTGTTCACGCCATTCGGGACCAAGGCGTGGATCGCCGGCAGCCGCAACATTTACGACCAGTGGCGTGGCGACGGCAAAATCGACAAGTGGCAGATCAACGCCAGAGTATACCAGCCGCTGGGCTCGAACGGCGACTTCATCTCGCTCGCCGGCCACTACAACCAGAACCGCAACAACAATTATAACAACCCGAACCAGAGCGACCTCAACACCCTGTTCGGCAACACGCTTATCCCGAAGACAAATACGATCCCGACTGACACGGTCGTGGTCGGTGATTTTAGCAAGGCCCAGTGGAAGGCGATCGATAGCATCGCCTATCTGTCGGAATGCCTTGACGCCGGTGGCAATCCGGTAACCCGCCCGGTCGGCGTCAACGGGACGGCCCAGGTTGATCCGAACGGCCCGCCGGCCTCGGGGGCAACCAATGTGTGCTTCACTCCGGACGGGCCGTTTGTGAGTCAGGCGGTTACCAACCATCTGGGCGTCCAGATTAATCCGTCAAACACGGGCAACGTCCGCGGCCAGTCGCGCTTTACCCTGCTCGACGGCCTCGTCTTGACGATCGATCCGACCTACCAGTATGTGCTTGCCAACGGCGGCAGCCAGGGCGCCCTGATCAAGGAGAACGACGATCTTCTGAAGCAGGGAGTCGCCGGATCGCCGGGTATCGATCTCAATGGGGATGGCGATTTCCTTGATACGGTCCTGCTCGGCCGGCCGTCGATCACCAACACCAATCGCTGGACCGTGATCAGCTCGCTCGTGTGGAAGCCGGACGCGACCAACACGATCCGTCTAGCCTACACCTACGATCGCGCGCATCACCGTCAGACTGGCGAATATTCTTTCACCGACGATCATTTTAAGCTGACCGATCCGTTCTTCGGTCGCAATGGGACGCCGGTGATCACGGCCGCCGGCACGGTGCTGCAGAATCGCGATCGCACATCGATCGCGCTCCTCAACCAGGTCTCTGGGCAGTACATCGGCAAGTTCTTCGACAACCGTCTGCGGCTCGAGGTTGGCCTGCGCTCGCCTTGGTTCGTGCGTGATCTTGATCAGCATTGTTTCACGCCGCTGACGGGCTCCGGATTTCCGGTTTGTATCGAAAATCCGACAGGGCTCGGCTATACCATCCGGCCGGTCGATTTCGATCCTGCGCTGGCGGGTTCCAAGGATTTGTGGGCACCATTCAAGGCGAAGTATAAGTACCACAAACTCCTGCCGAACGTCGGCCTAACCTACGCTATCAACGAGAGCCTGAGCGTCTTCGGCAGCTACGCCAAGGGCCTCTCCGCGCCGCGGACGGACAATCTCTATCGCCAGCCGGTGATTACGGTGAAGCCCGAGACGACCGATTCGTTCGATCTCGGTGCCCGCTACATCGCCGGCCGGTTCCAGGCCCAAGGCACTCTTTGGAAGATCAGTTATCAGAACCGGATCGTCACGTCGTTCGACCCGGAAACCAATACGTCGATCGACCGCAACGTCGGCAAGGTCAGTAGCTGGGGTTTCGACGGCGGCGTCGGATTTAAGCCGATCCGTCAGCTCAACCTGATCGGCCTGCTGAGTTACACCAGCGCCAAGCTGAAGGACGACGTGATCATCGGCGCGATCAATTACAACAGCGCCTCGCCGCCGCCGGCTTCGACGCTAAGCCCGTTTCAATCGTATTGCAGCCCGATCCCGACGACCGGGACAGCCCGGGTCAACATCTGCGGAGACACCACGGGCAAGTTCGTAGTGGAAACGCCGAAGTGGCAATATGGCGGCCGTGCCGAGGTCAATATCAAGCCGGTGACGCTCGGCATTCAGGCCAAGCGTGTCAGCTCGCGCTTCGCGACGGACGTCAATGACGTGAAGGTAAAGGGTTATACGACGGTCGATCTCGACGCACGGCTTGGCCTGGACTTCCTGCCACACGGTCAGAAGTCCTACTTCCAGCTGAACGTCATCAACTTGTTCAACGAACACTACTTTGGCAATCTGTCGACGACGATTAACGCTTATGGCTTCGGGCATAGCGATCCGCGCTTCACGCCGGTTTCGACGCGCGCGATCACGGGCACGCTGACAGTCGGGTTCTAGTCGGAGGGGACTGGCAAAGCAGGCGGCGCTTCCTCGCAGGGGCGCCGCCTTTGCTTTGTCCACGGCTTGGGGCAAAGGCGCGCCCATGACCAAAGATGCCCAGCCGCCGCGCGGCAACCTCAAACTCGTCCGCATCCTTCTCTGGCTTCTGGTCGCGCTGGCCCTGGCCGGCACTGCCGCGTTGGTCTTTCTCCCGAAGGCGCCGAAAGACACCGCGACGGTGACGGTCCAGACCACGACCAATTTCGGCGGGCCGTTCAGCCTGGTTGGCGGCGATGGCAAGCCGTTCTCGAGCAGCGCGCTCACTGGCAAACCCTATGCGCTCTACTTCGGCTACACCCGCTGCGGCGACGTCTGCCCAACCACGCTCGCCCGGCTGGTCAAGCTGCGCAAGGACGCCGGGGGCGATGAGGCGCTGAACATCGTCTTCATCACCATCGATCCGGGCAACGACGGCCCGAAAGAAGTTGGCCAATATGCCGGGCTGTTCAACGCGCCGATCATCGGCCTGACCGGCAGCGCGGCGCAGATCGACAAGGTGAAGAAGCAGTACGGCATTTTCGCCAAGCCCGAGCCGATGACGCCCGGCCACGGCATGATGATCAACCACACCGCGACGGTGCTGCTGTTCGATCGCGGCGGGAAGCTTGCCGGCACCATCGCGACCGACGATCCGGATGCGGCGGCGCTGGCCAAGTTGAAGCGCCTGACGGCCTGATTGCCGGGTGACCGACTACCGCCCCGACCCGAAGATCCTTGAGCTCGGTGCCGATTTCTACGACCCGGTCGCGCCGGCACGGTTTCCCCAGGCGATCCCGCGATTCCTCAATCATCGCTGGGCCGAACAGGTCGGCCTAGAGCTCGATGACGCGGGGTCGGTGGCCCATTTTTGCCGCTTCGAGCCGTTGCCCGGCAACCTCACCGAGCCGCTTGCGCTCCGCTATCACGGGCACCAGTTTCGCGTGTACAATCCCGACATCGGCGACGGCCGCGGCTTTCTCTATGCCCAGCTTCGCGACGATCGAGACCGCTTGCTCGATCTCGGCACCAAGGGTTCGGGACAGACGCCGTACAGCCGCCGCGCCGACGGCCGCCTGACGCTCAAGGGCGGGGTGCGCGAGGTGCTGGCGACCGAAATGCTCGAGGCCCTCGGGGTCAATACCTCGAAGACGTTCGCCTTGTTCGAGACCGGCGAGGACCTCGAACGCGGGGACGAACCCTCGCCGACCCGCTCGGCGGTGCTGACCCGGCTCAGCCACGGCCACATCCGCATCGGCACCTTCCAGCGGCTTGCCTTCTTCGGCGAGACCGAAAATATCGCGAAGCTCACCCGCTACTGCCTCGAACAGCTTTACGGTGATCAACCCGCCGCCAGCGACCAGGACAACGCGCTCCGCTTATTCGACTTAGTCAGTCAGGCGACCGCAACGCTCGCCGCCTCCTACCTTGCCGCGGGTTTCGTCCACGGTGTCCTCAACAGCGACAACATCAACGTCACCGGCGAAAGCTTCGATTATGGCCCGTGGCGCTTCACCCCCGAATGGGACCCCGGCTTCACCGCGGCCTATTTCGACCATTACGGACTCTATGCCTTCGGCCGGCAGCCCGAAGCCATTCACTGGGACCTCGCGCAATTCGCGGGTTGCCTGTCGTTGATCGCCGACGGTCCGCCGCTGTCCGATTTGCTCGCTGGATGGGGTGCGCGCTTTGAATCGGCGCTCACCGATGCCCTGTTGCGGCGTCTTGGCGTCACCGGCGATGGCGAGGTCGCCGCAGCCCTGATCGCCGCGCTGGCGACGCGCGAAGCGACCATCGACCGGGTCTTCTTCGATTGGCGCGGCGGTGGCGATCCCGGGCCGGACAAATACCCGTCCGCTCCGTTCCGCGCGTTGGCCAAAGCGCTGGAGGGTCGCGAACGTCCGCAACCGCACCCATATTGGTCAGATGCCGCACCTTGCTCCATGCATATCGACGAGGTCGAAGCCATCTGGTCGGCCATCGCGGAGCGAGACGACTGGCAGCCCTTCACCGACAAGGTCACAGCTATCCGCCGGATGGGCGGAGCAATGAGGTCCGATGCATCTGAAGCTTGACGAAAACGCCAACGTGGTGAAGCCCGCGTCAATGACGAAGCAACTCGTCTCGAACGATCCCACGACCGGCGCAGAGGTCTGGTCGGGCGCCATCGGCGACGCCGCGGCCGAAGTCGCGACCGCGCGTGCGGCGTGGGCCGGCTGGGCGGCGCATTCGGTCGCCTTCCGGATCGAGGCGTTGCGCCGCTTCGCCAACGTCGTGCGCAAGGCCGAGGAGGAATTCGCAAGCCTCATCGCGAAGGAAACCGGCAAGCCCTTCTGGGAAGCCAAGACCGAGGTCGCGGCGGTCATCAACAAGGTCGAAATCTCGATCGACGCTTACGCCGAGCGCACTCCGCAGCGCCGGCTCGAAGCCGCGCTGGGCAACAAGATCGCGGTCCGCCACAAGCCGCACGGCGTGCTGGCGGTGCTCGGGCCGTATAATTTTCCCGCGCATCTGCCCAACGGCCACATCGTCCCGGCGCTGATCGCCGGCAATGCGGTGGTGTTCAAACCGTCGGAGAAGGCCCCCGCGACCGGGGCAATGCTGGTCGATTGCTTCCATCAGGCGGGTATCCCCGAAGGCGTCGTGCGGCTGCTCATCGGCGGACCGGAGCAGGGCAAGGCGCTGGCGTCCGAGCCCGGGATCGACGGCCTGCTGTTCACCGGCTCGGCCCGCGCCGGCATGTCGCTCCATCGCCAGTTCGCCGATATGCCCCACAAGATCCTGGCGCTTGAGCTTGGCGGTAATAATCCCTTGGTCGTGTGGCAGGCCAAGGACATTCCGGCCGCCGCGGCGATTGTCATCCAATCGGCCTATCTCTCCGCTGGCCAACGTTGCACCGCGGCGCGCCGCTTGATCGTCGAGGAGGGGACGCACGACGAGTTGCTCGACGCGGTCCAGTCACTGATCGGGCGGATCATCGTCGACCAGCCGTTCGCCGATCCGCCGCCGTTCATGGGCCCGGTGGTCGACAATGCGTCGGCCGACCATGTCCAGGAACAATGGCTCGAACTGATGATGAAGGGCGGCAAGCCGCTCGTCCGGCTCGACCGTTCGGTCGCCGACCGACCCTATCTGACTCCCGCGCTGATCGACGTGACCGACGTTCGCGACCGGCCCGACGAGGAGATTTTCGGACCGGTCTTGCAGCTCATCCGCGTCAAGGATTTCGATGCGGCGATCAACGAGGCCAACAACACCCGCTTCGGCCTTGCCGCGAGCCTGATCGGCGGCAGTCCCGAGCTGTACGACAAATTCTGGGCCAACGTCCGCGCCGGGGTGATCAACTGGAACAAGCCGACCAACGGCGCCCCGTCCAACGCCCCGTTCGGCGGCATCGGCCTCAGCGGCAACCACCGCCCAAGCGCCTTCTACGCCGCCGATTATTGCGCCTATCCGGTGACCAGCAGCGAGGCCGACAACCTCCGCGGCGCGATCGGCCAGGGCCTCCGCGACCCCAACGAACTCGAAAATTAATCCTCCCTAGAAACAGATCGCCTTGAGCCTGACGCTTCCGGAGGTCACGTCTAGTTTCAGCCGGTTGGTGCCCTGAAGCATCGACAAAGGCGGGACGGGCACCGCCTGCCAGCCGCCGCCGGCTTGGACGGGCACTTCGACCGGCGTCCCGTCGTTGACCGACAGCGACAGGCTAGCGGGCGCATCCGCCGCGACGATCAGCGTTGCCGCGCGCGGACCGGCTGCTTCGGCGTCGAGCGTATATTGCATCCATTCCCCGCGCTCGAACGCCGTCACGACGGGAGCGCCGGCGGAATCGCGAACGATGTCGACTCCGTCGTTGCGATAGGTGCGGCCGTCGTTCCATTCGCTCCGCTCGCCCCCGCTGGCGGCATGAAGATCGGCATCGACGCGGTCGGCGTAGGCAACCCCCGGCGGTCCGAGATCGTAATCCACCGCGGCCATCTCCAGCGCGCCCGGCCCCAGCCGATGGTCGCGAAATGGCAGCGCCCGGTCGGAATGCGGCTGGCGCATCATCGCGTCGACCACGTCGGGATGAACCACGTCGTTGGCGAAATCGACGTCATGGGTCGCGAGCTGCATCATCGCCGCTTGCGCTTCCGCCGGGTCGGGCCGCGGGCCCTTGGCGGTCAGCCAGTCGACGATCTTCTGCCATCCCGAATTGGGCACGACCTCGAGCGGGTTGTTGAAGCCGAGCTTTTTCAGCGGCCACCACGCCCAGCCGACGTCATTGGTCTCGGCCAGCCGGATGGCGTCGCGGAACCAGCGGTTGGAATTCTCGCCGCTCTCGCCAAGCCAGATCGGCCGGCCGGTGGTCGCGCGCAATTTGATGATATCGGCGATCGAAGCGGCGTCGTTCTTGTTCCAATATTTGTGGAAACTGATGACCAATTTGTCGTCCCAATTGGGCGTGATCCCGGCGTAATTGCCGCCCCAGCAATTGCCCTCGATGACGATCAGATGATTGCGGTCCTGGCTCCGGATCGCGGCGGTGATCCTTTTGTAGAGCGCGGTGATCGGCCGGTTGCTCTTGTCGTTGCAGCCGTGGCCGCCGCCGGCTTTGCCGAAGTCCCAATTGGGCTCGTTGACCAGATCGTAGCCGCCGACCCAGGGGTTGTTGGCGTAACGCCGCGCAATCTCCCGCCACAGGGCGACCGTCCGTCGCTGGTTCTCGGCACTGTCCCACAGCGACGGCTGGGTCGGGTCACGGTCGGAGATGGCGAGGTCGGTGCCCTGGCCGCCGGGCGCGGCGTGGAGGTCGAGGATCACCCACATCCGGTTCGCCGCCGCCCATTCGAGCAACTTATCGACCCGGCGGAAGCCGTCCTCGTTCCAGCGATCGGTCCCGGCCGGCGCCGCGGGGTCGAGGAACAACGCATAATGCATCGGCAGGCGCACCGAATTGAACCCCCAGCCACCGAGCGCATCCATGTCCGCCTTGGTCATGTGATGGTCGAGCCATGCGCGCTGAAACTCGTCGACCGTGTCCTGGCCAACCAGCTCGGCGAGGCGGCGGTGAATCACATGCTGCTGCCCGAGCTCGCCCAGCTTCAGCATATAGCCTTCCTGGAGCATCCACCCGCCGAGCCCCATGCCGCGCAGGATCACCGGCTGGCCGTTGCCATCGACGACATGTGTGCCTTTGGTGCTGAGGAAACCGGGGACGGGCGCAGCCGCCAAGCTCGCGGGCAAGGCTAGCGCCGCCAATCCCAGCCACAGCCGCTTCATCCGCCCCTCCATTGCGCCGTTCTGCGGACGATTGGTCCGGGCCGCAAGCCGCCGAGGTTGATGCTGCAGCGCGGCATCGCTAACCGCCGCTAGGTGTCAGAGCTGCCCAAAACCTTCGAACCCCGCGCGATCGAGGATCGCTGGTACGCCCATTGGGAGGAACGCGGCCTGTTCCGGCCCGACCGCCCCGAGGCTGCGCCGTGGACGATCGTCATGCCGCCGCCCAACGTCACCGGCTCGCTGCACATCGGCCACGCGCTCGACATCACGCTCCAGGACGTGCTGGCCCGGCGCGAGCGGATGCTGGGCAAGGATGCTTTGTGGGTCGTCGGCACCGACCATGCCGGCATCGCCACCCAGATGGTGGTCGAGCGCAATCTCGAAAGCCAGGGCATCAAGCGCGCCGAGATCGGTCGCGAGGCGTTCCTCGAGCATGTCTGGGAATGGAAAGGCCAGTCGGGCGGCGCGATCACCGGCCAGCTCCGCCGCCTGGGCGCCAGCTGCGACTGGGCGCACGAACGCTTCACCATGGACGAAGCGTACCAGCGCGCCGTCACCCACACCTTCGTCGAGCTGCACCAGCGCGGCCTGGTCTATCGCTCCAAGCGGCTGGTCAATTGGGACCCCAAATTCCAGACCGCGATCAGCGACCTCGAAGTCGATAACCGCGAAGTCGCCGGCCACATGTGGCACTTCAAATATCCGCTCGAGGGTGGCCGCACCTACACCTACGTCGAGCGGAACGAAGACGGCAAAGTCCTGTTCAAGGAAGAGCGCGATTACATCTCGATCGCCACCACGCGACCGGAAACCATGCTCGGCGATGGCGCGGTCGCGGTTCACCCGGACGACGAACGCTACCGCCCGATCGTCGGTGCTTTCTGCGAAATCCCGGTCGGGCCCAAGGCGCACCGGCGGCTGATCCCGATCATCACCGATACTTACCCCGACCCGGATTTCGGCTCGGGTGCGGTCAAGATCACCGGCGCTCACGACCTCAACGATTATGGCGTCGCCCAGCGCAACAACATTCCGATGTACCGCCTGATGGACGAGCGGGCACACATGCGCGCCGACGGCCCGTCCTACGCCGAATCTTCGGACCGGGCGAAGGCCATCGCCCACGGCGCACCCGCGACCGCGGAAGAAGTCGACGCCCTCAACCTCGTCCCCGAGGCCTATCGCGGCCTCGACCGCTACGCCGCGCGCAAGGCGGTGGTCGCCGACATCGATGCCGATGGCCTGATGATCATGGTCGAGGACAAACCAATCATGCAGCCGTTCGGCGACCGCTCGAACGTGGTGATCGAGCCGATGCTGACCGACCAATGGTATGTCGATGCGGCGACGCTGGTGAAGCCGGTGCTCGAGGCGACGCGCAACGGCACCATCCGCATTGTCCCCGAGACGTGGAAGAAGACCTGGTTCAACTGGCTCGAGAACATCCAGCCATGGACCGTCTCGCGCCAGCTCTGGTGGGGTCACCGGATTCCGGCGTGGTTCGACGACGACGGCAATATCTTCGTTGCCGCAACCGAAGCTGAAGCGAGCGCCCAAGCCGGCGGCCGGCCGCTCCGCCAGGACGACGACGTCCTCGACACCTGGTTCAGCTCCGGCCTGTGGCCGTTCGCGACGCTAGGCTGGCCCGAGGAGACCGACGACCTCAAGCGCCACTACCCCAATGACGTGCTCATCTCCGGCTTCGACATCCTGTTCTTCTGGGACGCGCGGATGGCGATGATGGGGCTGGAACTGACTGGTCAGGCGCCGTGGCAGACGCTCTACCTCCACGGTCTGGTCCGCGACGCCCACGGCCAGAAGATGTCCAAGTCGAAGGGCAATACCGTCGATCCGCTCGGGCTGGTCGACCAGTACGGCGCCGACGCCCTCCGCTTCACCCTCGCGGCGATGGAAAGCCAGGGCCGCGACATCAAGCTCGATGAGAAACGCGTCGAGGGTTATCGCAATTTCGCGACCAAGCTGTGGAACGCCGCGCGCTTCCTGCAGATGAACGGGGTGGGGGCGTCGGATAGCATCGCCGCACCCGACGCCGTCCTCCCGGTCAACCGGTGGATTATCGGCGAGGTCGTCGAGACCCTGGCAAAACTCAACCGCGCCTATGACGACTTGCGCTACGACGACATGGCCGACGCCATCTATCACTTCGTCTGGGGCACCTTCTGCGACTGGTATGTCGAGCTGATCAAAGGCGCGTTCGACGCCGAGACCAAGGCCGTCGCCGCCTGGGCGTTCGACCAGATCCTGGTGATGCTCCACCCGCTGATGCCGTTCATCACCGAGGAATTGTGGAACGCCAATGAGCGTCCCTACGATCTGATCGTCGCCAAGTGGCCGGAGCCAGAAGCGCAGGTCGATGTCTATTCGAAGAATGAAATCGAGTGGCTGATCGCGTTTGTGTCGGAAGCCCGCGCGATGCGCACCGAGCTCAACATTCCGTGGAGCGCGACGCTCGAACCGATCGCGATCGCCGCCCCGGTCGACCAGCTCAATGCCCAGGCGGCGACGCTCGCGCGCATGGCCAAGCTTGGTCCGGCGCGGGCCGCGGACTCGCCTCCCCCCGGATCGGCGCAGATCGTTGTGCGCGGTGAAACCTACGCGTTTTCGCTCGCCGAGCATGTCGACTTCGAAGCGGAGAAAGCGCGCCTGGCGAAAGGTGCGGAAGCCGCCGAGAAAGAACGCGACAGTCTCGCCCAGCGCCTTGCCAACCCCAATTTCACCGAACGCGCCAAGCCCGAGGCGGTGGAAAAAGCCCGCTCTGACCATGACGTGAAATCCGCCGAGGCTGAACGCCTCCGTGCGGCGTTGGAGCGGCTGGGCTAAGCGTCATCCCGGCCTTGAGCCGGGATCCGCCTTCCTTCGGAATGCGGGCAAGAAAGGCAGATGCCGGATCAAGTCCGGCATGATGAGGAGAACGAATGGCCGACGCAGCACCACAAAAGGGATCACGCGGCCGCGACCTCACCCAGGGGGCGATCTCCTCGACCCTGCTCGCCTTCGCTCTGCCGACCCTCGCCAGCTCAATCCTCCAGTCGCTCAACGGCACCGTCAACGCCATCTGGGTCGGCCGCTTTCTCGGCGAGAATGCGCTCGCCGCGACGTCCAACGCCAATATGGTGATGTTCCTGCTGACCGCCTTCGTATTCGGCTTCGGCATGGCCTCGACCATCCTCATCGGCCAGGCCTGGGGGCGCAAGGATGTCGACGGTGCCCGCCGCGTGTTCGGAACCGCGAGCGGGTCGTTCGTGCTGGTCACCATCGTCATTGCGGCCGCCGGTTTTTACCTGTCGGGCTCGATTCTCGCTGTGCTCGGGACGCCGGCAGAAGCCGCGCCGCTGGCCTGGGCCTATTTGACCGTGATCTTCCTCGCCATGCCGGCTTTGTTGCTGCTGACTCTGCTGATGATGGCGCTGCGTGGCGCCGGCGACAGCCTGACGCCCTTGTGGTTCATGATTGTCGCGGTCGTGCTCGACAGCTGCCTGAACCCGGTTTTCATCCTCGGTCTCGGTCCAGCCCCCCGGATGGGGATTGCGGGATCGGCAACGGCGACGCTGGTCGCCAACTACACCGCGCTTCTCGGTTTGCTCGGCTACATGTACCTCAAGGACCTGCCGCTGCGGCTGCGCGGCCGCGAACTTCGCTATCTGATCCCCGACCTCGCGATCCTGAAGACGATTGTCGCCAAGGGCTTCCCCATGGGCATTCAGATGATCGTCATCTCGATGTCGGCCCTGGCGTTGGTCGGGCTCGTCAACCGCGAGGGCGTTGATACGACCGCCGCCTTCGGCGTCGCGATGCAATTGTGGACCTATGTCCAGATGCCGGCGATGGCCCTCGGCGCGGCGGTCAGTGCCATGGTCGCGCAGAATATCGGGGCAGGGCGGTGGGACCGTGTTGGGTCAATCACCCGGGTGGGAATCGTCCAGGCATTGCTGATCACCGGCGCGCTCATCGTTGTGCTGACGCTTGCCGACCGGACAGTGCTCGCCTTGTTCATGGGCGCGGACAGCCCGGCACTGCCGATCGCCCGCCACATCCATGTCCTAGCGACCTGGAATTTCCTGATGTTCGGCGTGATGATGGTGCTGTTCGCGACGATGCGCGCGAACGGGGCTGTGTGGGTGCCGCTGATCGTCCTCGCGGTTGGACTGGTCCCGGTGCGGTTCGGCTATATTTTCGCGACCTATTCCTGGCTCCACGCGGACGCGATCTGGACCAGCTTCCCCGCGACCTCCCTGATCAACCTTGCGTTGGCGACGGCTTTCTATTTGCAGGGCGGGTGGAAGAAGGCGCGAATGACGGTCGAACAGCGCCCCGGCGACGATGAATTCACCGAAGACGCGCTCGCCACCCGCGAACCGGGCGGCGCGCTCAACCCGGCGGGGTAGGCGCGCAATTCGTCATCCCCGCGAAAGCGGGGACCCAGTCAAAACAAAAAACTAGGTTCCCGCTTTCGCGGGAATGACGGTAGAGGGCCAACCATGTCATCCTTCCCCTATCTCCGCATGCGCCGCGGCCGCGTGACCCCGTGGATGCGTTCCATGCTCGCCGAGCACCGCCTCCACCCGTCCGATTTCATCTGGCCGCTGTTCGTCTGCGACGGCCGCGATTGCGAGGAACCGATCGCCTCGCTCCCCGGCGTCAGCCGCTGGAGCGTCGACAAGCTCCCCGGCCGCGTCCGCCTTGCCGCCGAGCTCGGCATCCCGTGCGTCGCTTTGTTCCCCAACACCCCCAACGACCTCAGGACCGAGGACGCGCGCGAGGCGCTCAACAGCGACAATCTCATTTGCCGCGCGATCAAGGCGATCAAGGATGCGGTGCCGGACATCGGCGTGCTCACCGACGTTGCGCTCGATCCCTACACCGCCCACGGCCACGACGGCCTGACCGACGAGGCCGGCAACGTCATCAACGACGACACGGTCAAGGTGCTCACCGACCAGGCGCTGGTGCAGGCGGAGGCCGGTGCCGACATCGTCGCGCCGTCGGACATGATGGACGGCCGCGTCGCCGCCATCCGCGAGGCGCTCGAAAGCGCCGGGCACCAGAATGTCGCGATCATGGCCTATGCCGCCAAATATGCGTCGGCCTTTTACGGCCCGTTTCGCGAAGCGGTTGGCAGCCAGGGCCGGCTAAAGGGCGACAAGCGCGGTTATCAGATGGACCCGGCCAACATCGAAGAGGCGCTGCGCGAGGTCGAACTCGATCTCGCCGAGGGCGCCGACATGGTCATGGTCAAGCCCGGGCTGCCCTATCTCGACGTCGTTGCGCGGGTGAAGGACACGTTTGGCGTGCCGACCTTCGTTTATCAGGTGAGCGGCGAGTATGCGATGATCGAGGCCGCGGCGGCGGCCGGCGCCGGCGACCGCGATGCGCTGATCCTCGAGACCTTGCTCGCCTTCAAGCGCGCCGGGGCGACCGGTGTCCTGACCTATCACGCGCTCGATGCCGCGCGGCTTATCACCGGATGATCGAGCAGCTGCGGGGGGAAATCGAGCGGTTGCGCGCCCAAACGCGTCCGCTCGAGCCCGATTCCGGACAGCGCCGCGCACTCGGCGGACAAGCGCTCGATCATGCGCTCGCCTTCCTCGACGGAATCGAAGACGCGCCAACTCTGCGCCCGCCCGAGGAAGCCTTCAGCCTCCGCCTCGATCCCGAGTTCACGGAAGGCTGCCGCGATCCCGCCTCGGTGCTCGATTACGTCGATGCTTGTATCGTGAAACCCGGCATCGCCGCGACCTCGCCCCGGTTCATGGGCTACATTCCGGGTGGCGGGCTGTTTCATGCGGCGCTCGGCGACATGCTGGCGGCGGCAACCAACAAATATTCGGGCTTTGCCCCCGCCGCGCCCGGTGCGGTGCGGATCGAAAATGCTTGCACCCAATGGCTGGCCAAGGTCATCGGCTATCCTGACGGAGCCGCCGGCACGCTCACCTCGGGCGGCAGCATCGCCAATCTGACCGCAGTGGTGACTGCCCGCGAGGCGCGCGATCCCGATGGCGGCGGCGCGGTCTACTTAACCCGCTTCGCCCATCACTGCGTCGACAAGGCGTTGCACATCGCCGGGCGCGGGCGCGCGCCGCGGCGGGTGATCGCGACTGATGAGCAGTACCGGATGTCGCTCGACGCGCTCGAACAGGCGCTCGAAGAAGACCGCCGCAACGGTGTCCGGCCGTGGCTGGTCATCGCCTCGGCGGGGACGGTCGATACCGGCGCGCTCGATCCGCTGCCCGAGATTGCCGAATTGTGCCGCCGCTACGGCGCGTGGTTCCATGTCGATGGTGCCTATGGTGGACTGTTCGCTCTGTGCGACGAAGGCCGCGAGAAATTGTGCGGGATCGAGCAGGCCGACAGCGTCGCGCTCGACCCGCACAAGACCCTGTTCCTGCCCTACGGCACCGGCGCGGTCGTCGTCCGCGATGGCCAGCAATTGCTCGACGCGTTCAGCGCCAGCGCCGCCTACATCCAGCCGTTCGCCGAAACCGACGTCGGTCCGTCGCCGTCCGATCTCTCGCCTGAGCTCACCCGGCACTTCCGCGCGCTGCGCTTGTGGTTGCCGCTGCAAATCGCCGGCGTCGCGGCGTTCCGCGCCGCGCAGGCCGAGAAGCTCAAGCTCGCCCGCTACTTCCACGCGCGGCTGTCGGAAATGGATGGCTGGGATGCCGGACCCGAGCCCGATCTGTCGGTTGTCGCCTTCCGTTATCTGCCGAAGAGCGGCGACGTCGACCAATATAACGAGCGCCTGATCCATCACATCCAACGCGAGGGCCGCGTGATGCTCAGTGGCACCCGGATCGACGGCGGCTATCGTTTGCGCTGCGCGATCCTCTGCTTCCGCACCCACATCGAACATGTCGACGAATGCCTCGACGCGCTGGCCCGCGGGGTGGCGGCGCTCGATGGCTAGAGTGGTCGCCGAGACCGCGCGCCTTCGTCTACGAGAGTGGGACGAGGAAGACGAAGCTCGCTTTTACGAGGTGATGAACACCCCCGCGGTGATGCGCTTCCTCGGTGGCCAGCAAACCCCGGAGGAATGGCGCGCGGGTTTCCACCGCCTCCGCACCTATCAACGCGATCTCGGCTTTACCTTCTGGATCGTCGAGCGCGTGTCGGACGATGCGATCCTCGGCTTCTGCGGGCTCAAGCGCGCCAATGCGCCGGGCGGCGACGCGATTGCCGGCGATATCGAGATCGGCTGGCGGCTGCGCGAGGAGGCGTGGGGGCAGGGCTATGCCAAGGAAGCGGCGCTGGCCGCGCTCGACCTCGCCTTCGCCCGCTTCGCGGCGCCGCACGTGGTCGCGATTACCGCCGCCCACAATGCCCCGAGCCAGGGATTGATGGTCCGGCTCGGCATGGCCCGCCGCCGCGATCTCGACTTTGTCGACCAGCGTTTCCCGGCCGACAGCGAGGTCAACCCGCAGGTCGTCTACAGCATCGACGCCGCCGCCTGGCCCGCCGCGCGGGACGCCGCTTTGGCCTGATTGCGCCCTGCGCCGCGTCGACTACAGTCACGCATCGGGGAGGGTGTGCATGGCGACGGGCGTAGGCGATCGCAAGACGACGGGCTCGGCCACGCTGCCGTTCGTGGTGACGATCTTCGTCGGCTCATTCCTGCTATTCCTCGTCCAGCCGATGGTCGCGCGCATGGCCCTGCCGCGGCTCGGCGGCGCGCCGTCCGTGTGGAACTCGGCGATGCTGGTTTACCAGGCGCTGCTCCTCGCCGGATACGCTTATGCTCATTGGCTGGGACGCTTCGCGCTGCGGCGACAGGCGGCGCTCCATTTGGTCCTGTTCGCGCTCGCGGCGCTCGCCTTGCCGATCGGCTTGATCGCCGCCGAGCCGTCGGCCGACGCCAATCCGTTCCTGTGGGTGCCGTGGCTGCTGGTGGTCTCGATCGGGCCGTTGTTCTTCGTCGTCTCCGCCCAGGCGCCGCTGATCCAGCGCTGGTTCGCGCATGCCGGGCAGCGCGATCCCTATCCGCTCTACGCGGCGTCCAATTTCGGCAGTTTCGCCGGGCTGCTCGCTTACCCGCTGGTGGTCGAGCCGTTGCTCCCGATCCGCGGCCAGCGGTGGGTATGGAGCGCGGGTTATGCCTTACTCGCGCTGCTCATCGCCTGGTGCACGTTGAAGCTGCCCAAGCACCAAGTCGTGCTGCAAACCGTGCAGGCGGTCACGCCGCCGCCGGGCTGGCGCGAACGCGCCTATTGGATCGTCCTCGCCGCGGTTCCGTCGGGCCTGATCCTCTCGACAACCCTGCACCTCACCACCGACATCGCCGCGATGCCGCTGCTGTGGGTGATCCCGCTCGGCCTGTATCTGCTCAGCTTCACCGTCGCCTTCGCCAGCAACCGCGTGCCGGCGCAAATCATCGCCCGCGCCGCGCCGATTATCCTGATCGCCGCCGCCGGCGTGCTCGGCTTCGATTCCAATGGCCGCGAATTGCTGTTCGGGATCATCGCGTTGCTCAACCTGTTCGCGGTCTCGGTCGCGCTCCACAGCCAGTTGTTCGCGCGCCGCCCCGCCGCCGCTTATCTCACCTTGTTCTACCTAATGCTGTCGGTCGGCGGCGTGCTCGGCGGGATCTTCTGCGCTCTGGTCGCGCCTTTGGTGTTCAACTGGACCTACGAGCATCCTTTGCTGCTCGTCGCCGCGGCCCTGCTGATGGTCGTGCCGAGCCCGTTCGAGCGCATCGCCAAGATCTGGGATGGCAGCGCCGCCAGCCGGACCATCGGCTTGGTCGCCGTCCCTGCGGTCCTGATCCTCGCCGTCGCATCGAAGCTCTCCGGTTCGGCGATCCTCGCCAGCACCGCGATTTTCGCGATTTTCGGCTTCGCCTTGTTCGCGATCGGCAACCCGGTGCTCCTCGCCGCCTGCCTGGTCGCGATCATGCTCACCGCCGGCGGCTGGGAACGCCTCGCTTTGGCGGCCAAGCCCGGGGCGATGACCCGCAGCTACTTCGGCATCTACGGGGTCCGCCCCAACGGCGACGATGCGCGCATGTTGACACACGGCACCACCGTCCACGGCATCCAGCTCTTGGGATCGCCCGCGCGCGAGCGGACCGAAACGACCTATTACGCCCCGTTGTCTGGGGTCGGCCTCGCTTTGCAGGCCGCGCCCCAGCTGTTCGGCCTTGCCGCCCGGGTCGATCTCGTCGGCCTCGGCGCCGGCACGCTCGCCTGCTACGCTTTGCTGGGCCAACGCTGGACGATCTACGAGATCGACCCGGCGGTCGCCCGCATCGCCCGCAACCCCGCCCAGTTCACCTTCCTCTCGACCTGCCTGCCCAACGTCCCGATCGTTATCGGCGACGCCCGCTTGAGCCTCGCTCACGCCCGGCCCGCCGATGCCGACGTGCTGATGGTCGACGCTTTCTCATCCGACGCGATCCCGATCCATCTGCTGACTCGCGAGGCGTTCGCGGTCTACGGCCGCCGCCTGACCCCCGATGGCCTGCTCATGGTCCACGTCACCAACCGCTTTCTCGATCTCGATCCGGTGGTCGCTGCCAATGCCGCTGCCGGCGGCTGGCGCGCGCTCAGGATCCGCTACGATCCCGACGCCGCCGCGCGCAAGCTGCACGAAACCACGTCGATCTGGATCGCTCTGTCGCGCAATCCGGCGACGCTCGAGCGGCTCGCCGCCGCGCATCCCGGCTGGCGGACGCTGGCGCCGCGCCCCGGCTTCGCCCCATGGACCGACGACCACGCCGCGATCCTGCCGCTGTTCCGCTGGAACTCCTGAGCTAGGTCCCCAGCCGCGCCTTGATCGCGGCTATCGCCGCCGCCTGGCGCTGGTCGATCGCGCCGACCTCATCGCCCGCGTTTTTGATCGCGGCGAGGTCGTTGGGGCTGAGCCCGCCCTGCGTCTGCAATTTTCCGGCGCCGATCGCGTCGATATCGCCAAGCGCCCGCGCGGTCGGCTCGCGCGCCGCGATCGCCGCCGACAGCGCCTCCTCAGCCGCGATCCACGCTTCGCCCCGCGCCGCGCCCGCCGCCTCCGCCAGCCGCCCGGCTTCGCTCGCCGCCGGCCCGAACGCCGCATCCCCGGCATGCGCCTGCGCCACCAACCCGGCCAGCGCCGTCGCCAGCGCGCCATTGACCGGCCGGTCGTTCGCCGGCCGCTCGACCGGCACCCGGGGATCGATCGCCTCGGCCGCGCGCGGCAGCAGCGAGGGCGGCGCGTTCGGCCCGGCGCAGGCACCGGTGATCGCCAGAACCGTCAGGGGCAGGGCCAGGGACAAGCGCATCGCGTCCGGCCCTATTCCGGCGCCGCCCAATCGGCAACCGGCAGGCTTGCCTCCCGGCGCACCTCCCCCTATGTCGCGCCCCTGCCGCCCAGCGGCACAGGCGCCCGTAGCTCAGCTGGATAGAGCACCAGACTACGAATCTGGGGGCCGGAGGTTCGAATCCTTCCGGGCGCGCCACACCCCAAGCCACCGAGCATAAACAGAGCGATTGCCGTGCAATCGCGTGCTTATGTCGAGAGCTGGCTTGGGTCGGCCGACGGGGCAGGCGGCACAAGGCCGACTGAACCCGTCCGACGTGGTCACGCGATTCACTCGCGTGACCTGACCTTTCCCTGGCTAAGCAAGTGTCGAACTTGCCCTCACAAACATTAACCCAATAATTTCTCTGGTTTTTCTATTCACACCCCATGCATCTAATTCGCTCTAGATGCGTTTGATCTAAGAGAAACCGATATTATTTGGGAATCCCAT
>Ga0207641_10000667_pt1 | contig 37425 bp, 28 predicted proteins | sample KBSSwiS62_FD_184306 | JGI IMG/M metagenome (GOLD analysis project Ga0207641, IMG submission 184306) | Switchgrass rhizosphere microbial communities from Kellogg Biological Station, Michigan, USA - KBS Switchgrass S6-2 (SPAdes) (version 2) | ecosystem: Host-associated > Plants > Roots >... | reverse complement strand
CCGAATCGTACCCTTGACCTGCAGCCAGCGCGAGGAATCGATCCGCGAGTCGAGGGCGAGCTCGAACTCCTTGCCGTTCGTGTCCCGAATCTTCGGACGCATGTTCGAGACCCAGATTGCGGCGTCAGCCGACCGTAGCACGAAATCGTAACGGCTCTTGTTCGGCGCGTCCGGCAGGTCGCCCATCAGGTTGCGGCCGGAGTACTGACCCGTGATCGTCACCTTCTGCTCGAGATACCGCGAGGGGTTGAGAACGACGGTGCGGATGGGCGGCGCGGTGCCTGGGGTCGGCGGCGGCGCGGCCGTCACCGCGGTGGCGACGATGGCCATCACTTCGCCCGGCCGCGGCCACGCACCGTCCGGATCGGAATGAAACGTCGAGCGCAGGTCGTAACCGCTCAGTTTGGGCTCGTCCGGCTTCATGCGCCCGATGTCCCAGAATTCGCCGCGAATCTCGTCCATGCCGTCGGGTGCGTTGCCCTTGAAGACCAGCCGGATCGACGCGGTGTCGTCCGACACTTTGATGCCGTCCTGGGCGAGCGCGACCTTGCCCACGACGACCACAGGGCGTCCGTGATAGAAGCCAGGGTAGGCGAGCAGCGCGGCCAGATTCGAGGCGCGCCGAGCCACAGGCTGCGCGTCGGCGCCCGTGCCCACGATGAACGCAAAGACCGCAAAGATCGCAAGGATCTTTGGTACTTCACCTAGCCCCCAGCCCCGAGCCCCGACCTGCTTCGTCACATCACCTTCTTCTGCGCGGCGCGCGACAGGATGACCGCCAGGGCAATGAACAACAACGCGCTGGCGATGTATCCGCTGGTGCCGTCATGCAGGAACGGCAAGGCATTGCCGATCGATTGCGGGATGCCGATGTTTCCGGTGCCTACCAGCACAGCGTAGAGAATCCCGCACAGCGAGCCGCCGGCGATGAGCCCCGAGCTGAACAGCGTCCCGGCGCCGACTTCGGATTCCTCGACCTTGCCGGTCTGGCGTTCGACAAACGCCCGCACGAGGCCGCCCGCGAAGATGGGTGCGGTCGTGGCGATGGGGAGGTACGACCCCACGGCGAACGACAGCGAGCGGATCCCGCAGAGCTCGAGCGTCACCGACACGAAGACGCCGACGAGCACGAGTCCCCACGGCAGGTTCTGATTCAGGAGACCTTTGATGATGGTCGCCATCAATGTCGCCTGCGGCGCCGGAACCGCAGGCGTGCCGATGCCGAACACGCTATGCAGATACAACGTCGTCCATCCGATGACGCCGGCCGAGGTGATGACGCCGATGATCAGCCCGAGTTGCTGGTAGATCGGCGTCGCGCCGACGAGAAACCCGGTTTTCAGATCTTGAGACGTGCCACCGGCGTTCGCCGCCGCAATGCAGACGACCGCCCCCACGCAGAGCGCAATCGGCCCGTATTGGTTGCCGGTCCAGCCGAGCGCCACGAACATCAGGCACGTGAGAATCAGCGTCGCAATCGTCATGCCTGAAATCGGGTTCGAGGAGGTGCCGATCAGACCCGTGATACGCGACGACACGGTGACGAAGAGGAAGCCGAAGATGATGACGAGAATGGCTGCGAGGAAATTACCCTGCGTGGGCATCTTCGGCGCGACCGCTAGAAAAATTGCCAGTAGCAGCGACCCGCCGAGTACGAAGACGGTGGGAAGATCGCGCTCGGTCCTGACCGCCGCGGCGCTGCCGGCGCCTGCGCCGAAGTCCTTGATGCCTTCCCGCGCCGACGCGATGATCGTCGGCAGCGTACGGCCCAGTGTGATGAGGCCGGCAGCCAGCACGGCGCCCGCGCCAATGTATCGGATGTACGCGCTCCACAGCTGCGCGGCGCTCATCTCCAGGATCTTGAACGGCTGACCCGTCGCCGGGTTGTTCGCGAAATTCGGGTGAATCGGCGGGAACGGCACGGAAATGTAGGCGCCGAAAATCGTGATCAGAGGGAGCAGCACGAGCCAGGAGAGCACGCCACCCGCGAACATCGTGCCTGCGATCCGCGGACCGATGACATAGCCGACTCCCATATACTCGGGCGAGATGTCGACGTTCAACGTCGCGTTGGGGAACTGACTGTTGCGAGGAGTCGAGTAATCGAGCTCCGTGAGGAAGAGGTTGAAGACCCACGACAACGCCTTCCACAAGGCGCCGACGCCGACGCCTGCGAACACCATCGACGCCAGCTTGCCGCCCCTCTCGCCCGCAACGAGCACGTCGGCGCAGGCCGCGCCTTCCGGGTACGGCAGCACGCCATGCTCCTTGACGATCAGCGCCCGCCGCAGCGGCACCATCATCAGCACGCCGAGAATGCCGCCGGCGAAGGCCAGCATCGCGATCTGGTAGTAGTTGAAGTAGGCCGGTCCGTCTGGTGTCAGGAAGATCAACGCGGGGATGGTGAAGACAACGCCGCCGGCGACAGATTCTCCGGCCGATCCGATGGTCTGGACAATATTGTTCTCGAGAATCGTCGAGCCGCCGAGCTTCTTGAGGACCGAAATCGCCAGCACGGCAATCGGGATCGAGGCGCTGACCGTGAGGCCGGCGCGCAGTCCCAGATAGACGGTTGAAGCACCAAACAGCAGTCCGAACAGGACGCCGATCACGATCGCCTTCAGCGTGAATTCGGCTGGCGACTGCGAGGCCGCCACGTACGGCTGAAAGGCGGGCGATTTCCCAGTAGCGGGGGCCGTTTTTGCGGCAGCAGTAGCCATGGGGCCGGATATTAGCATGCGCTTTTTTGGTACAATCTTCTTTCGCTTGTGAAACAGTCGAACAAAGCGCCGTCGCGCGCACAGGCGGGGCGCCAGACCGCGGATCAGGTCTCGGAGCTCACCACCAATCGCCTCTCGGTCTACCTTCGCTGCCTCAACGCGCTCGAAGGTGCCGGCGTCCGCACCATCTCGTCGCAATCGCTCGCCGAGCAGTTCCACCTCAACGCGGCGCAGATTCGCAAGGACCTCGCGTACTTCGGCGAGTTCGGCGTCCGCGGTGTCGGCTACTACGTCCGCGACCTGAAGCGCCACCTCCGCCAGATTCTCGGACTCGATCGCAAGCTGCGCGTCGCCATCATGGGCGCCGGCAACCTCGGTCTCGCGCTCGCGGACTATCCCGGCTTCCGGCAGGAAGGCTTCGAGATCTCGGCGCTCTTCGACAACCTCCGTGAGAAGGTCGGCCAGCAGTCGCGCCTGGGCGTGCCTATCTACGACATCCACGATCTCAAGAAGATTGCCAGGCGCGAAGGGATCCGCATCGCCGTCATTGCAGTGCCGGCGCCGTCCGCGCAGCACGTCCTCAACCTGGTCGTCGCCGCCGGCGTGAAGGCGGTGCTCAATTTCTCGCCGGGTACGCTGCAGGCGCCGCCGGACGTGAAACTCAAGAGCGTCGATCTGACGGTGTCACTCGAAAGCCTCTCGTTTTTCCTGGCACAGGGCGATGGCGAAGAAAGCTAGGTCGGGTCGGTCGCGTGGGCCGGGTAGGTCGAGTAATTCGAGCGGGCCAACCGGGGCGCGCAGGCCGCAGCGTGCGACGCTGACGCATGTCGACGCGCGCGGCCGCATCAAGATGGTCGACGTCGGCGCCAAAGCGGTGACCGCCCGCGAAGCGGTGGCGCACGGCAGCATCAGGATGTCGCGCGAAGCCCTCCGGCTGATACGAACCGGCCGGGTCAAGAAGGGCGATCCGCTGCAGACCGCGCGGCTGGCCGGCATCCTGGCGGCGAAACAGACCTCCGCGCTGATTCCCCTCTGCCATCCGCTGCCGCTGACCGGCGTCGACGTCGAGCTGACGCAGCGGCGGCGAGGCTACGACATCGAAGCGCGCGTGCGCACGACCGCGCAGACCGGTGTGGAGATGGAAGCGCTCACGGCCGTCGCCGTCGCTGCGCTGACCATCTACGACATGGTCAAGGCGATCGACAAGACGATGGTGATTGGCGACATCACGCTGATGTTCAAGTCAGGCGGACGATCGGGCACGTATACCAGGCCGTGATCATCCTCGTCGGTGTCATCAGCCCAGCGGCGATCTGGGTCCTGCCGCGTTCCTTCGTGGATCAGCTCCGCCGCGATTTTCCACAACACACCGTCCTCGAGGCCTGGGATCGCGACGCGCTGCGCCGCCTGCTGCCTGACGCCGACGTGGCATTCACGCCGTTCGTCGATCGCGACGTCTTTCCAGCGGCCACGCGCCTGCGCTGGGTGCAGAGTCCGGCGGTCGGCGTCGGCAGCCTCATGTTCCCCGAGCTGCTCGCCAGTCCGGTGGTCGTGACCAGCGCGCGCGGCATCCGGGCCCGGGCGATTGCGGAGCACGTCATCGGTGTCACCATTGCCCTGGCGCGCCGGCTGCCTGCGGCGATGCGCGCGCAAGCGGCCCACCACTGGGCACAGAACGAGCTCGAAGGATCAACGTCCGGCGTTCGCTCGCTCGACGGCCTGCGGATGGGGATTGTCGGTCTCGGCTCGATCGGCATGGAGATCATCAAGCTCGCCTTGCCGTTCGGGATCCGCATATCTGGAATCCGTCGCCGGCCCTCCGGATCGCCGGGGTCGACGATCGCGGGTGTCGACGACGTGCTCTCGCCGGAACGCTTGCCGGAGCTGCTGGAAAAGAGCGACGTTGTCGTGCTGGCCGTTCCCCACACGCCCGAGACCAAGCAGCTGATCGGCCGAGTCGAAATCGATCGGATGAAGCGCGGCGCCTTCCTCGTGAACATCGCGCGCGGCAAGCTCATCGACGACTCGGCCGTCGCCGACGCCTTGCGCGACGGCCGGTTGGGCGGCGCCGCGCTTGACGTCTTTACGCGCGAGCCGCTGGAGGCATCGAGTCCGTACTGGGATCTGCCGAACGTCATCGTCACGCCGCACACCTCAGGCGCCATGCAGGACTACTGGACGCCGCTCGTCGCGCTTTTCAGCGAGAATCTCCGGCGGTTCGAAAAAGGCGAGCCGCTCGTGAACGTCGTTGATAAGATCGCTGGGTACTGACGTGAGAACCCTGGCTGCGGCCCTCGCCGCGACGATCATGACGATCCCGCAGATCCCGACCGGATCCAACCTCCCGGTGTACGGCTACCAGATCGTGCATGTCTACCCTCACGACGCGAAGGCGTTCACGCAGGGACTGCAGTATCTCGACGGCGTCTTCTACGAAGGCACCGGACAGGTGGGCCAGTCATCGATTCGAAAGGTCGAGGTCGAGACCGGAAAGGTTCTGCAACAGCGAGACGTGCCGCCGCCGCACTTCGGCGAGGGCATCACCGTCTGGAAAAACGATCTCCTGGAACTGACGTGGCAGACGCACGTCGCGTTCGTGTACGACCGCACGACGTTCGAGCCGAAGAAGAAGTTCAGTTATCCCGGTGAAGGCTGGGGGCTGACCCACGACGGCACGAACCTGATCATGTCCGACGGCACCAGCGAGCTGCGCGTGCTCGATCCGGTGACGTTCGTCGAGAAACGGCGCATCAAGGTCACCGCCGCCGGGTTGCCGCTGCGCGAACTCAACGAGGTCGAGTTCGTGAAGGATGAGATCTTCGCAAACATCTGGATGACCGATTACATCGCCCGGATCGCGGCCGACAGCGGCAAGGTCACGGGTTACATCGACCTCCGCGGTCTGCTGACGTCTGCCGAACGCGCACGCACCGACGTCCTCAACGGCGTCGCGTACGACGCCAAAGGGGATCGCCTGTTCGTCACCGGCAAATGGTGGCCGAAGCTGTTCGAAATCAAGTTGGTCAGGAAGGGCGGATAGGTCGGATTCACAGCCTCACGTGTTCGAAGATCACGCCCTCGTCCGGCCCCGTGCCGCGTTTTCTGACGACAAGATCTTCACCGAGCAGACGTGGAGACAGCGGCGTGCCCGGTTCACCGCCGTCCTTCGCTGACGTCGTCAAGTACAGATCCTGAATCAGCCCCGCGTCGATCAGCTGCCGCGCGATCGTCCGGCCACCGATGCACGAGATGCGGGCGATTCCCATGTCGCGGAGCTGCCGGAAGGCGTACGGCAGGTCCTTGGCGGTCGGCATCGTCAGCATGGTCATCCAGGGGCGATTCGCGACGGGCGTGATCATCAGCTCCGTGCAGGCGCCGACGGTCACGACGACGACGCGCAGCTGCGGCGTGTCGAACAGGCGGCCGCGGAAGTCGAGCCCGCGAAGCGTCGCGACGATTTGAACCGGATGTCGCGGCAGCCGCAGCGACGCGCGCAGCGCGACCAGTTCGGGATGCCAGACCGACAGGACGATTCGGCCGCTGCGCACCGTCTCGGCCCCTGCCATCACCGCGTCGGCGGCGACGCGCGACAGTCCCTCGTAGATGAGATGCTTGTCGGCTTCGCCCCCTCCGAGAGATGAGGGATCCGCCGCGCCGGTGTTCCCGTCGCGCGACCGGACGAACACCAGGCTCGTCGACGGCAGATCGGTGCCGGGATCGTTGGACGGCGACGCTGAAACGTAGAACGGCCCATCGAACATCCGCCGCGTCCACGCGGTACCGACGGGGATGACATCAGCCGGCGGCCGGTCGACCTCGGTGACGAACGGCGACAGGACCGCGCGCGCCGCCTCGGCCTCCTTCCGCGCGACAAACTGGCCGAAGCTCTCGCTCCTGCCCGTCCCGCCCATCCCGCCTATCCTGCCCCGGTCGGAGGCGGTTCGATGTGGATCACCGCGTCCGCAATTTGCGGATATCGCGCCATCAGCCGATCCTTGACGACGTGAGAGAGCGCGTGGGCATCCGTCAACGGCATCGCCGGCGGCAGCCAGACGTGCAGGTCGAGGAACACGTGATCGGTTGAGCCGCGTGTGCGGATATGGTGGCAGCCGAGAACCCCCGGGACGCTCATCACGACGCGCTCGAGATCGGCGTCGGCGATGACGATGCGATCGCTGAGGATGCCGGTGGTGGCGCGCGCAATCTGAAAGCCGGAATAGCTGATGAATCCGGCGACGACCAGCGCGGCGAGCGGGTCGAGAATCGGCAGGCCGAGCCGCGCGCCGACGAGCGCGGCGATGACCGTCGCCGACGTCCAGACATCCCCGCGCGTCTGTGTCGCGTCGGCCAGCAGAAGCTCGCTGCCGAGCCGCTCCGCTTCCTTCGACTCGTAACGGATGACCCAGAGGTTCACGAGGACCGTGGCGATCATGACGACGAAGCTGGCGACGCCGATCTCGTGGGGAACCGCACGTCCGGTGAGGCGGTTGGCGGCATTGCGCAGTACTTCGACGACGACCAGCAGGAGGAACACGGTGACGCCCGCCGCCGCGACGGTTTCATACTTGCGGTGACCGTAGGGATGGTCCGCGTCCGGCGGCTGCCGCGCCGCCTGCACGCCGACGAGGCCCACGACGTTGGCCGCGCCGTCGGTGAGCGAGTGGAAGCCGTCCGACAGGATGCTGATGGCGCCGCTCGCGTACCCGAACGCGATTTTCGCGGCGGCGACCGCCAGGTTGAGGACGAGCACGCGCAGGAGAACGCGAGCGACGTCGGCGTAGCGCGTGGGGACTGGGGGGCCTGGGGACTGGGGGACTTCGGAACGAGGGACTGGTCGCGCCGCCATGTCCCCTCGTAGTCCCCTAGTTCCCTAGTCCCTGAGTCCCGACGTCCGCAGCGTCAAAACACCCGCGCCGTTGGCACCGGCCACCAGCGGAGCTGCACTTTGCCGATGATGTATTTCTTCGGCACCATGCCCCAGTGCCGGCTGTCGGAGCTGTTGTTGCGGTGATCGCCCATCACGAAGTAATAGCCGTCGGGAATGACCTGCGGTCCCCAGTCGTCGTGACTGCGGTACTCGTTCGGCACGTAGTCGTCCTTCAGCGGGATGTCGTTGACGTAGACACGGCCGTCGACGATGCGGACGGTGTCGCCTTCCTCCGCGATCACGCGTTTGACGAAGGACTTCTCCGGATTGAGCGGGTAATACAGCATGACGATGTCGCCGCGGCGCGGCTCGCCGATCCGATAGACCAGCTTGTTGACGATCAGACGATCCTGATCCTCGAGCGTCGGCGCCATGCTGAGACCCTCCACGCGCGCCACCTGGAACAGGAACGTGACGATGAGGACCGCGTACACGGCGGCTGACACGAGGGTCTTCAGCCACGCGACGAGCTCTTCCTTCACTTGCGCGAGGCGGACGTTCGTGCTTCGGGACGGCGTCGCGTCGATCTCACTCGGCTGAAGCCTTCGCGCTCCATCTGTATCGGGGTGCAGCACGAGAGCGTCGGGTTCGAGCGGGCCAGTCTGGAGCGTGAAGTCTTCAGGCTCGGCCTCCGAGTGGAGCCCCGAGGCTCTAGCCGAGCGGTCGTCCGGCTCCGACTCGAGCGGAAAGGCATCAGCCGGGCGAGGCTCCGGCTCCGCCGAGCGTTCGGTTACAGCTTCAGGTACTCGCGCAACCGGCGCGTCTGCGTGCGGCTCACGGGGATTTCCGTCGACTTCTCGTCCTTCATCCGAAGGATGTAGTTCCGGCTGAACCAAGGGACGATCTCCTTGATCTTGTTGATGTTCACCAGGTGCGATCGGTGCACGCGCCAGAAAACGCTGCCGTCGAGACGCTCGTGCAGTTCGTCGAGCGTCCGGTAGTTCGACACCCCCGTGTGCTGGCTCGTCACCACGGTGATGCCCTCGTCCGCGAGCGAGGCGTAGATGATTTCCTCCGCCTGCACCAGCATGAAGCGTTCGCCAACCTTGACCGCGAGCCGTTCCCGCCGGCTCTGGCGTTCGGCGACGAGCTGCACGATCTTCTCGAGCTGGTCGTTGATCGATGCCGGCCCACCCGCGGTCCGATCCGTGCCGACCCGCCGCCGGGCCCGCTCGAGCGCGACCTCGAGTCGCGCCTGGTCGACCGGTTTCAGCAGGTAGTCGACCGCGTTGACCTCGAACGCCTCGATCGCATGCTGATCGTAGGCGGTGACGAAGATGATGTGCGACGAAGCCCGCGCTTCGACCATGCGTCGCGCCACCTCGAAGCCCGTCAGTCCAGGCATCTGGACGTCCAGGAACACCACATCCGGCCGCAGCCGCTCGATCGCGCTCAGGGCCTCGATGCCGTTGCCCGCCTGACCCAGCACTTCCACGCCGCCGATCTGGCCGAGCAGGTAGCCCAGCTCGTCCCTAGCGAGCTGCTCGTCGTCGACCAGGACTGCCCGCAAATCCATCTTACGCCGTTACCCGCTCGGGCAGGCCGAGTTCCGGAATCTCGACGCTGGCGCAGGTGCCCTGGCCGGGCACACTCGTTAACCGCAAATGATAGTGCGCGCCGTAGATGGTGCGGAGGCGCTCGTTGACGTTGCTCAGACCGATGCCGCCGCCCATCGCCTTCTCGAGCCGCTCCTCGGTCATTCCCAGACCGTCGTCGTGCACTTCGATGATGGTGTGCCCCTCGGACGCCCGCGTGCGAATGGTGATGCGGCCGCCGCCCACCTTTCGGGCGAGCCCGTGCTTGATCGAGTTCTCGACGAGTGGCTGCAGCAGCATGCTCGGGACGATGACGTCGAGCGTGTTGGCGCTGATCTCCTTGACGACTCTCAGCTGTGGGCCAAACCGTACCACCTCGATGTCGAGATACTCGTCGATTGATTCGAGCTCCTCCCGCAGCGTGACGAAGTGATCGGTGCTGCGCATCAGACGGCGGAGCAGGCCCGAGAGTTTCGTAATCAGCATGCGCGCCGTTTCCGGCTGGGTGCGGATGAGCGACGAAATGGACGTCAGGGTGTTGAACAGGAAGTGCGGGTTGATCTGGTTCGCCAGCGCCTCGATCTTGGCGGCGAGGAGCAGGGTTTCCTGTTCCTGCAGGCGATGCTCGATGCGCGCATTGTTCCAGATCTTGATCGGTGTCGCCACGCACAGGACCGTCGTCAGGAGCACGGGCAGCATCATCCAGGACCACGGCGGCGACGGGGCGAGCACGAACAGCCGGTGGTGATCGGTCCAGCGCATGCCGAGCGTCTGACCAAGCAACTCGAGCGAGATCGGTGCGAGTAGGAGCACGACCTGCCAGTCCGTTTGCAAGCTTCGCAACATGCCCCACGCTCGCCGGGGCAGGCTGGTGAAAATGAACGGCGAGAAGTGCCAGATGGCTTCCTTCGGACAGACTTCGCGGATGCCGCCGCCGGCGAAGCCGCAGCCGACGGCAAACGGCAGCGCCGCCCATTCTCCGACGAAGAGCGGGGCAAACCCGAGCATGCCGCCAACGGTTGCGCCGGCGTACGGGCCGGCGATGAGGCCTGCGAGGAACGACCCTTCCATCGTCAGGTCCGCGGCGTCGTAGTGCAGCAGTAGACGCGCTCCGACGCCGGCCGCCAGCGGGACCCCGAGGCTGAGGGCGAAGACCAGCCGATCCGGCCAGGCGCGGCGCTCGAAGATGAGGATGTGCCGGAACCGCCGGTACCGCACCAACATCGTCGCCAGAGTCGCCATGACGGCGACCTTGACGAGCAGCGTCGTCAGGAGGAAGTACTCGGGCGTCAGCAGCCCTGGGCCCTGCATGGATTTACTTGATCTTATCGGCCGGGTACACTGAGAGCAATGGCCGTTATCCGCCCCTTTGTCATCGGGTTCGCCACCACGCTCAAGCATCTGTTCAAGAAGCCGATCACGGTGAACTATCCCGAGCAGAAGTTCCCGATGTTCCCGAAATTTCGCGGCAAACAGGTGCTGATGCGCGACGAGAACGGGCTCGAGAAATGCGTGGCGTGCGGCCTGTGCTCGGTGGCGTGTCCGGCCGACGCGATCTACCTCGAGGCCGCGGAAAACGACGGATCGGTGCAGGCCGGTCCGCGTTACGCGTCCGTGTATCAGATTCACAAGACGCGCTGCATCTTCTGCGGCTATTGCGAGGAAGCCTGCCCGGTCGGCGCGATCTTCATGGGCAAGGACTACGAGCTCGCCGTCTACAGCAAGGACGACTTTGTGTGGGACAAGACCGACTTGCTCGTGCCGGCGACCACTTCACCCTCGCCGGCACCGACAGGGGCTCGGGGCTAGGGGCTAGCCGCTTGGATCTCGAGCCCTCGGATTCAGCTAGCTCCGAGCCCTCAGCTAGCCCCCAGCCGCCAGCCCCCAGCCCCTACTGAGATGCAGATCGGCGCCCTCGGCGACATCCACGGCGCATTCGACACGGTTCAGGACATCATGAGTCGGCACGGCGACGTCCCGCTGTGGGTCTGCGTCGGCGACGTCGCGAGCAACGAGGGCCAGTACTTCGAGCCGTCGGCGCCGCTCTATTTCATCAAGGGCAACAACGAGGACTTCGACGTCCTGGCCGAGGCCGCAAAAGGCCGGTCGCCGTCCGCCGCGCTGCACTACCTCCCGAATGGCGGACCGCACATCGTGGGACCGTGGCGCGTCGCGGCGCTCGGCGGGACGTTCGCGCCGAGTTGGTACAACACGTCGGCCGCCGCGCTGCCGCCGTCAAAGGGACCGAAGCCGTCGGCCTTGTCGTTGAAGCTGGGCAAGTCGCGCGACGACAAACGGCGGCACTTCGTGCGCGAGGAAGTCGTCGTCTGCAAGGCGCTGACGAAGGTCGATCTGTTTCTCACCCACGAGGCGCCGCGGCCGTTCTATCCCGCCGGGCGTCGTATCGACGCCGGGAAAACGGCGCTCAACGACGTGCTCGCCGCGATGCACCCGCGGATGCACCTGTTCGGCCACCATCACGAGTTCAGCGACTCGGTGCGCCAGGGCGTGCGGTCGATCGGGCTGGACGTCGTCACGAAGTCCTATCTGCTGATCGACGCGCAGACGTTCAAAACCGAGCGGCTCGACACGTGAGGATCTGGTAATCGGATGCTGATTCCTTTCCTCGAATCCCTCGAAGAACGCGTCCTGGTGTGTGACGGGGCGATGGGAACGATGTTGTATGCGAAGGGCATTTTCATCAACAAAAGCTTCGACGCCCTCAACGTGACGCAGCCCGATCTGGTAGCCGAGGTGCACCAGGAATACGTGCGGGCCGGCGCCGACATCGTCGAAACCAATACGTTCGGCGCCAACCGCATCAAACTCGGGACGTTCGGCATCGCCGACCGGCTGCACGCCATCAACGAACAGGGAGCGCGCATCGCGCGGCATGCCGCGCGCGAGCAAGCGTACGTGGCCGGCGCGATCGGTCCGCTGGGCATCCGCATCGAACCCTGGGGCAAGACGGGTATCGACGAGGCGCGCGAATACTTTCGCGAGCAGGCGCAGGCGCTCGCCGATGGCGGCGTCGATCTCTTCATTCTCGAAACCTTCCGCGACCTGAACGAGATCACTGCGGCCATCGATGCCGTGCGCAGCGTGTCGGATCTGCCGATCGTCGCGCAAATGACGACCGAGGAGGACGGCAACACGCTCGACGGCACGCCGCCCGAGCGGTTCACGCCCGAGCTGGAACGCCGCGGCGCGACAGTGATTGGCGTCAACTGCGCGGTCGGCCCCGCGCCGATGCTCGACACCATCGAGCGCATGGCGGCGTCCACCAGGCGAAAGCTTTCCGCACAGCCCAACGCCGGCAAGCCGCGCGATGTCGAGGGCCGCAACCTGTACCTCTGTTCGCCGGAGTACATGGCCTCCTATGCGCGGCGGTTCATCCTGCACAACGTGCGCGTGGTCGGCGGCTGTTGCGGGACAACGCCCGAGCACATCCGCCAGATGAAGACCGCGGTGCGCGGCCTCGCGCCCGCGGTGGTACGCGCCGCCGCCCCGGCTGCCAGTGCGCCGAGGCGGACGCAGGTCGAGAGCGCGATCAGCAGCCCGCCGGTCGCTCGCGAGCGGAAGTCGAGGCTCGCCCAGGCGCTGTCCGAGAAGCGCTTCGTGCTCGCGGTCGAACTGCCGCCGCCCCGCGGGTTCCAGACCGACGCTGCGGTTGAACGCGCCCGCCAGTTGAAGGCGCGCGGCGTCGACGTGATCAGCATCCCGGACGGCCAGCGCGCCGGCGCGCGGTTGAGCGCGCTGTCGCTGGCCGTGCTCGTGGAACAACAGGCGGGGATTGAAACTGTTCTGCATTACGCCTGCCGCGATCGCAACCTGCTGGGCATTCAGTCGGACCTGCTCGGGGCTCACGCGATGGGGCTTCGCAACGTCCTTCTCGTGACGGGGGATCCAGGGCGCGTGGGAGACTATCCGGACGCGACGGCCGTGTTCGATGTCGATTCGATCGGGCTGACCAACGTCGTGAGCCGTCTCAACCACGGGTGCGACATCGGCGGTCAGGCGATCGGGGCGCCGACGGCGTTTCACGCCGGCGTGTCGGTGAATCCGGCGGCGTCGAACCTCGACCAGGAGCTGCGCCGTTTCGCCTACAAGGTGGAGGCGGGGGCCGAGTTCGTCATCACGCGGCCCGTCTTCGACGTCAACGCGTTCACCGCGTTCCTGAAGCGCATCGAGGACGCGAAACTGCCGGTACTGGCCGGGGTATTCCCCTTCGAAAGCCTGAGAAACGCCGAGTTCATGGCCAACGAGGTGCCGGGCGTCCGGGTGCCGGACGCGCTACTGGAGCGCATGCGGCGGGCGGACGGCTCCGAAGCGGCGATTCGGGAGGGGATCGCGATTGCCCGCGAAACGGCCGTCGAATTGAAGGCTGCTGTGCAGGGGCTGCAGGTGGCTACTGCGTCCGGCGACATCGAGGCCGCGCTGGCAGTCCTCGATGGACTTCGCTGACAGACCAGATGTATAGTCGCTGAGCCATGATTGGACCCGGCACACAGCTTGAACGCTATCAATCGGTTAGCCGGTTCCGGGCCGTGCACCTGAGGGCACCTGATGGCCTTATTTGAGCCCAGTCGTCCGAGTGAAACGGAAGAGATCCTGGGGTCTGACGCCGCGACACGTGCCCTGTCGGTCACGGCGGTCGAAAACGATTTTGTAACAAAAGTTTACGAAAAGCTCGCCACCGTCTACGACTTCACGTTCGGCCCGGTGCTCCATCCGGGGCGGGTGGACGCGATCGAGCGGATGGGCATCCGGCCAGGCGACCGTGTCCTGGAAGTCGGTGTCGGCACCGGCATCAACGCCGCGCTCTATCCACGCGACTGCTCGGTGACGGGCGTCGACCTCTCGAGTCCGATGCTCGAAAAAGCGCGTGAGCGTGTCGCGCGCAAAGGCGTCCGCAACGTACGCCTGCTCCAAATGGACGCCGCCAACCTCAAGTTCGGCGACGATACCTTCGACATCGTCTACGCACCGTATGTGATCAGCGTCGTTCCGGATCCAGTGGCGGTCACGCGCGAGATGTGCCGCGTCTGCCGTCCGGGCGGCCGTATCGTCATCCTCAACCACTTCCGCAGCCGAAACGCGCTGATGGCGTGGATCGAGCGGATGATCTCGCCGTTCACCGTGCACATCGGCTTCAAGTCCGACCTCGATCTACCCGCGTTCCTTGCGCAGGCGGAGCTCAAGCCGGTGTCGATCGACAAGGTGAACTTCCCGCGAATCTGGAGCCTGGTGACCTGCATCAAGGCCTGAAAGAAGTACCAGACTTCAGGCTTCCGACTTCACATTTCAGACTTCGCCTTCAGTCGTCCTTCAAACCTTCGTCACTCCGGGCACGTCTATCTTTTTATGCGCCTGATCGCGCTCATCGCATTGGTGTGTATCGCAGCAGTGGCGCCGGCCTCGCAGGCGCAGGATCCGCCGCTCCCCGACCCCGATCGCTTTCTTGAGCAAGTCCGCAAGCACCTCGAAACCGACGATGAGCGACAGACCGGCTACATGTACGTCGAGAAGCGTCGCGAGCAAAAGCTCGACAGCGCCGGCCGGACGACGGGCGAGTCGCTGAAGGTGTTCGAGAGTTATCCGGGGCTGCCGGGCGAAGGGCGGTGGCGCCGTTTGATCGCCGAGGACGGACGCCCGGTGCCGCCGGCTGACCTCGAGAAGGTGGATGGCGAGCGGCGCAAGCGCGCCGAAGAGTACGCGCAGAGGCTGGCAAGAGATCCAGCGAAAGAACGCGCCAGAGAGACGCAAGAGCGCGACCGAGTGAAGCGCGAGCGTACCGAGTCCATCGATGACGTCTTCCGCGTGTTCGACGTGCGCATGATCGGCCGCGAGACTGTCGAGGGGCATGCGACGATCGTGTTCTCGCTGACCCCGCGCGCCGGCGCCAAGCCGCGCACGCGCGACGGCAACATGATGCGCAATTTCTCGGGCCGCGCCTGGATCAGCGAATCGGACTACGAACTGGCCCGCCTCGACCTCGAAGCGATCGACAACCTGTCGTTTGGATTCGGGCTGCTGGCGCGCGTCCACAAAGGCTCGCAGGCCTCGTTCCGCCGGCGGAAGGTCAACGACGAAGCGTGGCTCCCGGCGATGGCGACCTATACCGGCAGCGCGCGCGTCGCGCTCGTGAAGGTCATGCGGCGCGGCGGCGTGATGGAGTTCTCCGACTACAAGAAGTTCACCGTCGACACCTCGACCACGCCTGCCCGGCCAAAGGTGCCCTGACTCTGTCGCGTTCCAGCGCGTGCACTACCCGCCGAAGGGTTGCTCGATGGACGGACTCTGCGGCGTGAACAGCTCAGCGCCATCAGCGGTGATGTGCATGTCGTCTTCGAGCCGCACGCCAAATTCGCCTCTGATGTAGATGCCTGGTTCGTCGCTGAACACCATGCCCGGCTGCGCCTTCAGCGCTTTCTCCCATCCGTACATGTTGTTCTTCACCAGATACGGCCACTCGTGCCCGTCCATCCCCATGCCGTGCCCCAGACGGTGGGTGAAGTACTTGAACCCGGGGCCGTAGCCGGCGTCGACCACCACCTTGCGCCCCGCGGCGTCGATCGACTCGAGGGGCACGCCCGGCTTCGCGGCCTTCAGCGCCGCCGTCTGGGCCTGCCGGACGATGTCGAAGACCTTCTTCATTTTGTCGGTCGCCTTGCCGAGCACGAAAGTTCGCGTGATGTCGGATTGATAGCCTTCGACCGTGCACCCATCGTCGATCATGATGATCGTGCCTTCGCGGATCGTTTGCGGCGTGATCGAGCCGTGGGGAAGGGCGGTGTATTCACCAACCTGAACGCTGGCAAAACCGGGGAAGCCGAGCCGCCCGTACGCCGCGTTGACCAGACCGCTCACCTGGTTCTGCGTCATACCCGGCTGCAGCGCAAGGAACACCGCCTCGTAGCACTTGAGTGTCACCTGACAGGCGAGCCGCATCAGCTCGACTTCGTGCGACTCCTTGATCATCCGGCAGCCGGCAGTAATCGGCGACGCGCTCGTGACGTGGAGCGCCGGCGCCGCGCCGCCCACGCTGTCGGCAAACACGAACTTCGTCGTTTCCTCGACGCCGATGCGGCCGGTGGCAATGCCGCGATCCTTCAGGCCTTGCGCGACCTTCTCGAACGGGCTCTCGTCCTCCTGATACACCGACACGTCGGTGTGCGCCATCGGGCCGCCGACCAGCTGTTCGCGCGTGCGGTCTTCCTCGAAGGCTGGCGTCACGATGTACGGATTGCCGACTTTGGGGATGACAACGGCGAACAGGCGCTCGCTGTTGCCCCAGCGGATGCCGGTGAAGTAGTTGAGCGACGTGCCGCCCGCCAGGATGATGGCGTCGATCTTCTGCTCGCCCATCAGCCGCTTCGCCTTCTCGATGCGGTCGCGCCGCTCGTCGGCCGTAATCGGCTTTGCCTTGTCGCGCATCGATGTCAACGCGGCGATGCTCGGCGGCAGCGGGCCGGCAGCTTCGCCGCCGCCGCGGCGCTGCGCCGAAACCGGTGAGACGGAAACGCCGGCCGCGGCGCTCGTGAGCCAGAGAAACGATCGACGTGTCAGCATGAGGGCTCCTCGCGAGATGATATCAGCTAGTCCCCAGCCCCCAGCCCCTAGTCCCCAGCTCCGACAGGTCTTTCACGACGACGGCAGCGCTACCTTCAAGGCTTCTTCGAGCGTATGAACTGGGATGAACCGCATGCCGTCCTTGACTTCGGCCGGCAGCTCGGCAAGATCGGGTTCGTTGCGCGCCGGCAGGATGAACTCCTTGATGCCGTGGCGCCGCGCCGCGAGCGCCTTCTCGCGGATTCCACCGACCGGCAGCACGAGACCACTGAGCGTGATCTCACCGGTCATGGCGACGTCTTCGCGCACTACTTGATCCTTCAGGGCCGACACGATCGCGGTGGCCATCGTGACGCCCGCTGACGGTCCGTCCTTGGGAATCGCGCCGGCCGGGACGTGGATGTGCAGATCGTTCGAGTCGAACTTCTCCGGCGAGATGCCCAGCGCCGCCGCCTCGGCCCGGATGTGGCTGACCGCGGCGCGCGCCGACTCCTGCATCACGTTCCCAAGCTGACCGGTCAGGATCAGGTTGTGGTGGCCGGACGGCAGCAGCCGCGCCTCGATGAACAGTACGTCACCGCCGGTTTCGGTCCACGCCACTCCGGTGGCGACGCCTGGACGCGACACGCGGAACGCGACTTCGTCGTGGAAACGCGGCGGGCCGAGATAGTCCGGAATGTTGGCGGCGGCGATGACCTGTTGGTGGCGTTCAGCCGGACCTGCTTCTCTCGCGACCCGCGCGGCCACCTTGCGCAGCACCGCGCCGATCTGGCGCTCGACGTTCCGGACGCCTGCTTCCCGCGTGTAGTCGCTGATGACGCGCCGAATGGCGCCGTCCTCGAACACCACCGCGTCCGGCGTCAGCCCGTGCTCCTCGAGCTGTCGCGCCAGCAGATATCGGCGGGCGATGTGCAGCTTCTCCTCTTCGCTGTAGCCGGCCAGCGAGATAATCTCCATCCGATCCAGCAGCGCCGGGTGCACCGTACCGAGTTGATTCGCGGTTGCGATGAACAGTACGCGTGACAGATCGATGTTGATCTCGAGGTAGTGGTCGCGGAACGCATGGTTCTGCGCCGGGTCGAGCACCTCCAGCAGCGCCGCCGCCGGATCGCCCTGGAACCCGGCGGAGATTTTGTCGATCTCGTCGAGCATGAACACCGGGTTCATCGCACCCGCTTGCTTCAAGGCCTGCACGATCCGGCCGGGGATGGCGCCGATGTAGGTGCGGCGATGCCCGCGGATCTCCGCCTCGTCGCGCACCCCGCCAAGCGAGATGCGGACGAACTTCCGGTTCATCGCCCGCGCGATCGACTGGCCGAGCGACGTCTTGCCGACGCCTGGCGGACCGACGAAGCAGAGAATCGGTCCCTTGATCCGCCCGGTCGGATTGTTCTGCGTCTTCAGCTTCTGCACCGCGAGATACTCGACGATGCGTTCCTTGACCTTGTCGAGATTGTAGTGGTCCGCGTCCAGCACCTCGCGGGCCGCCCCCGGATCCAGCCGATCCTCCGTCGTCGTCGACCACGGGACGTCGAGGACCCAGTCGATGTAGGTCCGGATCATCTGGTATTCGGGCGAGGCCGGCGTCATCCTTTCGAGGCGATCGATTTCCCTCTGCGCGACGGCGCCGACCGATTCCGGCAGGCTCGCCGCGGCGACCCGGGCGCGAATCTCCTGGATCTCGGTCTTTTCGCCTTCGCCGAGCTCGTCCTGGATCGCCTTCAGCTGCTGGCGGAGGTAGTACTGACGCTGCGCGTCCGTCATCTCCTGCTGGGCGGCCGACTCGATCTTGTTCTTCATCTCGAGCAACGCGATCTCGCGGCTCAGAACTGTGGAAACCACCTCGAGCTTCCTCGTGAGATCGTCCTCCTCGAGGATGTGCTGCTTCTCGTCCGCCTTCATGTCGAGGAGGCTGGACAGCAGATACGTCAGGCGCAGCGGATCGTCGATGCCCGACACCAGCCCGCGCAGCTCCTGCGACAGGCCGCTCGCCAGCGAGAGTCCGCGGTCGATCAGCTCCTGCAGTCGCCGCACGTGCGCGTCGACTTCGAGCGACCGCACGACGACGTCGGGTGTCGGCGCCACGCGCGCCCGCACGCTCTCGCCGGTCCTCGTGACCAGCTCGCTTTTCGCCCGCGTCAGGCCTTCGACGATGATGTGAATCCCGCCGGTCGGTACCTTCGCCATCTGCCGGATGGCGGCAATCGTCCCGATGGGGCGCAGGTCGCCTGGCTCGGGCTCGTCTTTGTCGGTGGTCTGCAGCGTGAGGAACAGGAGCCGGTCGCTGCTCAGCGCGCGGTTGACCGCGTCGATCGACAGCGGACGGTTGATCGCGAGCGGCTGCAGCGTGAGGGGGAAGACCACCGTTTCACGCAACGCGACGACGGGAAGCTCGCTCGGATACGTACGTTCGGTTTCTGACGCCATGATCCAACCCTCAGGATGGCATGCGGATCATGAGGCGTCAAACCGCACCGCAAGGACGGCTCTTCACGAAGTCACGAAGATCTCACGAATGCACGAAGTCAATTGGTACGCAGTGTCTTCGTGAATTTCGTACTCTTTGCGGCTTCGTGAAAGCCCGTGTCGAGCAAAGGCTTTTAGAGCAGCCCCTTGATGAGTCCGCCATCCACCTGAACAGAGGCGCCCGTGATATACGACGCGCCGTCGGAAAGCAGAAACGCGCCGACTCGTCCGAAGTCGTCCGGCGCCCCGTATCGTCCGAGTGGAATCGACGCGGCGGCCCGCGCCTGATGGTCTGGCAACGAAATGCCTTGCCGGTTCGCGTTGATTTCGTCGAGTTGTCGCAGCCGATCGGTAGCGATTCGGCCAGGGATGATCGTGTTGACGCGGATTTTCTGCGGCGCCACCTCCGCCGACAGCGTCTTCGCGAGCGATGTCACCGCCGAGCGCAGCACGTTCGACAGAGCGAGGTTGGGCAGCGGTTCCTTGACCGAAGAGGATGTGCCGATCAGGATCGCGCCGCCGCCGCGGCTTGCCATCGACGGCACGACCAGGCGGATACTGCGCACCACGCTCATCAGCAAGAGCTCGAACGCGCACTGCCACGCCCGATCGTCGAAGGAGAGCGCGGTGCCGGCGGGTGGCCCGCCGGTGTTTGCGAACAGGAGATCGACGCCGCCAAACTGCGTGATCGCGGCCTCGTGCCACGCGGCGACGCCGTCCGCGCGGCTCAGATCGGCCGCCACCGCCAGCGGTGAGCCACCGGTTTCTGTCCGGATGGTGTCGGCAGCGCGCTGGATCGCGGCGGCGTCGCGCGACGCGATGCACACCTGAGCGCCTTCGCCAGCCAGCGCGCGGGCGATGGCGAATCCGAGCCCCTTGCTCGCGCCGCCGACCATGGCGATCTTGTCCTTCAGTCCAAGGTCCATGTCATCACGCGACCGAGCGCTTCTTTCGTATTCACATCCAGCACGCCGCCTGGCGGACGGATGCCGGCATGCGCGATGGCGCCACGTACGTGCAGCACCTCTTTGCGGATCGCCATCCCGATGCCCTCCTGAAACTCGAAGCGCATCAATGGCACCTTCCGATAGAAGAGGTCGGCCGCCTCGTCGATCCGCCCGGCGCGAAACTGCGTGACGATTTCGACGAGAATGGCCGGGAACGCGAAGCCGGTCATCGCGCCGGCCGCCCCGGCCATCAGTTCCTCCAGCAGGAACACGCCACCCAGTCCCCCGAAGACCCTGACGTCGAGGCCGCTGACCGCTTCCAGGATGCGCGCCGTCTTGAGCGGCGTCGGCGGATCTTCGAGCTTGATCGTGCGCGCCGCCGGCACGTCGCGCGCGATGCGCGCCAGGAGCGCCGCTTCCATGGCGTAGCCGGAAATCGGCGGGTAGTCCTGCACGATGATCGGGAGGTCCACGGCGGCGGCGACTTCCGCGAAGTGCCTGGCGACCGCATCTGAGTTGATCTTCGGCATGCGCGGCGGGCTGATCATCACCGCCGCTGCGCCCGCGGCCTTGGCTTTTCGCGAGTATTCGATGCAGGTCCGAAGACCATCCGCGGTCGCGCCGGCCACGATCGGCACCCGTCCGTTCACGTGCGTGACGACCGTGTCGAGGACCTGGTCGCGCTCGGCGTCGGTCAGCCGCGCGACCTCACTGGTGACGCCGAGCACCGTGAAGCCGTTCACGCCGTCGGCGATGAACAGATCGACGACTCGCCTCAGGCTCGCCAGATCGAGATCGCCGGACGGAGCGAATGGTGTCGGCAGAACGGAGAAGACGCCGGCAAAAACGGTCATGGGTTGCTCAGGCGGAACGCGGGCTCTTCAGGCCCGCGGCCGCTCGCGACCCTGCGGTCGCGCTGCGACGACTTGTGGGAATGACCTTCGAATCCCAGTTGAAGCTCCTGACGATCTTGATCAGCTCGCGCGCGGCCTGCGACAGGTAGCCCTGCTCGCGGTAGATCATCAGCGTGCGCCGCGGCATGTCCAGCTCCGCGACCGGAATCTGGACCAGGGCACGGTCGCGCAGCTCCTGTGCGACCGTGATGCGCGGCACGATGGCCATGCCCACTTCCGCCTGGACGAAGCTCTTGATGTTCTCGAAGCTCCACAGCTCCGCGGCGATCCGGCACGGCGTGCGATGCTGCTCGAACAGCCGCAGGATCTTCTGTTCGGTGCTGCTGCACAGGTGATGGACGACGAAGCGCTCGCCGCCCAGATCGCGGACATGAAGATTGGGACGCTCGGCCAGCGGGTGCCGTGGCGCGGCGACCAGAATCATCTCGTCGGCGTGGACCTCGACGCATTGCAGCTCGTGGAAGCTCGGTTCGTCCTTGACGAAGCCGACGTGGACCTCGCGGTCCATGACCTGACGCGGAATCTCGGCGAGCGAGCTCCGGTAGATGCCGATCTTGACGTCCGGAAAGCGGGTCAGATAGGTCCGCAGCGGCGCGGGCAGGAGATAGACGGCGGCCGACTCGTGGGCGGCGATGTTGAGCGTGCCCGTCTTGAGCGTCTTCAACGATCCCAGGTCGCGCATGGCATCGTCGCGGGCACGGACCATCTTGCGCGCGTACTCCAGCAGCGTCTTTCCGGCTTCCGTGAGCGACACGTCGTGCAGATCGCGGGCGAACAACTGGCCCCCGATCTCTTCCTCGAGCTTCTTGATGCTCTGGCTGACGGCCGGCTGCGTGCGCGACACGCGCTCCGCCGCGCGCGTGAAGGTGCCTTCCTCGACGACCGCCAGAAAGTGTTCGAGTTGGAGAAGGTCCATCGGTCAACCCCGCTCTTGTCTACAGGAGACTACGAGATCAGGAGGAATCTGTTTCAAGAACGTCGCTTGATCTCCTGGCCTCCTGCTGATCTCCTGACCTCTTGTGACGAAAGCGCTCGCTCTCGATCCGGTGAAATGGATCCAGGCGCCGCCGTGCCTCGACCATGAATAAACTGCCGCAAAAGCGGTGTTCACGCCGCGCGTGTGTGCGGCAGTATATGCCGACGACTGTCGGCTTATCGCGCGATTAGAAGAATCGATTGGACCCGGGTGAGGGGCGCCCGTATCGTCGGGTCAAAAGGTTTACAATCCACAGCCACGTTCCCGCTCAGCGAAAGTGAGGAAGCATGAGACTGGTTCTTCGCGTAGTGCTCGGTGTGCTCTGCGTGCTTGCGGCCGCTCCGGCGCACGCGCAGGTCCAGACCGGTTCGATTACCGGCACGATAACGGACATCAGCGGCGGCGTGATGCCGGGCGTATCGGTGTCACTGTCAGGGGACAAGCTCATTGGTGGCGTACAGACTCAGGTCACGGACACTTCCGGCAGCTACCGCTTCGACCGGCTTCCGCCGGGCACATATCAACTCAAGTTCGAGCTGCAGGGTTTCCGATCGATCAGCCGGAGTGACATCGTCGTTAACGCGTCGTTTGTCGCGACGGTCAATGCCAAACTCGAAGTGGGCAACGTGTCCGAGACAATTACCGTCGCCGGCGAATCGCCAACGATCGACACCAAGTCGAATGTTCAGCAAACTGTGCTGACCCAAGACATTCTCGAGGGCGTGCCGTCCGGGCGCGATCCCTGGTCGGTCGCGAAGATGGTTCCGGGGCTCGCTGTGTCGACCTACGACGTTGGCGGCACTCAGTCGTATCAGCAGAGCAGTTTTTCGGCACATGGATCGAGCACCTCCGACGTCAGCTTCAACATCGACGGCGCCAACGTGAACTGGCCGGGCGGCGGCGGCGGCTCGACGATGCTGTACTACGACCAGGGGATGTTCGAGGAAATGAACTACATGACGTCCGCGATTCCCGCCGAAGTGATGGCAGGCGGTGTCTCGATCAACATGGTCACGAAGGACGCCGGCAACAAGTGGCGCGGCGACTCGAGGTTCTCGTACTCGAACGGCTGTCTCAGCCCGGCCGAACCGAAACCGGGTTGTCTCGAGAGCGACAACTACGGGCCGGGCATCGCAGACGGCACGCTCCCCAAGACGTTTCTGGGCAACCCCACCAAGCGGGCATACGACTACAACCTCGCGGGCGGGGGCGCGTTGGTCAAGGATCGTCTGTGGGTGAATGGTTCGTTTCGACGCTGGGTCGTCGACAAGCTCGTGAGTGCCAAGAATATCGACGGCACGCAGGCCATCGACGACAACACGCTTCGCAACTACTCTGGTAAGGTTGTCGGCTCGCTGCAGCAAAACCAGAAGCTCACGTTTTCGTACAACTGGGATAACAAAGTCCGGGGCCACAGGAGAGACGGCGTTCTAAACACTCCCGACATCGCGTCGCTCGTGCAGAGGAACCCCGCCTCCTCGACGCAGGTGAAGTACACGGGCATCCGCAACAAGGTGGTGTTCGAGTCGTCCTTCAGTGTGATGTCCGGGGTGACAAGTTATCTGTACCAGGACGGCACGCCGTCGACAGCGGTCCGTATCGAGGACAGCACGGCGAACATCTCGGCCAACGCCGCAGCGCGGCACGAAGAAAACCCCAATTCGCGGCTGCAATTCGACAACACCGTGTCCATGGTGAAGACGGGTTGGGGCGGCGATCACCTGTTCAAGGGCGGCGTCCAGTTCGCACGCCTGTATTTCGACGACAGCAACGACATCCTGAACAACATGTACCTGCTCTACACGGGCGGGAAGGCGACGCAGGTTCGGGAATTCAACTCGCCGTCCGACGCCTTCAACGTTGACAAAGTGTTCGGCGTCTTTGTGCAGGATTCCTGGACTGCAAACAGCAAGCTGACACTCAACCTGGGCTTCCGGTTCGACCACAATGTCGGCACGCTGCCGGCGCAGTCAATAGCGGCTGGCCAGTTTGTCGCCGCAAAGAGCATCCCCGAGTCGAGCCCGATCCAGCAGAACCTCGCCGTATGGCGCACGGGATTGGCGTTCGACCCGATGGCCGATGGCAAGACGGCGCTGAAGGCCAGTTACAGCCGGTACGGCCTACAGGTCGGGATCGACCGCGTGCTGAACGTGAACCCGCTCCAATCGGATTCGCAGACGTGCACCTGGACGGATCCCAATGGTGATGGCACCGCTCAGTTGAGCGAGATCAGCGGATGTAGCGGTTTCCCTGGCCTGACAAGCCATTATGCAAACGCGACGTCAGGTCCGAGATGGCCGTACTCAGACGAGGTCAGCGCCGGCATCGAACGGCAACTGATGAAAGACATGCGCGTGACGGTGATGTACTACCATCGGACAAATCGCGATCAGATCGGCCTCCGGAACATCGCCGCGCCACCAACCGCATACACTCCGGTGACCATCAACGTACCAAACGGACCGAATGGTACTATTGCGCAGCCGGTTCCCACCACGGCCACGTTGTATAACCTGAATTCTGCATTTCTGGGGCTTCAAAACAACGTCGTCGACAATGACCCGTACCTCGACACCACCTACAACGGCGTCGAGTTCTCGGCCAGCAAGCGGATGTCTCATCGCTGGCAGATGGTGGGAGGCATCAGTTTCGGCAAGAACACTGGCGGTCTCAACACCACGGGCGGGCAGTCGGCGACGACCGACTTGAACGATCCCAACAATACCCTCTACTCGAAGGGCGTTGTCGGTCTCGATGTGAAGGTCGGGTTCAGACTCTCCGGCAGCTACCAGTTGCCGGGCAGCGTGCTCATCGCCGGCAGCCTGCTTGCGAACGGCGGCGGTCCCTACGTCTCGACGTATTCCGCGTCACGGGCGTCCGTGGCGTCAGTCGTCGCGCTCACACGAGGGAGCCAGAACATCTTCCTCAGCGCGCGTGGCGACGAGCGGCTGCCGACAGTGACGACGGCTGACCTGCGCCTCTCCAGGGCATTCAAGTTCGGACAGCGCCGGATCGTGCCGCAGGTGGATTTCTTCAACATCAACAATTCGGCGGCGATCGTGGCGCTGACCTCGGCGGTGGGCGGCTCGTACCTCGTGCCGACTCAGATACTTGCCCCACGCATCGTGCGCGTCGGGTTCAGCGTCAACTTCTAGGAGCACACGCATGCGATCGATCGCGCGCCTCGCCGTTCCTCTCGTTGCGATGTTCGCGGTCACCAGCACGCCGGGCGCACAGGCGCCCGGCGCCGCCGGCGCGAAGGCGGCAGTGCACGCGCGCCAGGTCAAGCGGCTACTCATCACCCACGCGATGATCATTCCCGGGACCGGCGTGCCGGCCTCGGGACCCAGCGACATCCTGGTCGAGGACGGGCTGATCGCCCGCATCGGCAATAGCGCCGGCGGACGCTGGCCCGAAGCCGACGCCGTCATCGACGCTGCCGGCAAGTACGTCATGCCGGGCCTCGTCAACACCCACATGCACTGGCACGAGGAGAGGGTCGGTCCGATCCCGATCCAGTACGAGCGGAACCTCTACCTGGCGGCTGGCATCACGACGGCACGCGAAGTTGGCGGCGACTTCGAGAAGACCAAACAGTGGCGCGCCGAGAGCGCGGCGCACACCATCGTCGCGCCGCGCATCGTGCTCTATCCGATGCTCGCCAATCTGCTCAAACCGGGACAGACGTTCAACCAGACGCCCGAGGAGTACCGGGCGCTGGTCCGCGAGGCCAAAGCGCGCGGTGCCGACGGCATCAAGCTGATCGGCCCGATGGAGAAGGACCAGGCCGCGGCCGCGCTCGACGAGGCGAAGAAGGTCGGATTGCCCACGACCGTGCACGTCGCGGTGGGCGAAGCGACCGCGCGCGATTTCGTCGACGGCGGCGTCAACTGCATCGAGCACTTCTACGGTGTGGCCGATGCCTCCCTCGACGGCATCCAGGACTTTCCGCCGGACATGAACCTCGCCAACGAGATTCACCGGTTCGGCCGCGCCGGCGAGCTGTACACGCAGCAGAACTTCGACCACGCCAAGCTCTCGAAGTTGCTCGACGACATGGTTGCGAAGGGGGTGGCGTGGAGCCCGACGATGTCCACTTACGAGGCGGCGCGCGACTTGATCCGCGCGCAGAACCTCCCCTGGTACCGCGACTACCTGCACCCGTCGCTCGAGGAGTACTACAAGCCGAGCATGACGCGTCACGGCACGTTCTGGACCGGCTGGACCGAGGACCAGGAAGTGAAGTGGAAGAAGAACTATCAGGTCTGGATGGCCGCGGTGCGCGAGTTCGCGCTGAAGGGCGGCATCGTCACGACCGGTGACGATGCGGGGTTCCTGTACGGATCGTTGTATGGGTTCGGGATCAGCCGCGAGCTGGAACTGCACCACGAGGCCGGTTTCCACCCGCTCGAGGTGCTCAAGCATGCGACGTCCAATGGCGCCCGGGTACTGGGCCTGCAGGACCGCCTGGGCCGGATTCGCCCCGGCTTCATCGGCGACCTCCTGGTCGTGAACGGCAACCCGCTGGAGAACCTGCGCCTGATGAACCCGTACGGAACCGACCTGATGTCGATCAACGGCCAGATCATCAGCAACTACTCGGGCAGCGTGAAACCGAACGACCCGAACGTGAAGTCGGTCCACGGCGGTGGGATCGAGTGGACGATCAAGGACGGCATCCCGTACCACGTGCCGACGCTGATGAAAGAGGTCAAGGACATGGTGACGAAAGCCCGCACCGAGCGTCCCCGATCGACCTCGCAGCCCTGACGCAGCCCGCGCGCCGAGTCGCAACCGACATCCTTGTCTGATTCGCTGAAGAATCAGACAATTTTGTCTCGATCGCGGTCCTGTGGACGCGGCGTCCCCCGGGGAGCGCCGGCGGCATACACGTTGCTTCGCGCTGTACATCACGCCGCGGACGCGACCAGATCACCTGCAGGACGCGAGCAACCCCGCGGTTGTGCCGTTTCAGCCGTCTGCGTCGCCGCTATGGCTCGTCACCGACGAGCCGCTCGTCAACGAGCTGGTTGGGTATCTCGAGACCATGCGGCGGCGCATCACGGCGGATCCCCATGCCGCACACAGGTTCACGTTCAACCGTGCGCATCTGGTCGACGTGCGTGTCGCGTTCGCCCGCATGATCCGGCGTGGCGAAGAGAAGCTCCACCGGCTCTGCGAGCTGCTGTGCGCCAGCTACTTCGAGTCGCCGTACACGCTCCAGAATGTCGTTATCGGCGAGGTCGAGACCACGCGGGAACGGTTCACGCTGGTGCAGCCGCTGGTGCCGACCGACCTCTACTCCCACACCGACCTCGATCTCGGGACACGCCAACTCCGGCGGCTGCGTTACCACGATGGCCGGCGATGGAGCCGCGCGGTGCTGGTTGCGAACATGGTCGAGTACCAGCCCGACACGCCCAACCGCTGGGCCATCCACAAGTTCATCAGCCGCATCAAGGCGGAAGAGCAGATCTGGAACAAGGTCGTCGACACCATCTTCGGGCTGGATCGTTTGGTCCGCGCCGACAAGCAACTTCGGCACCTGGGACGCTTTGTGAAGGATGTGTTTGGCGTCAAGGCGATCGTCAGCGACCCGGAGCAGGCGCGGGCGCTGCACGCGGCCCTGCAGCAAGGCGCCTGGCGGTCGTCGATCCTCGAGGCGCACGGGGTGCCGATATCCGATGCCACCGCGCGCATGGAGTTCATCGAGGTCAAGGACTACCTGGCGCAATGGGGCCGCAAGGCGACCGGGTGGACCGCCATCAAGTCGGTCTTCCGCTGGTGGGACACGATGATCGAGGTCCAGGTGCAGCCCCTCGCCAACTTTCATCGCGAGCGCGAGGCACTGACCGCCGAAAGTCACGAGGGCTTCAAAGCGCGGCGCGAGGCGCTCCGCAACCAGATTGCCGACCGCATGCCGCTCTTCCGCTTCTATCGCGATCTACTGCGCTGGCTGTTCCTGTCGCCCACCGAGCCCGCTCCCACCTTCGACGCGGTCGACATCGTCATCACCGATTGAACGATACGACATTATTGTCGGATCCCCGCTCGAAGTCCTTCAAGCGTGTAGGACTCGCAAGGCCACCAGCTTGTCCCCGATCAACTGAAAGCCCAATCGATTGGCGATTCGAACGATCACGAGGCGCGGTTTCGGTTGGCGGCCATCTTGCTCCCGAGCCGAACACGCGCGCTCGTTGAACGTTTGCAGTGTTGCAGGAGGAGAGGCCATGCGAGTCGTGTCCCTGTTGGTGGCGATCACCTTCACGGCGAGTCCGGTCACCGCTCAATCACTGCAGCCCATTCACGCATCGATCGAGCGGGCCGCCGCTGTCGCGGCGGAACAGGCGGCCTCGCCGCCGGCGGGCGGCCGGTCTGCAGGAAAGGCGGCGCTCTTCTGGACCGGCCTGGCGACCAGCATCGCCGGCGTGACGACGTCAGCGCTGGGGCTGACGGCTTTCAGAACCGAAGACAGCAGCACCGGCAACGCGCCTCGAAGCACGTATCTGGCCTGCGTCGAGCAGAAGAACAGCAACGCTGTCTACGCCACGAACCAGTGCGACGCCCTGAAGGGCAAGAACCTGAAGCTGCTCTGGGGCGGCGTCGCACTCGGCGGCCTGGGCGCGGTCCTGATGATCACGGGCGCTCATACCTACGCGGAACTGTCGTCCGGCGCCATCGGCGTTTTTTATCACCGGAAGCTCTGATCGACCTGTGGCTGCGAGCTGGGGAGGATGACATGTCAGGATTTGTGCGCGCTCTCGTCCTGGTCGGCCTGCTGCTCGCGCCCGCGGTGGCATCAGCTCAGCGCGCGACGACCGGCACCGTAACCGGGAGAGTGGTCGACTCGAGCGGCGCGGTCCTGCCCGGCGCCACCATTACGCTGCAGAGCCCCGAGGCTCTCGGCCAGTTCAGCGCGGTGAGCGACACCGACGGGTTCTTCCGTGTCGCGAACCTTCCGCCGGCGACCTACGACATGAAAGCGGAACTCTCCGGGTTTCAGACCGTGATCCGCCGCGAAACGGTGCGCCTCAACGGTGTGCTCGACGTCCAGTTCATGCTGAACGTCGGGTCGGTCGCCGAAACCGTGACCGTTGTCGGACAGTCGCCGATCGTCGATCCCGAGCGTGCGGGCTTGTCGGTGAACATCAGCAACAAGGCGCTGACCTCCGTGCCGGTGACGACCAACCGCCGCTTTCAGGATGCCTGGCTCGTGGTGCCGGGCGTCGCCATCAATCCGGCGACGCTCGAGTTGACCGGCTCAGAACGCCGCACCAGCATGGACGGCGCTGACGTCACTGATCCCTACGGCGGCGACATCTTCTCCGTGAACCTCAATTACGATGCGGTCCAGGAAGTGGAGGTCAAGGCGCTCGGCGCCGAAGCGGCGGATGGGTCGAGCATGGTCGGGCAGTTCATGAACATTGTCACGAAGAGCGGCGGCAACGACCTGCACGGGTCGGCGGCGTTCTTCATGATTCCTCAGAGCTTCAACACCAGCAACGTCACCGGCATTGCCGCGAACCAACGGAAGGACTATCAGCCCGACACGACGCTCGGCGGTCCGATCCTGCGCAACCGGGTGTGGTTCTTCGGGTCGTATCGCCGCGTGCAGCGGGATCAGACGTTCAACAACGCGCCGGTGCCGGTGTCCAACCGCGGCAACCTGTGGTTCATGAAAATCACGGCGCAGGTCAACAACAACCAGCGGCTGCAGGTGAGCGTGCAGTACGACAAGGTCATTCAGGAAAACGCCGTCATTCGCGGCTCGGTCGCTCCTGGCCGGACGATCGGATCGACGACGACCGGGCTGAGCAGCGCCACGATGCAGATCGCCAACCCATCGGCATTCGGGACGCTGGTCAAGGGCGGGCCGCTGGCCAGCTTCAACTACAACTGGGTGATGGGCTCGAATCGCGTGTTCCAGTTCGTCGGCAGCGTCATGTTCAACAAGCCGAACGACTATGTGCCGAACGGCACCACGGGACTGGTTCCGACCAGGATCATTCAGAGCAACCCGACCGGCAACATCCTGGGCAGCCTGACGACGATCGCGCAAGAAGGCGGCTTCGGAGCGATCGACACCTCGCACCGATCGATGACTTACCTGTCCCCGTCGATGACGGTGGTCGCGAATCGCTTTGGCGCTCACGAGTTCCGCGGCGGCGCCGATCTCTATCCGAATATCTCGAACGAAACGACGACAACGGCGGCGCCGGTCGAGTTCTATTTCCGTCCGCCCGGCACCACCGGGATCCAGGATGTGCTCTTCGAGCGCGATGTGCTGCGAAGCCTCGACGGCACGTCGTCCGCGATCGCCAACAAGGCGTACGAGCACCACTACGCCGCCTACTTCCAGGACCGCTGGAAGCCGTCGCCCAGAATCTCCATCAAGGCCGGAGTGCGGGTGGAGAACAACAAGATCTTCACGCAGGATCGCGAAACAGTGCTCGGCGCGTTGCTGGCTTCAGGCGTTCCGACCAACGTCGCCGATGAGGAGTTCCATCAATGGGTGACCATGCCGAATTTTGGTATTGCCTACAACGCCGAGAGATGGGGTGTGTTTCGCGGCACGGCGAATCGAGGATACGAGTGGCTCGACCTGGGCGGCGGCGATGGCACGTCGCATGCCCCGTACGTGCTGGCGACCGACGTGTTCCGCGCCAACCCGCGCACGAGTGCGACACTCAATCAGAGTCTGCCCGGCGGCTTTCCGCTGGGCCTGAATTTTGGCGGCACCTCGGATGACAGCATCCACAACGGCCGAACCTACGTGAACGAGTTTTCCGGCAGCTGGGAGCACCGGCTGCCGCACAGCAGCTCGTTCAGCACTACGGTGGTGCTGCGGCGGTCGTGGGACTATCAGAGCGGTGACGACCTGAATGTGGTCCGCAGTCAGACCACCGGCGCGCTCGTCGGACGCCCGTTTCCGCAGTACGACACGATCCGCAACACCTACAACCCCAATTACACGTGGCAGGAGCAGAGGTCGCTGCAGCTCCTCTACACCAGGAATTTCGTGGGCAGGTGGGGCATGAACGCGAATTACTCGTACATTCTCGCCTCGCGATTCCGCACCCGGTGGAATTCGACGTCCGACACGCTGCAGTTCTACGGCATCAGTCCTGAGGACGCCACCTCCGAGCGCACGGCGCCGCGCCATCACGGACGGGTATCGACCTTCGTCAACCTGCCGTTCGCGTCGACGTTCTCGGCGTTCTACATCTATACCGGCGCCAACCGCTCGGACGTCTTGACCGGGAGCTTCGCGCTGAACGCGACGGCGCCCTCGGTGGTGCTGTCGAACGGCCGGGTAGTGTCCGACCCGTTCTTCAACGTCGCCTATCCGCGTGCGCTGAAGTACGACGCCGACATGCTGACCGCCGACGATTCGCACCTCGTGAACATCCGGTTGGCCAAGGACCTGACGCTGGCCGGCGGGCGCAAGATGACGCTTAGCGGCGACGTCTTCAATCTCTTCAACGTCAGCGCGGCTACCGGCTTCCTGTCGGCCGACGCCCGCGCGTCGAATTTCGGCGTCCGGACGAACTACGTGCCGGCGAGAGTCGGCCAGCTGGGCGTCCGCCTCACCTTCTGAACAGTCGGCCATCGCTGGTAGCTGAACCGTAATCGATCGCTGGTAGGGCGGCGAAGCGCAGAAGCCGACACCTGCGTCACCGCTGCGCACTTTTTCATCGCGCGCTGCTCGAAACTTCTTCCCCTCGACTCGAAACTATGTTGACCTGAGCGGTATGGCAGACCAGGCCATCTCGCCGTCCGCGCAGTCGGAACCCCGCGAGAGAGTGTCCAGGTACTTCGCGGCGTTGAAAGTGCCGCTGATGCTGCTGGGCATTCTCGCCGCAGCACTCGGCAGCTACTACGTGTTCTACGTCTCGCAGCAGACCGGCTATCTGATCACGCGCAACTTCCGGCTGCTCGCGACCATCGGCGAGCACATCGAAGCGGCGATCCGCAGCGACCGCACCGTGCTGTCGAACATGCGCTTCGGCACCCAATCGCTCCCCGAGGCGCAGGCCGAGGCGTCCAAGTTCATTCCGATCATCCGCTCCGCCCAGATCGTCAAGTGGCCGGCGCACACCGGCCGGCAGGACACCGAGGGCGCGATGGCGCTGCAGTTCGTCGAGCCGAACACGCGCGTGGCGTGGGTGCTGCGGGACCAGACGTACGACGATGCGGTGAGCCCTTGGCAGGTGCGGTTGAGTCTGGATGATCTGGTCGAGCCGCTGCTGCGCGATCACGTGAATGACGGGACCTTCGACGCGTTGATCATCGCGGCCCCGGATGGGCGCGTGATCTTCCAGACGGGAGCGGCGCCTCTGCGCGTCATGCACCTGGCGCGGCTCGTCGTGTCGAGGGACGCCAAAGGCGTCGAGACCACGAAGTTCGACGATCTCGCGCACGCCGCCGGCCTGGTCGACGTCGTCATCGCCGGCGACCAGTACAAGCTGTTCACGCAGCCCTGCTGCGGTCTGATGTCGGCCGGGACAACTCAATCTTCGCCGGGAGGTCCAGCCACGACCGGCTGGGTGCTGGCCGGGCTCACGTCGCAACGATCGGTGCTCGCCCAGAGCTATGCCGTCTCTTTTTCGATCATGGCCGTGATCTCGATCGCACTGCTGCTGGCGCTTCTCAGCTGGCCGTTCGTCAAGCTGCTCCTGATCGGCGACGCCCAGCGCGTCAAGGTGCACGATGTCGTGCTCGTCGGAACCAGCGCGCTCCTGGGCATCGCGTTAATCACCATTTGCGCGCTCGATTTGTACGCCTACAAGACGCTCGAGGGCACGCTCGACGATCAGTTGGAGATGTTCGCGCATGAGATCACCGGGCGCGCGAACGACGAGATCAAGGCAGCGGTCGGGCAGCTCGCCCAACTCGAGTCAGCGGTCGATCGTCCAGAGTTTCCGGGCCCGAAGTTTCCCGAGTCGCAGAGCGTCAGCGACCTCGCGGGCGTCGATGCGGCGCGGTCGAGGGCGGGCGTGAAGCGGTTGCTGTTGAGCGACGCGGACTTGAGCAGCTATCCTGACTTCGAGTCGTTTTCGCTCATCGACGAGAACGGGGAGCAGCGCCAGAAGATGACGCTCGGCTCGTTCGTCACGCCGCGCATTTTCGTGGACGATCGCGAGTATTTCATCCACTGGACGACGCCGGCGGCCGACTCGGCTGCGTTCTTCGAACCGATCCAGTCGGCGACGACCGGCGCTCGCGAAGCCGTCGTGTCGACGCGCACCAAGTCGGGTCGCGTCGCCGCGCTCAGCATCCCGATGCGAACGCTGATCGATCCGATCATCGTGCCGGGCTTCGGGTTTGTCGCCATCAACGACGCGGGGAAGGTACTGTTTCATTCAGACCCGCAGCACAGCCTGTCGGAGAACTTCTTCCTCGAGTCGGACAACAGCCAACGGCTGCGGGCGCTGGTGGTCGCGCGGCACCAGGAGTGGGTGAGCGTCAAATACTGGGGCGAGGACCACCGTGCCTTCGTCTTTCCGATGCACATCGCCGCCCAGCCGTTCACCCTCATCACGTTCTACGACAAGGACAACGTCCGGGCCGTGAACATCGACTGGCTGGTGATCACCGCGACGTTCCTGCTGATGTACACCGGGGCGTACGTTGGCGCCTGCATCGTGATCCTGATTGCGGTGCCGAGGTACCGGGCGTCGTGGCTGTGGCCCGATCCCGCCCGGTGCAAGCAGTACCTCGATCTCGTGCCGTCGTTGTTCCTGCTGGCCACGGCGATGGCGGTCGGGCTCGTGGTCCTGCGCCGCGCGGACCTGGTCCTGCTGGCGTGGCTGATTCCGTTTCTGGCCTGGAGTGGCGTGTACGCGGTGCTGGCGCGCCGCCATGACTGGCGCGCCCTGTGGGTGCCGTGCCTCGTCGCCGCCGTGCTGCTCGCGATGATCGCCGTGGTCGTGTGGCGAGTCGAGAGCCTGGCGTCACGCGCCCTGCTGGGATTCCTCGTGGCGGCCGGCGCCGCCGAAGCCGCCGTTGCGGTGTGGCGCCGCGTCGGACGCAAGCGGTCGCCGCTGGCGCCGCCGGTGAACATCTCCTACGGCCTGGCCGCCTCCCTGCTGGTGCTGACTGTGTCCGTCCTGCCGGCTGCGGCGTTTTTCCGGGTCGGTCATGGCCTGCAGATCGAGAGCTTCATCAAATACGGTCAGCTCCACGTGGCCTTGAACCGGACCGAACGAACGAAGCGGGCGGACGACATCAGGGCGAAGCAGGTTCCCGACGCGTCCTTCAACCGGCTGGTCTCGCTCCGGGAGACGAATCCTCGCGCCTTGGAATGGGGCACCTACGAACGATTCTTCTTCGACACCAGTCCGCTCGACGCGGCGGCGGCCGGATCGGCCGGGTGCCGACCGCCGCAGGGAGCAGCAACCGGCGACACGACATCGGTCGAGCCGCGGAACAATGCGACGATCGCGGAAACGATCGAGGAGTTCCTGCCCTTCTATTCGGAATCCTCGGTGAACCTGCGAGAGATGGTCCACAACCAGGCGTCCGATGGACGCTGGCGCTGGCGGATGCGCGGCGCCGAGCTCGTGTTCTGCTCGCCGTCCGGAGCGGCGACCGCGCTTCGTTCCGCCGTGCCGCCGTTCTTCGACGCCTCCCAGGCCAGCCTGTGGCGTCAGACACCGTTCGTGCTGTTACTCCTCGGGCTGGTCGCCGTCCTCGCAACGGTGGTGTGGGTCGTCCGATTCGTCACTACGAAGGTATTCCTCGCCGATGTCATCGAGCCCCTCTCGTCGGAACGCGGGGAGGCGCTTCGCGAGATCTGGGCCCCGAACCTGTTCCTGGTGGGCGAGGCGCCACCGGCCTCGGACATCCCGGAATTGGCGTTCTGTCAAATCGATCTCAGCAAGGCGCCGCACGATGTGGCGGCGCGCAGCGAGTGGTTCGCCGACCAGCTCACGCGCGTCGAACAGTCCGCCGTGCGGCAGAACGTGCTGATGCTCCACTACGAACGCAAGGACGATGCGGCGTTCGCCGAGCAAAAGCTCGCGTTGCTGGAACGCATCATCAACACCTTGAACCGGACCCTGGTCGTGGTCTCGGCGGTGCCTCCCTCAGTGGTTGGCGCGGCATCGGCCGATTCACAGGACTCGACGCAGGCGGACATCACGCATCGGTGGGATGCCGTGCTGTCGCGATTCACGATCGTGCCGGTCATGCCGGTCGCGCCAGTGCCCGCCATGCCATCGCCGGCGTCGGTACTGGGCGGGTGGAGCGGTACCGGCTGGCGGGAGATCGTGTGGCGCATCAGCGCCCTCGGCTTCTCGCATAGCGCGAGGTTTCTCGAACAGGAGCAGCAGGATCCGCGGGTGGATCGGTTGTGGCGCGAGGTGCTGCCGTACGCCTGGCATCCGGAGCGGCCGCCGCTCGATGTCGGTCAGCTCCTGGTGGAGGTTGGCGAGCGCGCGGAAAACTATTACCGCGAGATCTGGTCCACCTGTACGCGCGAGGACAAACTCGTACTGGGGCAGCTCGCCGAAGAAGGACTCGTCAACTACAAGGCGAAGACCACACTCCGCCGGCTCATGGCGCGGGGCCTCGTGCGCCGCGAGCCACACTTCGTGCTGATGAACGAGACTTTCCGGCGATTCGTCCTGTCGTCGTTCTCGCGCATCGAGGTGGCGGCCCTCGAAGAGGGTTCGACGACGAGCGCGTGGGATGCGATTCGCTGGCCCTTCCTGGCGCTGCTCGTCGGCAGTCTGGCCTTCCTGTTCGTTACGCAGCACGAGCTGTTCAACACGACGGTCGGCGTGATCACGGCGGTCGCCGCGGCGGTGCCGGCGATTGTGAAGATGGCGAATATCTTCGGCGAACGTCGAGCGTCAGAGTAACTGCGCAAGGCCTTCAAAGTCATTTACAGTCGCTAAGTGTCTTAAGCTGACGAACGTGTGTAACGATGTTACACATATTTGGCCAATTCAATCTTCGTAACTCCATCTAAATATCCTGTTTACATAGATTTACTAGAATCACATTTCGAAACACGGCTGGCAGTTCGGTTGCACCGCTCCGCCAGCATGAGCGATCGATTCGCGATTGTCGTGCAGGCGATCGACGACCCCACGCTCGTCGCGGACATCGAGCAGACCATCCGCCAGGTCTTTCTGGAGATGTCGCTGCCCGGTTCGTGGCGTGTGATCGTGAGGCCGTCGGCGGCCGGCGGACGGTGGGACTTCAACGTCCACGGCCGCGACGTGCGGCACACGCTGTCGATTGCGCTTCCCCCGCATCTCCTGCCGACCCTGATCCCCCGCAGGCTCGAGGAGTCACTGAATGTGTTGTGGCTTCGCCGGCGTGAAAACGCCCCGGCACGGACGCTCGACCTTGCGTCCGGTCCGGTCCCGTCAACGGGTCATCGCGCTCCGGCGTCAGTCGCCGACACGCGCGCCTGAGAGGGCATCATGGGCATGTTTCAGCACCCGCATCTGATTCGGGGGATTGTCAGAACCCCGCAGGGAGCGTTCGTCGTCTCCCGGGGGCTCGTCGAACTTCCGGACGAGCTCGGCGAGTCGCTCGGATGGCGCCCGGCCGAATCCGCGGACGATACGCCGCCGACCGCGTCGCGCTCTCTGCCAATCAGCTGCGGACCGGAACACAGGGCGTCGTGACTGACCAGTTCCTCCAGGCGGAGGACCATCCTACGGCGTGCCCATGGTGCGGGCGGAGCCGCATTCGCGGCATCCTGCCTTCCCCCGACGGCAACCGCTGGTATCGGTGCGGCGCGTGCGCGACGACGTTCTTCCTGACGCCGCACGGCGCCGATCACGAAGCGCTCGCGCCGACGGAGCGTCCTGACAGCCGCACGTCGTAATTCTCAGATAGCCGACCCGCGGCGCGAGCGGGTCGTGCCTTGCTCCAGCGTCGCGCCAGCGGTATCGCTCGTTCGCCCCGGTTCGCGTGCCGGGAAGTTGCTCTCCGTTCGAACCCTGCCGCTCCCGCGGCGCCTAAGGGGTTTTCCCGCGGACGGTTATCCGCGGAATTGGGCCGCGGGTTGTCCCGACTGGGCGGATCACGCTTGGATGAAGGCGCCGCGGACACTCACTGCGAGCAACTTCCGGCTTCGCTCCGCATCGGCACGCTCACAGTCGGCTCTCGAGCGACACCGCTGGCGCGACACCGCCTTCGGACTGGCCGCTGCCGCTCCAAGCGAGCGACACCGCTGGCGCGGCGAAAGAGCAGGACACGACCTGCTTGCGTCGCTCGTCTTTTACGGATGCTTCTTCGACAGCCCCGGCTCGCGCATGACGCGCTCGATCTCGTCGGGCTCGACCGGGACGGAGGCCGAGAGGTTTTCGTAGCCGCTCTCGGTCATCAGAATCATGTCTTCCAGCCGG
>Ga0207641_10000663_pt1 | contig 37489 bp, 35 predicted proteins | sample KBSSwiS62_FD_184306 | JGI IMG/M metagenome (GOLD analysis project Ga0207641, IMG submission 184306) | Switchgrass rhizosphere microbial communities from Kellogg Biological Station, Michigan, USA - KBS Switchgrass S6-2 (SPAdes) (version 2) | ecosystem: Host-associated > Plants > Roots >... | reverse complement strand
GTTACAGTGGATCAGCGCCACCACCCGCGTGTTCACCGCAAACCCCAGGTGCATGATCCCCGTATCGGTCGAGATCAACGCCTTCGCGCTGTCCAGCAGCGCCGCCGATTCCGCCAGCGAAAGTTTCCCGACCACCTCGTGATAAGGCTTCGGCTCGTTCGCAAAAAATCCTTCCAGTTCGCGCAACCGCTCCGATTGGTCCTCCCCGCCCAGCACAAAGATCTCCGCCGAAAGTTCCCGCGCAATCTTGCGCAGGATTTCCGCGTACCGCTCCACCGGCCAGTCGCGCCATGATGCCCGGCGTCCCCCGCCCAGTTGCAGCACCAGTCTAGGTCGCCCGCCGACATGCATCGCGCTCAATTTCTCCTCCAGCGCCGTGCGGTCCTGTTTGTCCACCTCGTAGACCAGGTTCGGCTCCTCCGTGTCCGCGCCGACATAGCGCGCAATCCGCAACGTCTGCTCCACGCCGTGTGTGTCGTCCCAATCCGGCTGCACGACATGATGCCCGCACAGCCAACCCAGCCGCGTCATGTCCGGCACACTCACCGTCACGTCCGGATCAAGGAGATAACTCAGGCACCGCGGTTCCGGGTCATTTCCCCGCAAATGCAGGATCGCGTCCCATGGCCCCGCCGCGCGCAACTGCTTCTCCAGTTGCCGGAACGCCAGTGGCCCCTTGTGAAAATGGAAAATCTCGTCGACATACGGATTGTGCTCCAGCAACAACTTGCGCCGCCGGTGCACCACCGCCGCCAGGTGAATCCCCGGGTAAGTCTCGCTCAGCGCCCGGAACACCACCGAATCCGTCAGCGTGTCCCCGATCCCCGCGCAGGTAAAACAAAGCACCCGCGATTCCGGTCCCAGTTCGATCAACCGCAACTTGGGCGGACGCTTGTTGGCCAGACGGCGAAAATAGCTCTCATACCCGAAAGCGGAAAGACGACTGAGAAGCGAGGCCATGAGCTAGTGATTGCACCCTACTCGCCGTCCACCTGCCATCATTTTTTTTGGACGATCATCGGTTCCAACGCCTCCCACACCCGCTCCACCGGCACCGTCCGCTCCCCTCGCTCGGCGTGCACAAAAACATGATTCGGTGCCCGTGAATGCCATTTCTTGAACGGACCCTCCGACCATAGCACCACCGCCGGCGCTTTCACCGACGCCGCCAGGTGCGCCGCGCCCCCCTCTGGCGTAAAGAGACACACCGCCTTCTCTAGCAACGCCGCCAGGTCCAGTGGCCCCGGCGTCGCTACCGCCACCACCCGCTCCGACGCCATTTGCCCGGCAAGGAAATCCGCCTTCACCCGGTCCGCCGGGGCAAAGACCAATCCAATCGTCAAATCCGTCGCGCCCAGGACCTGCTTCGCCAGTGCGATGAAATCCTCCTCGCGAAACTTCAACCGCACCGTGCTGCTGATATTGATCAGCATGAACCGTCGAAAAATCGGTTGTGCCAGGATCGGTGCTGCAAATTCCCGCGAGGCCTCCGGCACCGTCAGGCTCAGGTCCACCGCAAACGCATTGACCGTCTGCACGCCCAGCGGCTTCAGCAACCGCAACAACGTCTCAATCTGGTGCTCATCGAACGGATTTTCCGGAGGCGCCACCGGATCGGTATAACCTGAAGGCTGGTCCATCTTCTGCACAAAGCCCACCCGGACTTCCCCATTCGTCAGCCGCGCCAGCGTCGCCAGCCGTCGGTCAAACCCGCCCTTCGCCGCGATCACCCAGTCGAAATTCTGCAGCCGCGCCGCATTCTTCAACAACGCCAGCCCCGGCACCCAACTTTTCTGCAGCACGACCACCTCGTTCACCGCATCGCATGCCCGCGCAATCGCCGCCCCCGATGGATCACACGCCACCGTCAGTTGTGCCTGCGGATAATGCCGCCGCAACGCATGCAACAACGGCAACGTGTAAATCATGTCCCCCATCCGGTTCCGCCTGATCACCAGGATGCGCGGCGGCGCCTGCTTCGGCTTTCGCTTCCGCAACACCCGCAAAGCCAGGGCAAGGACATCGACAAAAGCATTCATGCCGGTGAGGGGGCCTTCGTTTGCCCCAACATGTTGTCCAGCGCCGCCTCCGCCTCTGGCACCGTGATCGCCGTCAGGCATGCCCGCACCTGTTTCCAGTCGCACGCCTCCCGCTTCGTTTCATTGCAAACACACGCATGCTTCAACACCTGCGCCTGCGGCGTCCAAGGGCCCCAGTTCACCGGATTCGTCGGCCCGAACAGCGCCACCACCGGCACGCCCACCGCCGCCGCCATGTGCATCGGCGCCGTATCGACCCCAAAGTAACCGTCCGACTCCGCCGCGATCGCCGCGATCTGGCTCAGCGAAAGATTCCCGTCATAAAAAAGCGGCTTGTTCCGGCACAGCCGCACAATCTCCTGCGCCCGGTCCCGTTCCTTCGGCGCCGGTCCCGACGTCACCACGACACGCGCCCCGCGTTCCGCCTGCAACCAGTCGATCACCTCCGCCATCGCCTCGTTCCCCCAACATTTCCACAACCAACGCGAGACCGGATGAATATGCACAATCTTCGCCGGTCGCAATTGGGCAAGCTCCGCTCGCGCCCACGCCTGCAAATCCTCCGGCACCACCAGGCAGAGCTTCCCCGGCACCGTCGATTTCAATTTCAATCCCGCATGCTCCAGCAGCCAGTAATGCTTCTCCACCTCATGCATCAATTCGCCCGGCGGATAGACCGGATGATTGTAAGCATACGTCCGCGGATCAAACTTCGACTTCCACGCATAGCTCGGCTGCCCAAACCGGTGCCGCGCCCCGCAAAACAGCGAGTACCACCCGCTCCGGTCCCCGTCGGTCAACCCGATCGTCAGGTCGAAATGCCGCTGCCGCAATATCCACGCAAAACCCAGTTCATACGCCAGCCGACCCAACGCGCTCCGTCCCTTGCCGCCCCGCTCATAGGCCAGCACTTCATCAATGTGCGGATTGTTCGCCAGCATCGCCTCCGTGCCCGAATTCACCACCACCGTGATCCGCGCGTCGGGAAAAGTCTCCCGCAACGCCCGCAGGATCGGCGTGATGATCAGCACATCGCCAATGTTCCGCATCTTGAACACGGCCAGGCGCTTGATGTTTTGCAATTCCATTGTGGGAGGGAAACAGGCATCGTAACCGCTTCAATTCATGAGGCAATGGCGTATTCTCCATAGTGAGTCATCCATGGGCTGGGGCGGGCAGGAAACACGCGTCCTGGTCGAACTCGAGTGGATGCGCGCCCATGGCCACTGGGTCGCACTCGCCGCGCACCCCGACAGTGCCATCGCCAAACGCGCCCAAGCCGCCGGCATCCCCTTCTTCGCCCTCCGCACCCACAAGGCCCTCCTCCCGTTCGAGATCGTCCGCCTCGCCGCCTGGCTCCTCGCCAATCGCGTCGACATCGTCAACACCCACAGCTCCAACGACGGCTGGCTCGCCGGACTCGCCGCCCGTCTCACCGGACGTATCCTCATCCGCTCCCGCCACATCGAAGTCGATTACCCCAACAAATTCTGGAGCGGCATCGCCTTCCGCACACTCCCCCACTACGTCATCACCACCAGCCGGCTCATCGCCGACCGCCTCGTCAACGAGCTCAACGTCCCGCCGAATCGCATCAGCTGCATCTCCACCGGCGTCGATCTCACGAAGTTTGACTCCGCATTGAAAGACACCCTCCGTGCCGAACTCAACCTCTCCCCCGACACCCCCCTCATCGGCATGATCTCCGTCCTCCGCAGCTGGAAAGGCCACGCCACCTTCCTCGATGCCGCCGCGCTCCTGTTGAAGGAATCGAAACGCCCCCTCCACTTCGTCATCGCCGGCGACGGCCCCGGCCGCCAGGAACTCACCGCCAAGATCGCGAACGAACCCTGGAAAAACCACGTCACCCTCCTCGGCCACCGCGCCGACGTCCCCAGCATCCTCGCCTCCCTGGAAGTCCTTGTCCTCCCCTCCTACGCCCACGAAGGCATCCCGCAAATCATCCTCCAGGCCCAGGCCATGTCCCGCGCCATCGTCGCCACCACCGTCGGCGGCATCCCCGAAGTCGTCACCGACAACCTCACCGGCCTCCTCGTCCCGCCCCGCAACCCCGAAGCCCTCGCCGAAAAAATCTCCTCCCTCCTGGAAGACCCCGCCCTCCGCACCCGCCTCGGCCACGCCGCCCGCGCCAGCATCGAACAAAGCCACACCCTCGACGCCATGGGCCACCGCCTCCTCAGCCTCTATCAACAAATCGGCTGACCCCTCCGGCGTCCTCGGCAAAATGTTCGAATAAAAAACGCCGTCATCCTGAGCGAAGGCGAGCCCATGACCCGCTCTTCCCCTAAGACCCATTCGAGCCGCAGTCGAAGGACCTACCCTGGTTCCACGAAAGATGCTCACCGCCATCAAAACCGCTTTGGCTTCAAATGGTCAGCTCGCTTATTTTGCCTTTAGGAAAGACCTGCCTTTCCAACGCTACGAAATCGACCATCGGCGATTTTCGCTGACAGATGGCTTGCCACTCATCTTTCCGTGGTTTCTTATAAAGTGCAATGAAGCGCAAGCTCAAGCCCGGCTCCGTCTTCAAATGGATATTTCTTCTGCTTTTCTTTGGGTTCTTTTTCGGCCCATCAAATTTTGAGCTGTGGAGGCAAAAATGGATCATTTCACAGGCATTAGCTCATGCCAAATCGGTCCGTCTTGAGCATTATCGCGGTGCCATCGAGAGTTTTGGAGCCGAACAGATCATTGCCGCCAAGGAGCTTGCGCCAGAAGATTTTCACCGTGTAGCCGATGCCTTTCCTATCGTCCCCGATATAGGATGCCCCTTGTTGGTCTTGGGATGTATCTTTAATCCACACCACCGAATTATTATCACAGATGCCTCGGGCAATGTAACGACTATCAAGGTTTGCTTTGAGTGTGATCACATTTCGATCACACATGGAGACGAAAAGCTTGGAAATGCTGAGATCACTCCGTTCATTTGGATGTACACGCTTCGCAATTTCTTCGCTTCCGAGGGAATGCCCAATTCTCCCGATCTTTACGGGCACATTCATCTGCAATATGCGGAAACCAATCAAGCTCCCTCCGTCGCCCACTAAGCATCTGCGCTCCCTTCCTCTCCGCCTGCGACGTCCGCCCAAAAAAACTTCCGAGAAACGGTGCCTCTCCCCTTTCAGCCCCCCCCCGCGTTCTCCGCGCCTCCGCGTGAAACCTCCTGCTTTTTCCGCTTTCCCAAGATTCCTCCACGTGAAATTCTTTTGCCATGCCTAAACTCGTCGCCCGTTGTATCACCCTCTCGTTGGACGGATTCTCCGCCGCCAAAGGCCAGACGCTTGATGCGCCCTTTGGCAAGGACGGCCTTCGCCTCATGGACTGGGCCTTTGCCACCCAATACTTCGCCAGGATGTTCGGTCGGGAAGGCGGCGCCGAGGGACTCGACAACGATTTCCTCGTCCATTCCAACGACAACGTCGGCGCCACCATCATGGGTCGCAACATGTTCGGCCCGCAGCGTGGCCCCTGGCCCAATGAGGAATGGAAAGGCTGGTGGGGCCCCAACCCGCCCTATCACCACCCCGTCTTCGTCCTCAGCCATCACCCCCACTCCAGCTTCGCGATGGAAGGAGGCACCAGCTTCACTTTCGTCAACGACGGCATCGAGTCCGCCCTGAAGCAGGCCTTGGCCGCCGCCAACGGCAAGGACGTTCGCATCGGCGGGGGCGCTTCCACCGTCAGCCAGTATCTGAAGGCCGGCCTCGTCGATGAACTGCATCTCGTCATGGTGCCGATCCTGCTCGGCAGCGGCGAAAGGATCTTCGAGGGCTTGGATGGCCTCCCCGATCGCTACGAGGTAACCGAATACATCCCTTCGAAGACCGTCGTTCACCTGCGCATCGTCCGGAAGGCCACGTGATGAAAGCCGCGACCATCTCCGAGATGAAGGGCCTCGAATGCATCACCCTCTTCGTCGAGGACCTCGCCGCTTCGAAGAAGTTCTACCTGGAGATCTTCGCTCTCAAGATCATCTATGAAGACCCCGTCTCGGCCGTCTTCAAGCTCGAGAACGTGATGATCAACCTCCTGCAGATCTCCGAGGCGCCGGGCCTCATCGTGCCCGCCCGGGTCGCCGACCGCAATGCCGGGCAGCGCCTCATGTTCACCGTGCGCGTCCCGAACGTCGACGAAGTCTGCAACAAGCTCAAGACCTTCGGCGTCCAACTCCTGAACGGTCCCCAGGACCGCCCCTGGGGCCGCCGCACCGCCGCCTTCGCCGACCCCGCCGGCCACATCTGGGAACTCGCCCACGAGATCTGATCCTGAGGATTAACTCACGCGGAGGCGCGGAGGGCGCGGCAGGGGTTGAGCAAGGTTAGGTCCGCAGGCTGAGAGGAGGTCGGCACATCTTTGACATTAAAGATGCCTGTCCCTTTTTCTCTCCCCAACCTCTGCATCCTCCGCGCTCCCCGCGCCTCCGCGTAAAACTTCTTTTTTTCCGCTTTCCCAGAATTCCTCCGCGTGAAATCCTTCGCCATGCACCCGGACGAAATCACCGGTGTCATCATTGATGCCGCCATCAAGATTCACCGGGCCTTGGGGCCGGGTCTGTTGGAAACCGTTTATGAACAGGTCCTCGCCCGGGACCTTCAACGGCGCGGCTTGCGGGTCGAACGACAAAAGGCTGTCCGGTTCGAGTATTTTTGAAGGAGTCGGTCCTTAGTATTGATACAGGACTGCGGTGAAAAGTGGCTGTAAAATCGGCTCAGTTTGTGAACAGACTTCTTTATTTATTTTATATTAATCGAATGCTGCTATGGCTTTAAAATGGTATTATTTTTCGCGGAACCGATTACGGATAAAGTCAGATTTGATATGCTGGTTAATCTCATTACTGGCTTACTTGGCGGCATCGTAGGCGCGGTTATCGGGGCTTATTGGTCAGACTACTTCCAACGGAAAGGCGAAGATAGGCGAAAGAAAGAAGTAGCTAAAGCGCTCGCTTTTGAATTGCTCTCTATCCGTGATCTAGTTCCTCAGAAGAAGGATTTGATTACAAAGCTTGGGAATACATTTAAGTTAGACCGCTATCCAAACATCACGCCTATTCCGTTTCCTAAAGCGATTTACTCACAATTCCTCCCAACTTTATACACTGAGCTTTCGATTGAACAAGTAGGCACACTTTATTTGATTTATACCTACCTTGGCATTGTTGACGATACCCTTAATAACCTGGACGCGATAGTTGCCGAGAGTAAGCAGAGGTACACTTTCCATAATCAGGGACACATGGGGGCAGCGATGAAAATGGGAGAGCTCGAACAGATACTGGACAGGGCTCTGGATTTACTTAACTATAATATCGACGGTAAAACGAAACAGTACCAGTACAACGAGGTCTACTTTGGAGCATTATGACACCTTTTACGCCTCCTACAGATAATCTTTATAAGTTCCTAGCTATCGGCGGTCTGGCCATTTTCTTTTTCAGCATAGTTTATTTAGACGTTGCATTTAAGCAATGGGCTACTGATTCGCGTGAGACCAAGAGGCTTGAGGCTCTTTACGATGAAGAGAAATCTTCTTATGACATACAGAATAAACACCTCTCAGATGCTGCGGATAATCAGAAGAAAATAAACGACATTTTACTAAAGAATAATGAGACTCCCGCATATCTGTTGGGGACTGAGAAATATCAAAACCTCGTTTCTGAGTTTTTAAAGCAGAGTCACGAACATAATAAGGATTTAATCGATTCGGCAAATAGATTAGGACATTCCAGAGATATGGAGTACATGGAAAACGATGATTTAACAATCGTCAAGATGGCTTGTTACGTGGGAGCAATTATCGGAGGATTTGCAACAGCTTTCGGTTTTGACTCATGGTATCGAAAGGTACAAGTTTATCAGGATTACCTCTTAGAAAGGGATGCAAAAGCAAAGGGATATGTAAAGCCTCAGATGTTTGGGAGACGCTGGATAAGACATAAGCGCAACATGAAGCTTATTAAGCGACTTAAAGATGGTACTTACGGCAAGGTTACGCCCCCAAAGGAGTAGTCACAATTCCGTGCAATTGTTAGTTAAATTTTAACATTATAGACATTACTACATTTGCTGAAAAAAAGGGGATGCAATTAGCGATCCCACAAATGACATACAAAATGTACCCGCCCTTTACTTAAATTTTACATTATAAGAGAAATTAATACGTAATAGTGTTAATTTCTTGGAATATCCAAGCAGGGTGTATTTGGTAAAATACGATAGTGATAGGAAAAGTAGTTTGGTAAGTAAGGCATGTATTCTCTAAAGAAAATAAACCTAATCACGATCATCCAAATCGGTGTTGGCGAAACGCCTAGAACACTATAGTAAGGTTTCTTGTCGAAACTATATTGTTTGGAATGAACAATATAATAATAACATGCCGAATATTTTATGCCGTCTGCGTCTGACCAATAAAAGCGAACCATGAAGTTTGGCTTGTCAGCGTCATTTTCAGGTAGTTTCCAATCCTTAAGGAGCATTATGTCATATTTTCTCTCGAATCCCTTTTCCGTTTTAAGAGTCAACGGTAATTTTTCTCCTTTTGGACTATACCACTCCACTTTTCCTTTCTCATTGGTATATTGAATAGAGGAATCGATTTCCAAATTGAAGGCAGCTCCCCGCCCTGTGTTGTTTCCTGTAACCTCCCAAGAGAAGTCCCGGTATTGTCCATCTGCCTTGGGCTCGCTTATCGACAAGTTATGAACCTTAAACGATAGCGTAGGCAATACCTCTCGCTTGCCTGATTCTAACATCTCGCAGACCATTCGGCGGGTAAGATAAACGTAAGCTCCCGTTACAACGATTAGAACAAAGGTAAGTAGCGGATTGGCCAGCGCAATAACATCTGGATATTCCTTTGCCTGTACTTCGAGCCATTGCAATACATTCATAATGTTGCTGGTATCATGTTCCTCACATAAGTCAACCCGCCTTCGCGGTCGACCATCTCTATAAATAACACTCTCTTGGTACATATAGAACTGACAAAAGATATGCTTCGTCGGCTAGGAGTATCGGAAAGAGAGAAAAAGAGGGCAGGCATTTTTTCATTAGAGGGATTTGAGTTTGCGCGGCTTTTTATACTAGCTTCCTCTCCGTCCGCGGCGCCCGCCCCCAAAACTTCCGGTACATCTTCGTAAAATAGAGCGCATCCGGATACCCCACCTCCATCGCGATCTGCTTCTGCAACAAATTCGTTTGGTGCACCAAATACCGCGCCCGCCGCATCCTGAGCCTTTGCAGGTATTCCTGCGGCGTACATTGCAGCGCCGCCTTGAAATGCCGCCGGAAATAATTCCGCGTCACCGGCGTGTTCCGATAAAGGCTCTCCAACGCATCCGGTTCCTGCAAATGGTCCCGCAACCACCGCAATGCCGTCTTCACCTGCGCATGCACCGGCGGCTCCGGCTTCGCCTTCACTCTCCCTTGCTCGCTGCCCAGGGGGGCCGCCTCCGTCCAAAACCGCGCCAGCATCGCCTTTAATTCCCCCTCCAGCCGCAGCCTGTCCGCTTCCCGGCCATGCGCGCCGACCTCTCCCCACAACGCCTGCATTTCCATGTGCCGCATCTGCTCCTGCCGAAACGCCGCCATCGTCGGCACCCGCCAGAAGTAACCGAACGCGCTCGAATCCAGCCCATCGTCATCAAACTCGCACCACCGGATTTCGCACGGCCCCCGCTTCGACACCGTCGACACCCGCCGCACCCACGCCGGAATGAAAAACTGCGCGCCTGCCTGCCACCGCTGCGTCCGCCCCTCCATCAGATAATTCAGCTCCCCCTTCACCACCAAAATGAGCCGGTTTGTGATCACAATCTCATCCTGCGCCGCCGGCCCCGCCCGATAGGTCTGCTGCCCGACCATCGTCACGGTCAGCCGCTGCCGCAACAACTGCGCTAAATGGCCCAAAGTGGCCGGTGAAGGAAAAACAGGCATAAAAGCATCACTTTTTTAGCCCAAAGTGATGCTTTTATCCATATTTGTGTTGGCCCCCACCTCTAGGAACTCATGGCCACGGCAATGCACCCCCGGCACCATGGACCCATGCCCACCTCCTTCCTCCACGAACCCGCCCGCGAAGTCCCCGTCATCCAGGAGACCGACGTCTGCGTCCTCGGTGGCTCCTGCACCGGCGTCTTCGCCGCCATCCGCGCCGCCCGCCTCGGCCTCTCCGTCACCCTCGTCGAGCGCATGGGCAGCTTCGGCGGCGTCGCCACCCTCTCCATGGTCAACGTCTGGCACAGCCCCTACGACGAGGTCTTTAAGAAGCAGATCTTCGCCGGCCTCACTTTCGAGGTCATCGACCGCCTCAAGAAGCGGGGCGCCGCTCTCCAGCACGAGAACAACCCCAGCTACGCCTGGAACTTCAACTCCGCCGAGATGCAGATCGAGCTCGACGAGATGGTCCTCGAGAACCGGATCACCCCCTGGCTCCACACCGCCTTCGTCGCGCCCCACGTCGAGAACGGCCGGCTCACCGCCATCATCGTCGAGAACAAGTCCGGCCGCGGCGCCATCAAGGCCCGCTTCTTCATCGACGCCACCGGCGACGGCGACCTCTGCCATCGCCTCGGCCTCGCCACCTACACCTCCAGCCACGCACAACCCTCCACCACCTGTGCCCACTTCGCCGGCTGGGAAACCCTCGACGGCAAGGACTGGGGCAAGACCGTCATCAAGCACGCCGCCGAGTACAACATCCCCGAGGGCTTCGCCTGGGGCGCCTACATCCCCAACACCAAGGTCTACATGCTCGCCGGGACACGCGTCTACGATTCCTGCGCCGATGCCGCCGGTTTCACCCGCGCCGAAATCGAAGGCCGCCGCCAGGTCCGTGCCATCAGCGACATCGTCAATAAGCACATCGAGGGAGCGAACGTCCGGCTTCACACGCTGCCTGCGCGCATCGGCATCCGCGAGACGCGCCACGTCCGCTGTCAGTACCAGCTCACCGGTCCCGATGTCCTGCATGGCCGGACTTTCCCCGATGCCATCGCCAACGGTTCCTACCGCGTCGACATCCACCACACCGAAAAGCCCGGCATCACTTTCCGTTACCTCGATGGCACCGAACTCTACGTCCGTCCCGGTCACCCAGGGCAACAAGGTCGCTGGCGTCCCGAGACCGACACTAATCCGACTTTCTACCAGATTCCCTACCGCAGCATCGTGCCCGAAGGCCCCTACGGCAACGTCCTCGCAGCCGGTCGCTTCATCGACGCCGACGAGGAAGCCCACGCCGCCATCCGAGTTATGGTCAACATGAACCAAACCGGCGAAGCCGCCGGCACCGCCGCCTATCTCGCCCTCAAGAACAATGTCGCCGCCCGCGACGTAAAACCCGCATTGCTCCGCGGTGTGCTCGCCGAGAACGGCTCGATCATGCTTTAGGCAGAAGAAGCTCCTTTAAGAATCTTTCAGTCGTGTTGAAGGCGGCTTGCCAAAGTACGCCTTCTCGAACTTTTTCAGGAGAGCAGTGCGCGGTTCGTAAGAAAAGAGTTCCGCATAACGCGCCCAGCTGACGAGATTCTTAAAGAGAATCTTGGGCCGCTCATTGGGGAAAATCTGGGCGAGATCGTGGAGCACTTCTTCTTCAGTGAGTTCCTTGTGTTCGGAATGGTCGATTCGGTCGGCGAGGTGCTTGAAAATCTTCAGACCCAGCAAGAGATCGTGCACCAGCTTCTTGCGATTTTTCAAGTCGGCCTTCAGGAACGCAAGGCCGGACGCGCTTAGGCGCACGGTCTGGCCCGGCGTTTCGACCAGGTCGATTAGCTCGGCTGCCTTGACCACCGAGAGGAACGTGCTGAGGTCTTTCTTCAGCCGGGTGGCCAGTGCGAAAAGGCTTTCCGGCTCGGGTTTGAGCATCTGCACCAGCCCCATCACTTCGCCCATCGTTACATTGGGGAGAGGCTCATAAGCCGCTTCTTCCGTGGTTTCATGCACCACGGCATCTTCGCTGGAGACCACGGAAGGTTCATCATGCAGCACTGAATTGGTCAGGATCGCATGAATTTGTGCCACCAAGCCCTGGAACGCCGGTGAAGATGGATCGCGCGGGTAGGGGAGCGGGTTCGGCACGATCTTCTGCACCCGTCCCGGATTGGCGGCGAGCACCACGATGTTGCGCGCCAGATAGACCGCCTCGGAAATGTTGTGCGTGACGATGACCAGGCTCTTGAAACCCGCCGTCGGATCCATCGCGATCCGTCCGATTTCGTTGCGCAGCGTTTCGCCTGTCAGCACGTCGAGAGCGCTGAACGGTTCATCCATGCAAAGAATCTGCGGCTCCATGATCAAGGCCCGTGCGATGCCAACACGCTGGCGCATGCCGCCGGAGAGTTCCTTCGGCAACACCTCGCCATAACCTTCCAGTCCCACCATTTCGATGATCTTCTGGAAGTGCTGCTCTTTTTCCTCGCTGTTGTATCCGGAGTTTTCCAGGCCGAGCAGGATGTTCTCGCGCACGGTCAGCCAGGGAAAGAGGGCGAAATTCTGGAAGACCATCGCCACGCCGGGATTCACATCAGGCATCGGCAGGCCTTGGTACTTGACCATGCCGCTGGTTGGCTTGATCAGGCCGGTAAGAATGCGCATGATCGTCGACTTGCCACTGCCGGAAGGCCCCAACAGAGCCATCACATCGTGTTCATTGACCGAAAGGTTGATGTCTTCCAGCACTTTCATTTTTTGGTCGACGCCTTCGCCGAAGTGCATTTCGACGCCGACGAGTTCGACAATCGGTCCAGAGGGAGCGGCAGCAGTGTTCATGGCGTTGGTTTCAGGTTCGGGTGGTTAGGCAGGGAATCAAGTGAGAAACTGGTAGCGTTCCTGGGCAATGGCGGAGAGCCGTTTCCAGACGAAGCGATTAAAGATGACCACAAAAACGGCCATCGAAAGCACAGCGGCGGCGAGGAGCGGGAAGTTTCCCTTGTCCGTGGCCACCTGAATCAAGGAGCCCAAGCCGGTCGCAGTCTCCATCTGCCCATTGTATTGGACATATTCCGAGACGATACTCGCATTCCATGCGCCACCTGCCGCCGTGATCCAGCCTGTGGTCAGGGCCGGGAAAATTCCGGGAAGATAGAGTGTCCGCCACTTTTGCCAGCCTTTCAGGTGAGTGAGCTGGGTACACGCGCGCAGGTCCTGGGGGATGGCGCTCGCCCCGGAGATCACATTGAAAAGAATGTACCAGATTGTGCCGAGCATCATCAGGATCACTGCGCCCCATTGCAGGTTGCCGTGCAGCACATAGATCAAAATCACCAAGTTCGGAAAAACCAGCGGCGAGGGGAACGACGCGGCGATCTGCGTCAACGGCATCAGATAGCGGGAAAGTCTTGGGTTGGAACCGATCCAGACGCCAATCGGAACCGCGATAACCGTGCTCAACGCAATCGCCGCCAGGACGCGCACGAGGGTAATCATCAGGTCCTCGGCAATCATCAGCCAATCCGAGAGGGTGACCTGCCAAAGCAACTTGGCGAGGGACCATCCGCCAAAGACCAGCAGTCCCAAGGCAACGATGTAAAAGAAAAAACGCCACGGGATTGAAGAGAGAACATTTAAAGAGCGAGGTGATTGAACAGAGGCAATCACTTTCGACGGAGTATCAGCTGGACGCTCAATCAGCCTTGTAAAAATCCTCTTCAGCCAACGAACGACCCGCGAGCGATTGAAAAAACGAAGCACCGCCGAGCTGTCCTGGAACTCGGACTCCGTATCTTCAATCTTGAACCGGTTCGACCACACGATGAGTGGACGCCAGATGAGCTGGTCGATGGCCACAACCATGACGACCACGGCGATGACGGCATAGAACTGGGCCCAGCCGTCCTTTTTTTCCTGCGCGAGGCTCATGTACGCCCCAACACCTTTTACGCGGTAACTCTGGTCGCCGATATTGAAAGCCTCGATGATCGAGAGAAAGAACCAGCCGCCCGCGACGGAGACCATGCTGTTATAGACCATGCCTTTCGCCGCGAAGGGGAGTTCGATTTGCGTGAATTTTTGCCATCCGGTAAAGCGGGCCAACTTGCCCACAAAACCAAAATCCGCCGGCAGCGCCTTCAGCGAATAGTAAAAACTGAAAGTCATGTTCCAGACCTGACCGGTGAAGATGACGATGATGCAGCTCAATTCGATGCCGATATTGCTATTGGGAAAGAGCGCCACCAAGGCCAACTCGATCGGTACCAGAAACGCGGAAAGCGGCATGCTCTGGAGAATGTCGAGCAACGGAATGAGAAAGCGCTCTGCCTGCCGGTCATAGGCCGCCCAGCGCGCATAACCCAGGGTAAACACGAACGAAAGCACATAAGCGACAGCCCCGCGCAGGAACGAGAGCATCGTATAGTAGGGCAGATACCAAGGGGAGAGACTGATCTCGGCCTCACTCTCAAAAGGGTGACTAAATTGGCGTCCCATTTCGACCAGGCCGAAAAGTCCCCCGAGCAGCGCGACGACGACGAGAAAATCGGCCACGATGGATCGACGCGGTGTTGCCACGGCGGGATGACTTTGTGCGGGGTTAAGATCCATGGGAAAACCTCACACGTGGTAATAGGTGCCGCCCGATTTGTCTACCGGGAATGAACCCGGGGACGAAAGTATTACTCAAATGTCATAATTGCTGCGGATGATGCGGAGCCGTGACTTTTAGTTTCAGCTTTCCGGAAAGCAGGGTAGAGTGGACGGCTCATGGCTTCCTCCCGTTCTTTGTCACCCCGCTTTGCCCTTGTCGTCAGCGAATACAATCGCGAGTACACCGACGCGCTCCTTGCTTCCGCTCAGGCGGTGCTGAATAAGCATGAACAAAAAGTTGTTCGCGTCCCCGGTGCGTTCGAAATTCCGCTGCAAGTCCAGCGCCTTGCCCGCTCGAGAAAATTTGCCGCGGTCATCGCGCTCGGTTTGATCTGGCAGGGCAAGACAAGCCATGCGCAGGAAATCACCCGCGCGGTCACCGATTCGCTCATGCGTATTTCCCTGGAGACCAATGTGCCTGTCCTCCACGAAGTCCTCGCCATTAAGACTGAGACCGAGGCAAAGGCCCGCTGCATGGGCACCAAGCTTAACCGTGGCCGCGAAGCCGCTGAGGCCGCGCTGGCCTTGGTTGCGAATACCCGGGAGAAATATTGATATGGGGCTGCGACGCGACGCGCGGGAAGCCGCCATTCAATTTCTTTACCAGTACGACACCCACAAACCGGAGAAAGTGGACGTGGCGCTAGCCGCCTTTTGGGCGCAAAACGAGGAGCCGAAGAATGTCCAGGATTTCGCCAACGATCTGCTCCGCGGCGCGCTGGAAAAGCTGCCCGAAGTCGACGCCAAGATCCGCACCTTGGCGGACAACTGGGATTTCGAGCGCCTTGCCACGGTTGACCGCAACATCCTGCGCCTGGCCGTCTATGAAATGCTTTTTCGTCCCGAGATTCCCCCCGTGGTCTCGATCAACGAGGCCATCGAGATCGCCAAGAAATTCAGCACCGCCGAGTCCGGCAAATTCGTCAACGGACTTCTCGATCGCGTGAAAAAAGAGTTGCTCCGTCCCGCGCGGCAGGCGGCGGGCTGATCAATCGGAACCAGGAATACCGGGAGGTATTCGATTCCCGGCGATCTCATTGTGGTTTCGGAGAAAGAAAAAGTCCGGTTTTGACGATGAACGAATAGCCCCAGGCATGCGTCTTACTCATGCGAAGTATCTCGTTAATTCCGTAAATTCCGTCTAATTATTCCTTATGCCCGTCATTGGAGTCCATGCCGATTTGGAAGGTTCGCAAAAGAAGTGGATTCTGGGCGCCCTCGGGCTGGCGGTGATCGCCCATCTCGTTTTTGCCTGGGCACTCGGATGGTACAAGATTCCCGGCTTGGAAATACCGAGCAGCCATAGCAAGCCGACCGGGCCTTTCGTCGTGAAGAGCATTGAGATAGATCCCAATGCCTTCAAGCCGCAGCAGGTGAACCCGATCGACAAATTGCCCCAGGTCGATCCGCAGAATTCCGCCCAGTTCAACCTCGACGCGAGCCAGGTCGAGAAAGCGCTGCAGACGCCGCAGCCTGCAATTGCGACACCGTCCGTGCCGGAGGCGGGGAAGGTCATCTCCGCGGTCGACATGACACAGGGAATGCCGTTCGTCGAGTCCGATGCCGCGAAGGTCACCGCCGAGATCGTCAAGGTCGACCCGATCACCAGCAGCGGACCGGTCACGTCATCAAAATTTGCCCAGGAGCTTATCAACGCCAATCCCGGTCCCGCGCAGCCGTCCAGTGGCGTGCCCGCAACAGGTGACGGCAAGACGGGCACGCTTCCCGGCTTCGCACAACTCGTCCCCGGCTTCCGCGCAGGCAGCCCGGATCTCAGCAAGCTGCCGGAGCCGGTCCTGCTTCGTCTGCCTAGTGACGTCCTTTTCGATTTCGACTCCGCCATTCTCAAACCCGATGCCGACCCGCTGCTAACGCAGGCTATCGGCATGGTCACGAAGTATCCGGAGGCCGACATCCAAATCGATGGTTACTCCGATTCTTTTGGGAAGGCCGACTACAACCTCGCCCTTTCGCAAAAGCGGGCCGAGGCGGTGCAGGCTTGGTTACAGAACCACATTCCGCAGGCAGGATACAAATTCCACTCCAAAGGTCACGGCAGCTCCAATTACGTTGTTAGCACGCAGGGATCCATCGAGCAGCAGCAACCGAATCGCCGGGTGGAGATTTTGATTCAGGCATTGAAGCGGTAAGGTTCCATTCTTCTGGACTTATTATTTTGGTTTTGCTTTAAAGAAAACGCTTTCAGGAAGCACCCGGGTCCGCGGAAAGGGTTCAACCCACCTGATCGAATAACGAATAACGAACCGTTTCTAGCCTGATTAGCGGACCGCAGGCGAAAGAAAGGGTTCATTATGACCAGTCCATTGCCGCGTAAGCGGCTCCCCGCCAGTCCCAGCCTCGAACATCTGCAAAAGCAGGCGAAGAAATTAGCGAAGCAAAATCCCGCGCTGAAACTCGCGCAAGCCCAACATAGCCTTGCCCGGAGCTACGGTTGCAAAAATTGGGCTGAACTTGGCCAAGTCGTGGCCCTCATGCGCCAAGGGGCGGACGAATCGTCATCAGCTCTTCATGTGGCCGTCCGGAGCGGTAACATGGAGATGATAAAACTGCTTCTGAAAAACGGTGCCAATATCAACCGACGCAGCGAAAAGGGTGCAACGCCTCTCCACCTCGCCGCATTGTGGGGGCCTGCTGCTGTTGTGGGATTTTTGCTTTCAAGCGGTGCGCGAAATTGGATCATGGACAATTCGGGAAAGCGCCCCATCGACTACGCAAGGGAAAGCAACGTGTCACAGGGAAAGGATGCGATCATCAAATTGTTCAGTGAGCCGTTGATCAAGAATCCTTTTTTCCAAAAGGCGGTGAACGCGATCACCGTTGGAGATTTGCCGGCGCTCCAAAAGCTTTTAAAAAAGCACCCGGATTTGGTTCACATTCGCGCGGAAGAGAAAGGAGAATACGCCGGGACCTACTTTTCTCATCCGTATCTTCTGGAATTCGTGCCGGAGAACCCTGTCCGGACACGGCAATTGCCACCGAACATCTGCGAGATTGCCCAAGCCATCATTGAGGCAGGTGCCCCGAGGGATGCAATCAACAAGACTTTGGGCCTGACGGCTTCTGGTTGCGTGCCGAGAGAATGCGGAGTTCAAACCGAACTGCTCGAACTCTTCGTCCGCAACGGAGCCGATCCGACGGCGGGATTGGACTGTGCCATCAGTGAGGGAGAATGGAACGCGGCCAAAACGTTGCTTCGCCTCGGTGCCCGGCTTGGGCTCCAGGCCGCAGCTGGCCTTGGGAAGAGAGCGAGCCTGAAAAAACTTCTTTCCTCTTCAACAGACAGTGAAGAATGGTCTCGGGCCGCCAATGCTGCGATCCGAGGTGGACATGAGGATTGCGTCCGGTTGTTGTTGGATGCCGGTCTTTCTGCCCGTGCGATCATTCCGAATCATCCCTATACACCGACCCTGCTTCATCAAGCTGCCCTGTCTGGAAATCCAGAGATTGTCGAACTTCTGCTTGAGCGAGGAGCTGATCTCACGGCGACAGATACCCAATTTCGGGGTACACCAGGGGATTGGGCGCGCCATGCCGGACATACAGAACTTGTGGAACGGCTACGCTCGAAAGCGGCGCCAGCAGGGTGATAATCGACTTTCCAGAACGTGTCGAAATAGAAGGCAGACATCTTTAAAAGAGAGTAAAATCAAAAATATGTCTGCCTTCATCACTTTGGATTCTCTTTTTCCTCGATCAGTCCAATTCAGTTGCATGTTATTGGGATTGTCCGTTTCTTTGGCGATGGGCGCGACGGAAGCCGCTCCCGTCAAAATCATCGTCGATACCGATATGGCGACCGACTGCGATGATGCGGGTGCCTTTGCGGTGTTGCATGCCTTGGCCGACAACGGCGAATGCGAAATCCTCGCCACAGTGGTCAGCAGTAAAAACCCGTGGTCGGTGCCTGCCGTCAATGTCATCAATACCTACTATGGCCGTCCCAATCTTCCCATTGGCGGCGTGAAGGGCCCCGGCGTAAAGGTCGATTCCAAATACACTCAGCACTTGGCCGAGACTTTTCCGCACACGGTTCAATCCGACGCCGATGTGCCGGACGCCGCGCAAGTTTACCGAGACGTTCTCGAGAAACAACCCGATCAATCCGTGGTCATCGCCACCGTCGGCTACATGACCAATCTCAAGAATCTGCTGCAACTCCCCGCCGAGGGCGAGCACCTCAGCGGCCTGGATCTCGTTCGCAAAAAAGTGAAAACGTGGGTTTGCATGGGCGGCAATTTCATCGGTTCCCCCGCGAAGGATGATCTCAAGCTTGGCAACGTCAACTTCCAACGCGATGCGCCATCCGCGCTATACGTCATTCAACATTGGCCCACTCCCATCGTCTTCATCGGGCGCGAGGTCGCCTCCGTCCCGAGTAAGGTCGAGATTGGGCAAAACCTTGCCAATCTTGCAGCCGATAATCCCGTTCGCGACGCCTACGCCACTTACTTCAATCCCAGTCCGATCCGGAACCATCATGTGGCCGATCTCGCCACGGTCTTGTTTGCCGTCCGCGGTCCGCGTGATTGCTGGGACGTCGAGAGCAAGGGCTACATGGATCTCCAGCCCGACATGAAGTTCGAGTGGAAGTTCGATCAGGACAAGAACCAGGCCTATCTCCTCAAGAAGATGACTGACGGCAAGCCGAACGACGCCTATGTCGAATCGGTCCTCGACAAGCTCCTCCTCCAATCACCTGCGGCGAAAAAGTAATCCGAGGCCGGGAGGCACTTAACTGTCAAGCGAGTGGTGCCTTGACCCTCTCCTCAAGGGAGCGACACCATGGCCAATATGGTAAAAGTCGTATTATCTCTTTTCGCTGGCGCAATCTTCGTTTTTTCCTCGGCCAATGTATCCGCGGCAATTGTGTTGCCCCGCGTCATCAGCAATCACATGGTGCTGCAGCAGGGCATGACGGTTCCGATCTGGGGCACGGCGGATGCCAACGAGCAGGTCACAGTCAAGTTTCGCGACCAGACGAAGACGGCCACTGCCGATGCGCAGGGCAACTGGATGGTGAAGCTCGATCCGTTGCAAGTCGGCGACATGGCGCCAACGACCATGATCATCTCGGGTAGCAACACGATCACGTTAAATGACGTCCTGGTCGGCGAGGTCTGGGTCGGAGGCGGGCAGTCCAATCTTGAGACGGACGTTTATGATTACACCCAGTGGGACATCCCCCTGGCTGAGGCTGCCAAAGTTGACCACCCGCTCATTCATATTTATCGCAGCGATGTCGGTGATGGCTGGCAGGTGACCAATGCCCAGACGCTGCACCGTTTTTCCGCGCAGTTCTTTTTCTTCGGCGTGAAGTTGCAGGAGGCGCTGGGTGCGCCGGTTGGTCTCATGGAGGGGGCGATGCGTGGCTCGCCCTCGGGCCCATGGATCAGCCAGCAGGCGTTCCGCACTGACCCGGACATCCAGAAAGCCGTCACTGCTGCCGAAGCCAAGGACCCAATGGAAGCGCGGATGCAGAAATACAACGACGCGATGACAAAATGGCAGACGGATGTCGCCGCGGCCAAGGCAGCCGGCACCCCGGACAACAAATTGCCGAAAGAACCCCGGAGGCCCGTGCCGCTTAACGATCACGTCGGGGACCTGTACGAAAAGCATATTCGCCCGATGATTCCGTACGCCATCAAGGGTGTTCTCTGGGACCAGGGCGAGGGAGGCACGGCCCTCGATTCGATCGGTATCTGGCAGCCTGTGGCGATGAAGGCCTTGATCAATGGCTGGCGAGCCGACTGGGCCCAGGGTGATTTTGCCTGGCTCTATGTGGAAAAACCCAGCGGCGAGGGGGCGGCCCTGAATCCCGACGATCCCGTGAACAAGGAATGCTCTCCCATTTCCGCGCTGCCTCAGGATCCGCCTGGTTGGCAACCCGGTTGGCCCCCCCGTTTCGACTACCTGAAAATCAAGGAAGAACTGCCCAACGTCTATATGGTCACCGCCTCGGACCTTGCCCAATGCCCCACACCGACCAATCCGCATCCGCACATCAAATCGGGCTACGCGACGCGTGACTGTCAGGTGGCACTCGGAGCCGTCTACGGAAAATCGGTTGAGATTTACGGGCCGATTTATCAATCCCTGAAAATGGAAGGCGACAAAATCCGCTTAAACTTCACTCATGTCGGCAAGGGACTGACTACGCCCAAGAACCAGCCGGTGCAGGGTTTTGCGGTGGCCGGTGATGACAAAAAATTCCATTGGGCCACGGCAACCATCGATGGTCAGGATATTGTGCTTACTTGTCCCCAGGTTTCAGCGCCTGCCTGGGTGCAATACGCATGGGCGCCTTTTGACATTACCTGGGCCAATCTTTTTAATGTCGACGGCCTCCCCGCTTTGCCGTTTCACGTCTCGACCAAGACCGAAGCCAAGTAACTTTCGGCTCACTGCATCTCCCAAAAAAATGAATATGAAAAAAACTTCCCTCTTTCTCGCCTTGGCAGGCGCGTCGTGCTTGCTGTCGGTGTCCGCCGGTAATTCACTGCGGGCGGATGATGCACCGAACGACGTTCCCGCGCCTGCGCCGGGAAGCCTGCCTTTGAACGATAATACCGCGCCTCCCTTCAAAGGCGTCTACCAATGGGGTCAAAGTGGTTGCAAGAGCGGGCTGTATGATGCCTATGGACCGTGGCTCAATCGCACCGTCATCTGGGGCGAAGATTTCATGCCCACGGAATCCTGGTCCCACCTTGAAGGGGAGTCGTGGCAGATGGGGACCTGGGGCCCGTGGGTCAAGAAACAGGTCGGACGTCGCTACATTCTCAGTCTTCCGATGCTCGTGGGCAGTTGGGACGGCAAAGGTCCGAAACAGGGGCCGGGAGCTGGCGTTCCTGTATCCCTGGAGGAAGGGGCCAAGGGTACCTACAACATCTATTTCCAGCACCTGGCCGAAAGTTTGGTGAAACACGGCATGGACGACACGCTCATCCGCGTCGGATGGGAATTCAACGGCGGCTGGTATATTTGGCGCGCCAACACAGCTGCCAAGGCCGAAGCCTTTGCCGGATATTTCAAGCAAATCGTGACCACCATGCGGGCGGTCCCGGGTGCGGAAAAGCTCAAGTTCATTTGGAACCCGGCCATGGAACCCTACTGGGCCTATCCTCCCGAGAAAGCGTGGCCGGGCGATGACGTGGTCGATTACATCGGTCTCGATGTATATGACCAATGCTGGGCCAAGGATACTTATCCCATTCCCGAGGATGCGACAGAGGATGAGGCCCTCGCGCGCCGCAAACGGACCTGGGACAATGTCACCAACAACGAAAAATCCAACGGTCTTCCCTTCTGGGTGAAATTCGCCGCCGCGCATGGCAACAAGCCGCTCGTCATTCCCGAATGGGGTGTTTGCAACCGCAAGGACAAGGACGGCAATCACGGAGGAGGGGACAACACTTTCTTCATCGAGCAGATGTACAACTTCATCTACAACCCGGCCAACAACGTCTACTTCGAGAGCTATTTCGATGTAACCGCAGGTGACGGTGATCACCGTCTGATTCCTGGTGTGAACAAGAAAGACCCGGCCAATCCCACCGAAACAAAATTTCCGAAGGCCGCCGCAAAGTACAAGGAACTTTTTACGCTGCCCCCGGGAAAGCAAGCACCGGTGGCCCCGGTCGTGGACGCCGCCGCGCCTGCGGCAAATGCTCCCGCAACAGCCGAGCCTCCCCCAGTTGGCAAATGATGAAGGCCGCCAAGTCCTTCAAGATAACGCTTCTCGCCCTGGCCATGGGTGCGATGACCATGCCGCATCTTTGGGCTAATAGTCCACTGGTGCTGACGAAAAATGGCGTGGAATGTGATCTCGGTACCCTTGGGAAATTTACCCTGGGCATACCGGCCCTGGATGGCCGGGGAACCCACCTGCATCCCATCTCCGAAAGCGTGAAGACCGACGGCAAGACTTTGACCGCGAAATTCGGTCATCCTTTTGAGGGTGTCGGAATGACGATGAAGCTGCTGGACGGGAACAAGGTCGAGTACACTTACACAGCATTGCCGAAAGACCTCCACGTTGTCATGAGCGGAGTCAACGTGCCAGTGGACGTGCTGGTTCCCGGTCTGACGGTCACCTTCGATTCGGCACCACCGATCACAATTCCGGGGCAGCCAGGCAACGACAACACGAAGGCCAATATCGCCCAGGCCAATGCGCAGAAATTCGAGATCAAGTGGCCGACGGGAGAGTCGCTCACGGTGACCAGTCCGTCCGTCTGTTGGCATGCGATCCAGGACGCGCGGGTATGGGGCTTCAAATATATTAGCGTGGTCCAGGTGACTCCCGTGACCCGGACGCCACCTGGAAGTGAAACTTCCACTTTTATGATGACGTTCGTCTTCGCCGTGCCGTCGGCGACAGTCGCGCCCGCGGTTCCGTCCAAAACGTCATCTCCGTAACATCGGAGTGTCCATTCATTACTGGGCGGGACCTTTTGCCGGAGGTTTTCCAGGCCCGATATAGGTGGTCGCCACAACGACATGGTCGAAAAGAATGCCGGCATCGCTGTGAGTCCCATCGTGGTGAAAGAGATTAAGCCATAGGATATCAATCTTGAGATCGGCTGTAGTGCGCAGCCAGAGATCATTCCATGGGCCGATTTCCACGCCATCAATCCAATAGTCCAGGATGCCGTTGGCACCTGCTTCCGTTGGTGTCGGCTTGCCTCCGTCCATCATCACTTCAAGGCAGTACCAGCGTCCCGCCTCCAGGACGGGTGGCTGGACTTTCACCTGATGTTGCGGTTTTGCGGTGAAGGGTCCGTCTGATTTTCCCGGAAAGTGGTCACCCCAGCAGCGTCCGTTGGGATCGACACAGTCCTGGTACATGCCGCGGTAGTAGACATACGCCTGGGGACGATGGGTCTCGGGAGAATACTCGAGCCAGGCGCTGAACCAATCGTCACCAGTTGGTCGAAAATCGGAGCGCCCCAGCAGGTTGCGGGACCCCGCATGGAGACCGCTCCCGTGATTGCGCGCGTTGAAATTGAAACCGGGCTCGTATTTAAAATACCAGCGCGCATAGAGCCGGTCATAACCTTGGGGGAGGACTTTGACGAGATCGGCCCCTCCGCGTTGTCCGGAAGGCGCACGTACCCGAACAACATGGTTGCCCTTGATGTCGAAAGGACCGGGATCTTCCAGCAAGACATTGAAAGGAGTGGGATTACCGTCGTAGTCATTCCATTTCTTCAGGTTGCCCGATTCGAAATCTTCCGCAAACACCACGGACTTGTCCTTTTCGATGCCGATATCGCCGGGATAGAGATCGGAAAGCGCGGGTGCAGAGAAAGCCGGAGACTCCAGTGCATCTGCAACCAGGAAGGCGGCGATGGCCAACATTATCAAGGGGGCTCCTCTTTTCACTCCGGCTGTGCGCATGACAGGGAAGGATACCCTGTTCAGCTACCGCACGCTAGGTTCCAGACGCGCCTGCGGCTTTCGGCGTCTGGCTGACCGCATCGGCGCGGATCTTGAAGATTTTCCCAGAGGCATCCTGAAGCACCGCTTTGGTTCCCTCCACACGCAAACACTGGTAGCTCTGGCCGACGACAGACTGGCTGACTCCGGTCATGCTGCCATCCGGACCAAAAGCTTCGAGGGGAGCGGCGGCGGTGATCGTGCAGGCCACGGCCGGGCCGCTCGACGCCGCGGGTACTGTTGCCGCCGTTTCGACCGTGGCCGGGGCAGGGGTTGCGGCAGCGGCTGGTGGAGGCGTGGCGGCAGCTGCCGGCGGTGCGGGATTGGCGATATCGGTCGCGCCGAAAAGCTCCTTGTACTTCGCGCCCGCCTTGGGGTAGCGGTCCCCGCTCAGCTTGCCCTTGTAGGTCGCGTCGGAATTCCAGTAGCTCGCATAGATGACATGGTTCTCGACCATCCATGTGTACATCTGCTCGATGAAGTAAGGATTATCGCCCGCCTTGTCGCTGCAAGCGCCCCACTCGGGAATCGACATAGGCTTGTTGTGCGCATCGGCGAATTGCTTCAACCACGCCAAGCCATGATCGCCGTTGACGATGACCTTGTTCCAGCGCTCGACCGGATCGTTGAAGATGGGCCACTTGTTCTGGTCGTAAACGTCCAGGCCGATGATATCGACGTAATCGTCGCCGGGGTAGGCGTCCTCCGCTTTCATCGATAGCTTGACGGTACCGCCCGGGCACCAGTCGAAGCGGAATCGGTCCGAGACTGAGCGAAACGTCGATACGAACTGACGCCATGCGCCGATGAAGTCCTGCTCCTTTTTCACGGCGTTATAGTGAAACCAATTGCCGTTGAATTCCCATGCGGTGCGGATGTAGATGATCGGCTGGTTGGTGGGAGTCTTGGCGAGAATCGTCTCGGCCGCTTTTTTCCACTGATCATTGTAAGCGCCCTTGGCTGCGGCGGCGAGGGTGGTTCCCTTCTTGGGCATGAAGGCCACGGAATAAAGCGGACGCCGGTCGACATTCTTAAAAACACCGGCGGCCCATCCAATTGATCCCTGGTAATCGGCCCAGTCCCTGTCGCCGGAGTATCTCAGGATGCCGTCGGACGGACGACCGAGCCATTGCTCGTACTGTTCAAGGCCCTTGACCATGCCGTCGTTGAAGACGCTGAAGATCGGCTTGCCGTTTTCCTGTTGGACCCGGGGTGAAGCCTTGGCAGGAGGCAGTGGAATGGCGGGCGAGTTATCCACCGCATCCGGTGTGCCGGTATCGGACAATGGCTGCGGGTGGGTATCCGCGCGCGCGGAAAATGTGGTGGCCAGGGCAAAGGCTGCCACCCAACAGGCAATCGATCGAAGAAAACCCATGCGCATTTCCATTGAGATCAACCGTAGGAGCCGAAGGGAGGGAAACAAGGGCCTCGTCAGTTGACGGTCAAGTGGAGGGGAAATATGGCATTCATGTGCCAGCCCGACGGCGGATCATTATATATTTTTAATTTGGAGCCAATTTCATTGGCCTTTCGCAAACATGGCCCATCCTGTTTTGGGAACTTTGGCAAAAAAACGCCGACCAATCATGCATCCGTGGGGCTTTTATCTCGTTGCCTTAGCTCTCGCTGGGTTGGGGAGCCTGTGCATCCTGAACACCTCCCCCTATACCCGGCAGGGTGGGAAAAGGTATGAACGCCGCCGGCGATTCCGCGAAATCGCAGTGGTTTTCTGGGTCTTGAGCGGAGTGATTCTTGGGCTGGGGCTGGTGGTCGAATTTGTTTCGAGAAATCCTTAGCTTGCAGATCGGCTCGTTCCTGCGCAGGGTGAGTTTTTCTGCGTCTTCAGGACTGGAAATGGTCAATCCGCCAGTTCCTTGGAAACGATCTGCGCTTCCTCCTTTTGCGCCTTGAACAGGCTAAGTGATTGCTCGAGTGCCTCGGCGCTCAACGTTTTCTTGATCACGGCAATTTCGAGGTTGGCCAGTTCGTCGCATCGTTCATTACCCGCATGGCCGGCATGTCCCTTGAGCCAATGCCACTGGATTTGGTGCCGTGAGACGAGCGGATCCAATGTTCGCCAGAGGTCTTCATTCTTCACCGGCTGTTTCGCCTGCGTCATCCAACCATTACGCTTCCAGTTCGCCATCCATTTCGTGATGCCGTCCTTCACATAGGCTGAATCGGTATAGAACTGGACGTCGCAAGGCTCCTTCAGCGCGGCCAGGGCCTCGATGGCCGCCTGCAGTTCCATCCGGTTATTCGTCGTGGCTGGATCGCCGCCGCTTAATTCCCGTTTGTGCCCGCCGCACTCCAGGACCGCCGCCCAACCACCGGGCCCGGGATTGCCATGGCAGCCGCCATCGGAATGGACTACTACTTTTTTCATCGCAACCGGAACTCTTTAGCGCGGACGAGGATTCGATCGCTGTTTGGACAAGAACCACGTGTAAAGTTGTTTGTTCGCGTAGGTCTCTGTCCAGGAATCGTGCCCGGCCTCGGGATAGATGGTTAGCCGCACCTTGGTCGAACTTCGCTTCTGCAATGCGGACACCATACGGTGAGCTTCTTCCACGGGAACCGCATCGTCCTTGGCGCCGTGAAAGACCCAGACGGGCAGGTGCTTGATGAGGAACGTCAGGTTGGGGATGCCGCCGCCGCAGATGGGCGCGATCGCCGCAAAGCGGGTTGGATGCTCAAAAGCCAGTTGCCATGTGCCGAAACCACCCATGCTCAGGCCGGTGACGTAAATGCGTCTTGGATCGATCCGATACTTTCGTTCCAAGCTATCCAGGAGATGAGTCAGAACTTCCGTCGACCACCACTGGTCTTTTGGACATTGCGGTGAAGCGACGATGAAAGGAAAAGCCGGGTTCTCTTCCACGATCCTGGCCAGACCATGTTTCTTCACCAATTCGAGATCGTTGCCGCGTTCACCTGAGCCGTGCAGGAAAAGGATAAGCGGCCACTTTTTCTTCGTCTTGGCGTACTGGCGCGGAAGAAAGAGGAGATAGTTGCACCGGATATTCCGGGTGACCTTCTTGACCAGTGAGCACTTTTTTTGAGGCATGGAAGTTCTTCGGCCCATGGTATGGGTGAAGGTGCGCCTGTCAAACCAAGGCGGCGGAGGCGTCGGGCTGCGTCAGGATTTCAGTTCATTTACAGGACTAAAATCCTTCCCCAAAATGGGTTTGACTCTGCGCTTGGGTTTGGCAGACTGTCCAACCCGCCGTATTGCGCCGACGCCCTGTCGTCGCCCGGCGAAACCTGAACCTACTCCCATTATGCCCGTCGAAGTTATCCTCAAAACCAAAATTGAAGGCCTCGGAAGCGAAGCCGATATCGTCAGCGTCAAGCCCGGCTATGCCCGCAATTTCCTCATCCCGAAGGATTTTGCCGCTCCCGCGACGCAGGCCACCAAGCGCCAGGTCGAGGAACTCAAGCGCAAGCGCGCCGAGCGCGAGGCCACCGAGCTGAACCAGGCACAGGAACTTTCCGGCAAGCTGGGCAAGCTCAAGCTCGTTTTCACTCTCGAAGCGGGCGAAGGCCAGGAAAAGAGCTTCGGCTCGGTGACCAACCAGGACATCGCCACCAAGCTCAAGGAAGCCGGTTACGAAATCGACCGCAAGAAGATCGATCTCGCCAAGCCGATCAAGGACACGGGTGATCACGAAGTCATCATCAAGCTCGGTTCGGACATTCAGGCCAAGATTACGGTGACGGTCAACCACCCCACGCCGAAGGAAGTTCCGGGCGCGGTGGAAGCGACTGATGCCAAGGGCAAAAAGTCCTACAAAGCCAAGAAGGCTGACGCAAAGCAGGAATAGTCTTGAAAAAGGTGCCGCTAATTTTGCGGCACCTCTCAAAAAAGCCGTTCTTATTCGCTTGACCTTTATTGGTCGCGTCTCCAAATTCTGCCCGAGACGTGAATGAACGGCTTTGATTGCCTCTTAGGCATGGCTAAGCCGCTTGTTCTCATTAACAAAGGGGAGTTTTGAAACAATTTACTGGACGAATTCGACATTCTGCATTTGCCCGAGCCTACGTGGTCGTGCTTCTCGTCCTTCTCCCGATGCAGGGGGCATTCCCCCAGCCAGCGACTCCCGCGCAACCCGCTACTCCGGCCGTTCCCGCTGACCAGGCGGCCACCCCCGGAGCGACGGCTGCTCCCGACCAGACGGTGCCTGCGCCGGAACCCACAACTCCTCCCGGTGGCAAGAAGAACAAGAAAGTTGTCGGCGCTCCCGATACCGAATCAGCCGCCAGCGGCCAGAGCGGTCCCATCGTACGCGAAATCGATATCCAGTACATTGGGCCCAAGACGGTCGCCAAGTCGGTGATTCTTTCCAACATGCGCACCACGGTTGGCCAGGCCTATTCGGCCTCATCCGTGGAAGAAGACGTGCGTAATCTTTATGCCACCGGATTTTTCACCAACCTTGCGATCAAGGACGAGCCGCTCGGCGACGGGGTGAAGGTCAATGTCGTTGTCCAGCCGAAGCCGCTGGTGAAGGAGATCATCGTCACCGGCGCGGTAAAGATCAAAGAGAAGCGGATTCGCAAGGAGATCAAGTCGAAGATCGGTAACCCGCTGAGCGAGCAGCAAATTTCCACGGATACCGACAAAATCAAGGAATACTACCTCAACAAGGGCTACAGCCAGGTGCAGGTCAGCTACAAGATCGACACCAACGAGGAATTCGGCCGCTCGGTCGTCACTTTCATCATCAGCGAAGGCAATCGCGATTTCGTCACCCAAGTCGATTTCGTCGGCAACGCGCACCTGACCACCAAGGAGCTGCGCAAGATCATGAAGACCCGCAAGAAGGACTGGCTCTCCTTCATCAACAAGTCGGGTATCTACAAGGAAGATGTCTTCAAGACCGACTTGGATGACCTGCGCGCCTATTACAATAGCAAAGGCTATATCGACATGGAGGTCAAGGACGTCAAGTACACCTACCCCGAGAAGAACCAGATGCACGTGACGATCACGGTATTCGAGGGCATTCAGTACACGGTCGGTAAGATCGATTTTACCGGCAACACCATCTTCACCAAGCAGGAGCTGTTTACTTATCGCGGCTACCCGGTCGTACGCATGACGGCGGGCAAGATCTACTCGCCCCGCGCTTACAATCCGCCCGACAAACCGCCGAAGCCCGAGTCTGAACAGCTGCCCACGCTCGAAAACGATATCAAGCGCATCCGCGATCTCTACGGTACCAAGGGCTACATCGAAATGCAGCTCACGCCGGAACGCCAGGCGAACGTCGAGAGCGGCAAGATCGACATCCTCTATCATATCGTCGAAAACTCGCAGTCGTACGTCGAGCAGATCATCATCCAGGGCAACAACCGCACCAAGGACAAGGTCATCCGCCGTGAGCTGGCAGTGACACCCGGCCAGATTTACGACAGCGTGCGTGCCGACCAGAGCAAGAAACGCCTCGAGAATCTCCAGTACTTCGAGAAGGTCGATATCTCCCCGCAGGACACCACGGTGCCCAACCGCAAGAACATGGTCGTAACGGTCGAGGAAAAGCGGACCGGTTCGATCACCTTCGGCGCCGGCTTCAGCTCGGTCGACAGTCTCCTGGGCTTCGTTGAAATCACCCAAGGTAACTTCGACATCATGAACTTCCCCTACTTCACCGGTGGCGGGGAAAAGTTCCGCGTTCGCCTCCAGTACGGTCTGGAACGCCAGGATGCTGAAATCGAATTCAAGGAGCCTTGGTTCCTCGAGCAGCGTCTTGCGCTCGGATTCAATCTCTTCTACCACAACGCCACGTATCTCTCGACCTACTACAACGAGCAGAACTATGGCGGTTCGGTCAGCCTTGCGCGCGCCTTCGGCCAATTCTGGAGTGGTTCGATTGCCTACTCGCTGCAGCAGTTCGATCTCTACAACTTCGCCAGCAACTCCTCACCGCAGCTGCTCTCGCAGGCCGGTTGGCGTTCGGACAGCGCCATCACGCTGGGGATGGCCTACGATACCCGCGACAGTGTTTTGCTCACCCGCCACGGTATGCACGCTGACTTCTCCGCGCAGTTTGCGGGCGGTCCGCTCTGGGGCCAGACGAGCATCTACAAGTTCCAAGCCGATGCGCAGAAGTACATCCTGTTGCCCTACGACATGATCCTGACCCTTGCCGCGGCGACCGGTAACGTCAATTACTATGGTAACAACAGCCAGGTACCGATGTTTGACCGCTTCTTCATCGGTGGTTCGCGCTCCGTCCGCGGTTTTGGCAATCGCGATATCGGGCCCGTCGATTACAACTACCAGCCATTGGGTGGTAATACCATGATGTACAGCAACATCGAGTTGACCTTCCCGATCATGGAACGCGTCCGCGGTGCCGTATTCAATGACATGGGCTTCCTCGACGCCAATGCCTTTACTTACGACCACGCCTGGACGGAAATGAACATGGCCTACGGTCTCGGCTTGCGCCTGAACCTGCCCATCGGTCCGTTGCGCTTGGATTATGGTATCCCTTACAAAGACCAAGGCTGGAATGCGGGCCACCCCGGCAAGTTTAGCTTTGACGTCGGTTACCAATTTTGAAACCCTACGCCACTCATGAAAAAGCTTTTCCTTCTGTGCCTTCTGGCTGTTGCCCCGGTCTCCTTTGTTCACGCTGACCTGAAAATTGCGGTCATCGACCTCGGCAAGACCTTCGATTCGTATTACAAGACGAAGGAAGCCTCCGCCCGCATCGAGGAAAAGAAAGCCGCCTACACCAAGGACATCCAGGGCATGGTCGCCGATTTCCAACACATGCAGGACGAGGCGCAGAAACTCTACAACAGCTCCCAGGACGCCACGCTCTCCGCGCCTGCCCGCCAGGAGAAGGCGACCGCTTTGCAGCAGAAAAAGCAGGACCTGATGAACATGTCCAATAAGATTGAAGAGCGGAAGACCGAAGACAGCAATACAATCAAGGACGAGATCGTCCGCCGTCACAAGGAAATCGTCGACGAAATCTCCAAGGTCGTCAGCGATTACTCCGCTCCCCAGGGTTTCGACCTCGTTCTCGACAAATCGACTGCTGCAGCCGCCAACGGCATACCGATCGTCCTCTATAATTCCAGCAAGCTGATCGATATTACGGCGGACGTCATCGCCAAGCTCAATGCTGGCGCCCCTGCGGGTGGTGCGGCTCCGAGCGGCGCCGCCCCGGCCCCGGCTCCCAAGCAATAGGCTTGGGCCGGTCGACCCTGGGCCCTTTGCTGGTATCTTTAAGCGGGGGCCAACGTGGTTGGCCTCTTCAACGAGCCTGAGATTACATGCATACCGTACGCTCCCTGGCCGAACACGTCGGCGGCACTATCTTGGGCGAAGGTGCCGATAAGATGGTCACCGGTATCAACGATCTCGCTGCCGCCACACCGGAGCAGATTTCGTTTTTTGCCAACGCGAAGTATGAAAGCCTCGCCCGATCCAGCCGGGCAGCAGCAATCCTGGTTGACGCGAAGGACGCGCCGAAATTTTCCTTCACCCGGATTGTCGTCGAATCCCCGAGTCAGGCCTTTGGGAAAATCGTGGAACTCTTTGCGCCTCCCGCTCCCCAGGACGAACCGGGTATTCATCCGACAGCCATCGTGGCGGACGACGCAGTTTTGGGTGAAGGCGTCAGCATCCAACCGAATGTGGTCATTGCCGCAGGCGTCCGTATCGGCGCGCGCGTTGTCATTGGAGCCAACTCCTATATCGGCGAGCAGTCCGTCATCGGCGCTGATACGCGCCTCTATCCTCTCGTCACGGTACGCGAGCGGTGCGTCATCGGTGACCGGGTCATTCTCCATAGCGGCGTGGTCGTTGGGGCAGACGGTTTCGGCTACGATTTCGACAAGAAAACGGGACGCCACGTCAAGATCGTCCATTCCGGTTACGTCCAGATCGACAATGACGTGGAAGTCGGTGCCAATGCCACGATTGACCGGGGGCGTTTCGGCCGGACCCACATCGCCGTGGGAGCCAAGATCGACAACCTGGTGATGATCGCCCACAACGTCACCGTGGGGCCGCATTCAATTGTTGTCTCGCAGACCGGTATTTCGGGCAGCACCACGCTGGGAAGTTACGTCACGCTCGCCGGACAGGTGGGGCTGGCGGGACATCTCACGGTGGGAGATCGTGCCATTGTCACGGCCCAGTCCGGCATCGCCAAGGATGTGCCCGCGGGTGCAGTGCTGGCGGGACGCCACGCCATGCCGATCCGTGAAAGCCTCAAGATGGAGGCGTTGATGCGGCGGTTGCCCGAGATCGTCGAACGGCTCAAGGCGCTTGAGGATCGGCTGAAGTCTTTGGATGACACAAAAGACTCCGGCCAGTAGAGCGTGGCTTTCCAGCAGAGACGAAATTGAAAAAATCGATTTCAGAAATCCATCCGCCCAATTATTCCGAGGCGGACGTCCCGGCTTATCAACTTCCCGCCCTCGGTCCACGCGAAAAAGCACTGGCCCTTTTTGAAGAAGCCATTTACGGGCGCTTTCCGATTGCACCGCCGGAAATGAGCGTGGAAGTTTTTGACCGGGATGACGTGGCGCTCAATGGACTGGCCCGGCGACGGCAAATGCGCGTTTCTCTCCGTAATTCCAGTGGGCAAAGCGAATTTGTGGTCCTCCTCTATTTGCCTGCATCCCGCAAGGTGGCCCCGCTTTTCCTCGGGCTCAATTTCTCAGGCAATCATACGGTTCATTGGGATCCAGCCATCAAAAGGCCCACCTCATGGGTGCCTCCCCACGACTATCCGGCCAGTTGGGCCAAAAAACAGGAACGCGGCTCGTGGGCCGAGCGCTGGCAGGTGGAATTGCTTTTGCAGCGCGGTTATGGTGTCGCTACGGTCTATGCGGGAGATATCGCATCGGATGATCCCGGGCATGTAAAAGAGGGCGTGTTTCGTTTGCTCTCCAGGGCCCAGATTGATAAGGCGGATGAATCGCGCGCGGGTGCGATTGCCACCTGGGCGTGGGGCCTCAGTCGGGTGATCGATGTCGTGGCAGCGGTGGGAGAATGCGATCTTTCCCGCGTGGCCGCGGTCGGATTTTCGCGGATGGGCAAGGCGGCCTTATGGGCCGGGGCGCAGGACCAGCGCTTTTCCCTCGTTATTTCCACGGACTCCGGGGCCGGAGGCGCAACTCTTTCCCGACGTCGCGTGGGAGAACGAGGTGTCCACCTCAACCACAATTTTCCCCATTGGTTTTGCCGGGCCTTTCACCGCTTCAACGAACGGGAAGCGGAGCTTCCGGTCGATCAGCACCAGCTACTCGCCCTGATGGCCCCGCGCGCACTTTACATTGCAAGCGCTGATGAGGACATCTGGGCTGATCCGCGCGGTGAATACCTCGCTCTCGCTGCCGCCGCGCCTGCCTGGGGCATTGCTTTTCCCGCGGAGCCTCCTCCGTCGAATCAGCCGGTCTGGCGGGATCGCCTGGGTTATCACTTGCGTCACGGGAACCACGACATCACGGAATACGACTGGCGGCAGTATCTGGACTTCGCCGACCGCATCTGGAAATAGCGCTGTAGCAGAAATGTCGGTTGACGGAGGCCCAAGGGAGAGCTTACCTGTGAAACTCCATCATGGCTGTTTCTCAAAAAATCAAACTGGGCCTGCTCCAGACATGGGCTGACCAGGACCCGGTCTCCAACCTCAAGCGTACCCTCCAACTCGCGCATGCGGCGGCGGACCAAGGCGCGCAGATCATTTCCACGCAGGAGCTCTTTTGCTCCCAATATTTTTGCCAGAGCGAGGACCACGCGAATTTTGCCTTGGCCGAGGAGATTCCCAACGGCCCAAGCACGCAGGCTTTCTGCGAACTGGCCAAGGCGCGGGGCGTGGTCATTGTCGCCTCGCTCTTTGAAAAACGGGCGGCGGGCGTCTATCACAACACGGCGGTCATCATTGATGCGGACGGGAAGTATCTCGGCAAGTACCGGAAGATGCACATCCCGGACGACCCGCTTTTTTACGAGAAATTTTATTTTACGCCGGGCGATCTCGGTTTCCGGAGTTGGGACACCCGCTTCGGCAAGATCGGAGTGCTCGTCTGTTGGGACCAATGGTATCCCGAGGCCGCGCGCCTGACCGCGATGAGTGGCGCGCAGATACTTTTCTATCCTACCGCCATCGGCTGGCACCCCAGCGAGAGGGAAAAATACGGTGAGGCGCATCATTCCTCATGGGAAACGATCCAGCGTGCGCACGCCGTGGCCAATGGCTGTTATGTCGCGGTGACCAACCGGATCGGGCTCGAGCAGCCGGTCGGCGGTGACGGCATCCAGTTCTGGGGCCAGAGTTTCATCGCCAACACCTCCGGACAGATCATCACCAAGGCCAGCGCGGACAAGGAACAAATCCTGATTCAGGAAATCGATCTCGCCACCGTCGATGTCACCCGCACGCACTGGCCCTTCCTGCGAGATCGCCGGATCGATGCTTACGGTGATTTGACCAAGCGGTTGATTGACTGACGTCAAACACACCTTTCACGAAGAGATGAGTACGCCTTCTCCCGCCACGCCTCGCTCGCTCGGTTTCCGTATGCCCCCGGAATGGGCGCGCCATGATGCGACCTGGCTCACCTGGCCACGGCCCGAAGGCATCAGCTTCCCTGGTGCATTCGAGAACATTCCAGCGATCTGGGCCGAACTAGCCAAGTTACTGGCCGAGGGTGAGGAAGTTCACATCAACGTCTTTTCGCCCGAGCATGAGAAGGACATCCGCGTTGCGCTGAAGAAGGCCGACGCGCCGCTCGGCACGCGCATTCATCTTCATCCTTTTCCCGCTTACGAGCCTTGGTGTCGCGATCATGGCCCGATCTTCGTTCGCAATGAAAAGGAAATGGCGATCGTCGACTGGCGTTACAACGCCTGGGGCGGCAAATATCCGCCGTGCGACCTCGACGACGACGTCCCGCAGCATGTGGCCAAGCTCCTCGGTCTGCGCCTCTTTTCTCCGCCGATGATTCTTGAGGGCGGCTCCATAGAGGTAAACGGGGAGGGGACGCTCCTCACCACCGAAGCCTGTTTGCTCAACAAGAACCGGAATCCCGATCTCACGCAAAAGCAGATCGAGCAAACCATGCGCGACTATCTCGGCGTGGAGCAAATCCTTTGGCTCGGTGAGGGGATTGTTGGCGACGACACCGACGGCCATATCGACGACCTGACCCGTTTTGTCGACCCGACCACACTGGTGACTATCGTGGAGGAAGATCCCGCCGATGAAAATTATGCCCTCTTGCGCGAGAACAGCCGCCGCCTCGCCGCCATGCGCGATCCGCGGGGCAGGCCATGGAACATCGTCGAACTTCCCACGCCCGGTTATCTTGAAAATGAAGGCCAGCGCCTCCCCGCCAGCTATGCGAACTTCTACATCGCCAACGAAGTTGTCGTCCTGCCGGGCTTCAATCATCCGAACGATGAGAAGGCTTGCGATATCCTGCAACGTCTCTTTCCTGCTCGCCGCGTGGTGGTCTTTCCAGCGCTCGATTTGATCTGGGGCCTTGGTGCGTTCCACTGCATCACGCAGCAGCAGCCCGCCCTTTAGTATAGCGAGGGCCGTGGAGCCTCGTTACACTGGGACAAAATGCGCTGGCTGCTGACATCCTGGGGATCGCACGGGGATCTCCACCCCTTTCTTTCCCTGGGGCAGGCTCTGATCGCGCGGGGTCACTCCGTGACACTTGTCGGTCATCCCGACTGGGGCGCGGAAACGGAGATCGCCGGACTCCGCTTTGTCTCCACGGGGGAGCCTTCCCGCGACGATTTCATTCGCGCCAATCCGGAAGTCCTTTCCATGAAATGGGGCGGGCTGGTCTCGCTCCGCACGCTCGTGCACAAGGCCATTGTCCCCAGCTTTGACTACTACATGGAAGCGCTGCTCGCCGAGGCCCCCGGGCACGACGTGATGGTGGCCCATCACTTCACGTTTCCCGCTCCCGTCGTGGCGGAAATGAAGGACATTCCCTTCGCGACGGTCAGCCTCGCTCCCGGTGTCGTGCCTTCGGCCTTCACGTTGCCCGGTTCCAATTTTGGCCGGGCTGGACAGGATTTCTTCAGTCGCCTGTGGAACCGGTTCATCTGGTCGGCGGGCCAGCGCATCTCGCGTTCGATGGTCGACCCCGTCGTGAACCGGTTACGTGCACGGCACGGACTTGGCCCCGCCTATGATGTCGTTTTCGAGGCCCACTCGCGTGTCCTCAATCTTCAGCTCTACAGCCGGCATTTTGCGTCACCACCTTCTGACTGGAGCGATGAAAAGAAAATAGCCGGATTTTGTTTCTACGATCCGCCGGGTGAAAAAGGTCTCACACCGGAAACGGTCGATTTTTTGGAGAACGGAACGCCTCCTGTCCTTTTCACGCTCGGGTCGACCGCCGTGCAAAATCCCGGCTCCTTTTATCAAAGCGCCGTCGAAGTATTGGACAGCCTTGGATTGCGCGGAATACTCCTGGTGGGGTCGGAAAGCAACCGGCCTCCCAACTTGCCCGAGACTATCCTCGCAGTCCCCTATGCTCCTTACGGCCTGTTGATGCCGCGGGTCAGGGCCGTCGCGCACCAATGCGGGATTGGGACGCTTTCCCACGCCATAAGGGCGGGCGTTCCCTCGCTGGCTTGTCCGTTCGCGTTCGACCAGCCCAATAATGCCCGGCGATTGGAAGCGCTCGGCGTGGCCGAGGTCATTCTGCCGCAGCAACACACCCCTCAGGACATGGGCCCCGCCCTGCATCATCTCCTGGCGGGTAACGCCTCCATGCGTTCCCAACGTCTCGGTGAGCAGATTCGGGCCGAAGATGGTCCCGCCCGCGCTTGCGAAATTTTGGAGGAGACCTTTTCCCGGTAACCGGGGATCCTTGGGCGGTACACTTCCCCCTTTTCTTGGAAGGGTATTTCCCGTTTACTCACAGCAGATGAAATGGCGTATCGTCCTGACGGTCCTCTTCGTACTCACCTTGTTCGCGGGGTTCGCCTACCTCTACGTGAACAACTATGTGCGCAAGAACCAGCACGCCGTCATCCTCTTCATCGTCGACGGCCTCGACCTGAACACTCTCAACCTTGCCCGACAGCAACTTGGGCGCAGTCCCCTCCACGGCGATCCCGACGACCCCGCCATCGGTGATGCCCGCCGCCGTTCTTCGTACCGGAGCGAAGTCCTTGATCTCGACTCCTTCTGGAATCTCGCTTCGCTTAGCATCCAGCAACCAGGCCAGGCGGTACCGGTCGAAGGCGCTGACGCCACGGCCATCGCATGCGGTCAACGGGTCGACAACGGCTTTGTGGCGTTCAACAACCGGAACGATGCGTTGCGGTCGCTGATTTACGCCGCGCAGGGAGCGCAGCGAGCCACGGGATTGGTGACAAACAGTTCC
>Ga0207641_10000662_pt1 | contig 37505 bp, 52 predicted proteins | sample KBSSwiS62_FD_184306 | JGI IMG/M metagenome (GOLD analysis project Ga0207641, IMG submission 184306) | Switchgrass rhizosphere microbial communities from Kellogg Biological Station, Michigan, USA - KBS Switchgrass S6-2 (SPAdes) (version 2) | ecosystem: Host-associated > Plants > Roots >... | reverse complement strand
GCCCCAAGATCCGCCTTTTGTCTATTGATCATTTGCCCGTAGCGATAGATATCTTCGCGCCATCGGGCCGGTCCTTAATCTGCTCATGAATTTGCCCCATGAGAGATAAATACACCGCAATGTCCAACCGCTCCACGTTCGATATATCGTACTGGCCGCCGAGCGTGGGTGCCGTGATGAAGCCGTAGCATTGATTTGCGCCGAGCGTCATTCCTGCCCCCACGCATCGATCGACCAACGGGATCATCAACCACTCGTTCGCGTGATTGTCCTGGTCAATTCGGACAATGAAATCTTCTCGGTCACGCGCGATGCTTTCAAGGGCGCCGGCGCTGGTCTCGAGATACGACACGCTTTCGTCCTCGAGCCAGCACGAGTTCGGCGAAACGATTCATCAGCCAGACAGTGGCGGTCGGCGGAACCAACCACGTCCAGGCATCGAGCAAGGATTCCCGTGCTCGTGACCTCGCCCAACAGTCTACTCCGGGCGCCCCGCGCCGGACACGGATCGACTCCCCGATCGCCTCGACTAAAGGACGGCTCACGACCCTATATGGTCGGCGGTGAGCGGCGGCTACCCGAGAAGTGGATCGACGCTGGCTTCTGGTGGGGATGCCACGCCGCGACGACGTCGGGCAGTGCCAAGATGTCCACTAGATCGTTCATCGCAACCAGGTAATAGTGTTTACGCCCCTCCGTTGAAGGAAATCCCTCATACATCGCGAGCCACTTTGAATCACGAACTTCCAATAACGGAAATGTCACTCTTTCCAACGGGAGTCGGTAACATTGGGCAGCGGTTGCCCTGCCGGGTAAAACACAGAACCGAGATCCTCTGGATTCCAACGAAACCCGATAACGCCTCTGAATGTCAGTAATAGATCCTGTCCGGGTCCATTCACGACCTTGGAAAAGTGCATCAACACTTGAAGGTCGGTCTTGTGATGGTAACTGAGGGAGATGCCTGCACACGGGAAAGCAATCCCAGGCAAGGGTTCCCAAATCGTGCAGTGTTCAGTCATACCTAGCTGCAATTGAGAAGTCGACTCTCGAGGTATCAGAATCATGCCTCCGAATTCGGGGTATCGGCACGTCCGTTTCGAGGAAAGCTGATTCGAGCGTTCAGTGGCTGCTCCTGGCGGACCGCCGTCAATCACCCACGGCACTTCAACACCATTATCCGACCTCCGCCGCCTCTCTCTCTGACCGGATCGCCCCAGAGGATCGAGACTCAGCCACCTGCACGTTTGAACAGCGACGGCCCAGCAACGACGGCGACTGACTCAAACGCGCCCTGCACATCAGTGCGAACTCCACCACGTCCTCGCTGCGTAAATACGGGCGCGCAGCGCCGGCCGCGGATCGACCCCGACTGATCGCCTAGGGCGAAGGACCGCTCACGACAAGGCTGTGTGAAAACGACCCTCGACGACTTTCCGGCTGACCGGTGGACTACTGGCCTATTCGCACTCCGCAGTGAGCACATAACTTCGCACGAGGGGTGCGCAACGGTGTTCCGCATGATGGACATGGCCGCCCCAAGGGCCGATGCGTAACTCCATACATGTGTTCGACCATCTCCTTTGCGGTGGACAGATCGCATCCAGTGTTATCGCGCAGGAACCGAATCGCTGACACCGTCAGCCCATTTCGCATCAGTGCCAGCGTTTGTTCATCGTGTGTCGATATCGCCCCGGGAATTGGCGCAATGAATTTGCCACATCTAGCGCAGGTCCCGCCCTTGCTCGGCAGCAGGTCGCAGGCGTGTTCAGAGCCGATTTCGTCGTCGCTGCTAAGGTTGGCCATATCTGAACGTTATCAATGCCCGGCAGAAAGTTCCAGGCGTCAGCCCGTAGCATGTCGCGACCCATGATATGAACAACCAACGAGAAACAGCTCAATGGGATTCCACATTCAACGCCTTCGCCACCGCCACGAACTCGACCCCATCCCTGCGGCGCTCGGCGCATTGGATCCGCAGCCAAGAATCCCTAACGCCGAATTCCCGGATGGCTCCCGGCAGTTTTCAGTCAAGTCCACCACCACCATCGACGGAGGTTGTCCCAAAACCGGTCTCCCCATCTCATCGCCGCATAACCGCACATCACTCCCGCGGCCAGAACGCACGCCGCGATGAACTGACCGCTCCACAGTGAACTCAACACCCAACCAACTGCTAGCACGCATCCCAACACAAATCCGCAGCCGAAGCGTATTCCTTTCTCTAACCGATCGGGTGGTTCCACCGTAGTTCCTCAGCGCCCACTGGCCACCGACACTGAATATACCGCGCTCCACGGCGCCCGGGCATCAATGCAAACTCCGCCACCGGCTCGCCGCAAAGCCGATCCGACCGATCCTCACCTCGCCCAACCTCCCACTCCGGGTGCCCAGCGCCGGATTCGGATCGAAAAACGCGCGTGTGCCACAGACCTCCATCATTTCGGTCACTCAAGACCGCATCGCGTCTGTTCACTACGGCCGCAATTCGATCCGGGTCCCGTTGGGTACTGCCAACCAGATCTCGTCCATTTCGCGATTAGTCACGGCGATGCACCCATCCGTCCAATCGATCAGTCGATGAAGGTGCCCGAGCCATCCGAGTCCGTTCTTGATTCCATGAATCATGATGAGTCCTCCCGGATCGACGCCTCGCGAACGAGCCAACGTGACCTCAGATGCCGTGGGATACGAGATGTGGAGCGCCTTGTGGAATGAGCTCCGCGGATTTCGGCCATCGATCCGGAACTCGCCTTCAGGCGTCCGTCCATCTCCTTGACGGTCTTTGGCGCCCGTCGGGTGCCGGCCGAGCGAGACCGGATACGCCTTGAGCAACTGCTCATCGCGATAGAGCTCGAGGCGTCGGGCATCTTTGCGAATAACGACCCAATTGGCCTGGGTGTGCTCGGGGAGCGCTGGCTCGGGCCAATGGGCCCATGCGCCGATCACCACTATCGCCGCGATCAAACCGATCGCAACGGCTCTCATTGAGGTCATTTGGCAACTCGAGCGAGTGTTGGGGGATGACCCGCCAGTCTCCCGTACCGATCCGCGTCCGGAATCATGTCTCGCGACACGTAGAATAACCACCCATAGCCGAATCCGCCTGCTCTCCCTCCGCCGCTCTCTCCGACCGGATCGCCCCAGAGGAATCGATCCGACCAATCTTCACCTCGCCGAACAATCTGGATCGGGGCGCGCAGCGCCGGCCGCGGATCGAAGACCGCGCCTTCGGCATCACCTCGCCCGCCCGCCTCCTCGACTCCCGGACGGGCTTCCGATTTCGGGGGACTAAGACCAGACGACGCTGAGAGACTCCAACAGTTGAATCCCGATGCTGGGCTCCTCCTTGCAATGAGGAGAAATCCCCACCAGCACCACGCTGTGACCGGCAGCTCCGTGAACGGGCTTGCCATCAATCTCACCTCGCCGCCCCCACTCCAGGGGCGCGCAGCGCCGGCCGCAGGCTGAAATGCATCAATCACGGACGGATGATTTCGGCCCTAAGCGGGCGGAACGCATCCAAGAAGCCGACACTCAGATCGCGCGAAGCGGACATCCGCGGTACAAGGTTAGGCGCACTTGCGCGCGGGAATCCTCTGTAGGCATCCTTTGCTCGGATCGGTTTCCGCGTGGGTACCTGGCTCCATTTTTCAACGACGTCGGAACACAAGCGCGCCGGTATCTCCTTCCGCGCTACCAAGAAATCAGGCGCCCGCCAGAAGAAATAACACTGTTACAAACGCTGTCGGCGCACCGCGCCACGGTATCGGACGCGAGTCGGCGCCGGGCGTTCGCGTGCCCGGCCGCGTTCCTGCCATGGAGCTCCTTGATCGGGCTTGCGCGAGCAGGGGTGGCCGCCATCGGAACGGGCGCGCTCAAATCATAGTTTTTCCAAAGATCTGCAATCGCAGCGGGGTGTTAGATCACTGAGGGCAATCTGATGTACGCTAAACCCCCAGTGTACAAACGAAAACGCAGCATCCGAGCCCCCATTCTCCTCGCGGGCGCGACGGTCGGAATAACCGCCTGCTCTCCCAACGCGCCGCCAGGCAAGCAGTCGGAGCCAATCGCGCTTTCGGGCGCAAGTGCGCAACACGCGCAACAATCTGAGCAGTACCGCCTGACGGCAACCGTCCAGGACCTCATGGACGGCATCATCGACCCTTCGGCCGACGTACTCTGGGATTCGGTCGCCTACATCGCGACCACCAAGGGCATTGAGGATCGGCAACCTCGCACCGATGACGAATGGAAGAAGGTCCGCTACGGCGCCATCACGTTGATCGAAGGGGCCAATCTCCTGAGCATGCCTGGGCGGCGGGTCGCCGGAGATCCGGCAGATGGCACGCCCCCAGCCAAGGGCGCGTCCGTCGGGACCGGCGAGCTGACGCACGCTGAGATCCAACAGCGCATTGATTCCAGTCACGCGGCGTTCGTGCAGTTCGCGCGAAATCTGCGGGATGCCGGGCTGAAAGCGCTAGCCGCGATAAAGGCGAAGGATGCCACGGCGCTCATGGATGCCGGCGGCCGCATTGACGAAGCGTGCGAGGCCTGCCACGTGACATATTGGTATCCGAACCAGAATCGCCCGGGTAACTGATGATGGGACTGCACTCGCTGGACGGCTTCTGCAACTGGTTGGGGGCGACATCAACCAGCCAGACACTCCAGACGGTGGGTTGGATCATCCCGGCCGTGCAGACCGTCCACATTCTCGCCGTCGCGGCCGTTGTGAGCTCGGCGCTGATTCTCGATCTGCGGTTGCTGGGGCTGCGCGGAATCGACCAGCCTCTGGCGGCCGTTGCGCGGCGTTTTTTACCGTTTATCTGGTGGCCGCTGCCGGTTCTGCTGGTGAGCGGCGCTCTGTTGATCACTGCCGAACCCGCACGCTCGCTGGAGAACCCGGTGTTCATTCTGAAAATGGGCCTGCTGTTGGCGGCAGCGAGCGTTACTCTGGCCTGTCAGCTGCCCCTGCGCCGCAATCCCGGTTTCTGGGACCTCTCGGTCGCGAGGAAGCGGACCGCGCGGTTGATTGCGGTTGCCTCAATGCCGCTGTGGGTTGCCGTCATCTTCGCGGGGCGATGGATCGCGTACGTTCAAGGTACATGACGTGTTTGAGCAACTACTACAGTCTTTGCAGGACAGCACGATCGCCACCGCGATTCGGGAAGGCGAGAGTCTGTTTCCGTGGATTGAGTGTGTACATGTGCTTGCGCTGACGCTCGTCATCGGCTCGATCGCCATCCTGGACCTGCGGCTGCTGGGTCTCGCTTCGCGCGATCGGAGTGTTGTGCAGACCACCGCGAGCGTGCTGCCGCTGACGTGGACGGCGTTCCTGTTTGCGGCGATCAGCGGCGGATTGTTGTTCTCCTCCAACGCAACGACTTATGCGCACAACTTCCATTTCCAGGTGAAGATGGCGCTCGTTGCGGTGGCTGGTGTCAATATGGCCACGTATCACCTGTTTCTCAACAGAGGTGCCGATTCGTGGCAGACTGCAGCGGTGACCCCGTTACGGGCGCGGCTCGTTGGGGGGATATCGCTGTGTCTATGGATCGCGATCGCAGCGTTCGGTCGCTGGATCGGATTCACGATCAATCTACCCACGTGAGACTATCTTCATGCGACCCTCCATGCGTGAATGTCTGATCGCGATTGGTTTTGCCGCAGCCAGTGCCGCTGCCGCCGGCGCTGCGGAAGAAGCGACCATCAATCCTCCGCCCAAGCCCGCCGATTGGACTGCGCTGGCGCAGTTGCCCGACTGGAGCGGTGTATGGACGCCCAGCCTCTCCGACCAGGCGCAGCGGATGAAGCTTGACCAGATTCCGTGGACCCCGGCCGCCGCCGCGCAGATCAACAAGCTCGTGGCCGCCGAGAATGCGGGCAATCCCAAGGGCTTGTTCGTGAATTGCCTTCCGGAGGCCATGCCCAGCTGGATGCTGATCACCCACAATGCTATGGAATTCCTCTTCACGCCGGGTCGGGTGACCATCCTCGGCGAATCTGACGGCAACCGCCTGCGGCGGATCTACACCGACGGCCGCTCCCATCCGGCCGACCCGGATCCCACATTCCATGGCCACTCGATCGGCCACTGGGAGGGCCAGACTCTGGTCGTCGATACAGTCGGCATCCTCCCCGAAACCTACATTGCGCCGAGTGAGGCCGTGGGTCTGCCCAACAACGGCGACATGCACGTAGTGGAGCACATCCACCTGGTGGGACCTGACACCCTGCGCGACGATCTCGAAATCACCGCGCCGCACGTACTGGCCAAGACCTGGAAGACCGCGCTGATTCTGTATCGGCAGCGAGCGCGTAAATTCGACATCGTGGAAGGTGTATGCATGCAGGGCAATTTTTCAGAAGGTGTGGATGCGAGCGGCAACGCGGTGTTCCAGTCTGCGCCGCAGACCGAAGGCGGCAATTTCGTGCCCGCGGATAAATAATGGGAAGTGTGCGAAATGACGAAACTCGGAATTGTTTATCGGCTGATGTACCGAGCGCTATTGTTGGTTGCGGCGGTATTGACTGCAATTGTGAGCGCGCCGTCCGTTGCGCATCACTCCTTCGCGATGTTCGACTTCAATAACACCGTGACGTTCAAGGCAGCCACGGTCAAGGAGTTCCGCTGGACCAACCCACACGTCGTCCTACTGGTGGAGGGTGCGCGGCAGCCGGGGGCGCCGCCGGAACTGTGGTCGATGGAGCTCACCAGTCCGGGCAATCTGACCAGGATGGGTTGGTCGCGGCACTCCTTCAAGCCAGGAGACCAGATCGAGCTGCAGTTCAATCCGCTGCGGGATGGCAAGCACGGCGGTGCGTTCAAGCAGGCTAAGCTGGCGACGGGCCAGGTCCTGACTTCCAGCGTGCGTGATTACGAGAAGCTCGAGAAGCCGGACATCAAGTAGTCCTCACTTTCAAGAGCGCACAAACCGCATGAACAGATCAATGGGATCGACCCTCAACGCCTTGCCACCGCCACCAACTCGACCCCCTCCCCGCGCCGCTCGCCGGATTCGAAACAGACTCACGACTCCTGAACGCCTCTAGCCACGAGGCGGACGGATAGCGATCAGACTGGCTATGGGTCAACTAGGTCAACAATCATCAACAGCGCGCCCAAACCACGCACCCGCGAAAACCGAGAGTGCACGCAAAAGGCTACATAACCCTCGATTGGAGTTGTTTGTGCTCGCGAGACTTCTCCTTTGCCTTTGCAAGTGCAGTAAGACGTTCCGCTCGACGCAGAAGCCATTTAGTGTCGTCCGTATTGTCCGGATGGATCGCTTGGGCTCGCAAATGATCTGCCCACGCGAAGAGCTCAGAGGACGTGTGAGCGTCCATTCCATTCAATCCGCTGATTCGGCCTTGCGCCACTTTTGCCATAACATCCGCCGTAAGGTTCTGTTGACTCCACCGGTCTCCGGGGGAGTTTACCACCCACACCGGTCCGCCGCGCCGAATGACCTCATCGCCCCTTGTCGCAAGGATTCCCGTCCGCGGGACCTCGCCCAACCCTCCACACCGGGGCGCGCAGCGCCGGACGCGGATCGCGCTGATTTTCCGGGGTACGTTGAGTCGCCCACGCCCGTACTTGACCGATCACGTCAGACAAGCCGCGGAGCCTCCCGAGGCTTTAGAGCCCAACATGCCTGCCCAGCAGCTCGCTCAGATTATCCGGATAAGCCCAAAACCGATTGTCCAAGGAATCCCACGAGTCATCATCTATTGCTTCAAGCGCCCTCTGTCGATCGTCTCGATCCTGCGCAGGGCCTAAGGGACCAAACACCGCATTGGCCTCATCGATGATCTGTGCCATGTGGCTCGCGCCGATCCCGCGGAGCATCCCCGGCGCGAGCCGCGCGAAGTTGCCGTAGCTGTTGAAATAGTACTGGTGAAAGCCGCCGTTATTGACATCGGCCTCTAACCCCCAGATCACGACCAGGAGTTGCTCATCCGGCGTCAAGCGATTGAAACCGACGTCGACATAGCGACTCAGAGCTCTATTGCACACGTCATCTAAGCTCATGCACGTCTCCGCAACCCTTGCCGGATGCAAGCGCCTTGTCAGCGTGTTTGGAGCCTTTGTCGCCGCTGCTATGGTTCACCCTATCTCAACGTTGACCTGGCCGCGATCCCGAACTCGACCCCATCCCCGCGCCGCTCGCCGAATTCGATCCGGAGAGCCGCGACTGATCCGGCGCCTGCCAACATAATTGCCGCCTTTGGTCATACGTAAGCGGCTCAAGTTGTACAGTCCTGGCCAGACAGGCAGCCGGTGAAAGCCAAAACGGCGAACAGGATCACCAGCATCGCAATCGCGTAGACCGGAGATACAAAAGCGCCTTGAGGCTTTCCCTGTCGGATGACAAGAGTTCCTACGGCAACAAATGCCAGCATGATACCGAGCAGGACAATGTTCACCGAAAGGGTGGCGTGCCAATGGCCACGATTCTCTAAGGAAAATGCCAGTCGCGCGAGCCCGGCAAACAACACCGGAATGCCCACCCATGCGAACAGACCTGAGAGACCAGACTTTATCTCAGCATGCATGACGCGTCCTTGATTACGCAGGCGACGCCGAACCCATCTCCACTCCGACTGCAGCCTCTGTGACCGATTCGCTCTCAGGATTGAGCGTGACTGCAGCGACGGGTTGCCAGTTTCGGGTGTGTCGCGCCCAGCGCCGGGGGATCAACGCCGGAGTTCCGCGTGGCTCTGCACCGCTTCCCATCAAGTCCACCACCACCATCGACGGAGGTTGTCCCAAAACCGGTCTCCCCATCTCATCGCCCCATAACCGCACATCACTCCCGCGGCCAGAACGCACGCCGCGATGAACTGACCGCTCCACAGTGAACTCAACAGTCCACCGACGGCGACAACGCACCCGAATACAAATCCGCAGCCAAAGCGTATTCCCTTTTCCAACCGATCGGGTGGTTCCACCTTATTCCCTCAGCGCCCACGGGCCACGGACGCCGACTATACCGCGCGCCCTGGCGCCCGGGCATCAATCCGAGCACCCCACCGGCTCGCCACGACTCTGTCCCAACCTTCTGGCAGAGCTTCTTGCTTGCTCCCAGGATTGCAACGCTGTGGATCAGATTGGGCGCATGCAGGCGCCGGTAGGTTCCTGAGTTGGCGTGATAGGTAAAATGACTCTAACGCCAATCCAGAATCTGGTAAAAAATGCGCCCGCTGAACGGACTCAATGGAGCGCTGATGAAGGTGTCTAAACTGTTCGCTGGCCTGCCCACCCTCGCTTTCCTGGCTTTTTGCTCGAATGCGGCGAGCACTCACGCCGAGGACGCAGTATCGGTACCGCCAAAGACTTGCGAATCGCGACCGGCCGAAAAGGGTAAGTCACAGCAGCGGTTTGATGCCGTTGCGTTGATGGCCGTCGCCAATGAACTCGAAACACAGGGGGAAGCGGCGTTCCACCTGAAATATGACGCACCATCAGCCGAGTGCATGCTGGAGACCTTTACAGTTGGCGATGTGGTGGCGAAGGTGCACTACAACCCATGGGAAAAAGGCACCAGCACGCTCCACTACAGAATCGAGCTTGCACGAGCCCACGCAAATACTGAAGTGCTGGTGCTTTACAGCGGAATTTCCGCAATGGTGTCAGGTGGTGGCTACATGTTTCACGTCTCGGAAGAAAGAGACGGTGTTATCTCGTGGTATGCCATGTTCCGCGACGTGCCTGCCTACTCTGAAGTCAAGACATTGGTCGAGCAGATAGCGAACGGCAGCGCGATACCTCTTCTGGCTGTTCGGTGGCCAGTAGGTGCTAAAGAGGCAGAAATTATTGCGTACGACAGCCAACGTCTCAAGGCCGGCAAACGACGGTAGGCACGCCGGCGCTGACGGCCGCTCGTCGGATGACAATCGTCTTTGCAGCGCTCCACAGCGGGTAAGGCGGGTTGGGTAGTTGTTTACCGTGCGCGACGCGCTGTCAGCCGTGTGCCTCAGTGCGGCCATAAGCGGACATCTGTTCCGGCGAAGGTTCGCAGCAGCAATAAGAATACTCAAACACCTGAAGCTGCATCGCGTGTGCCCTCCTCGGACGGCTCGCCCGCCGCCGCTCTGTCAGACCGGATCGCCCCGGAGGATCGAGACACCGGCACGGAAGAGCGCACTGTAACTTCATATACACGTGCGATCAGAATCTCAACCTCGGGGTACTGAATCAACCGGCTTCCATTGCACCTCCAAATCCGCCAGGCATCCCACCGGCCGCTGGGGCTGATCACGCACCGCGCGAAAGTCGCCGCGCACTCGACACGACGGTCCAGTGGATGACCTCAAGCGCGGGGTGTATCAAATCCTCGAATACGGTCGAACGCATACTTACGTTCGACGCGTGGCCACGACTGCGGCAACCTCACCGCGGAGGGGTCCGAACCTGGCGGCGCGTAGCGCCCCCGATCTGATTCCTGCTTGTCATGCTCCAGGTAGATGACGCGAGCCCAGCTGATTGCATCGTCGACCCAGTGTGCCAGGGGACATCTCTTAGGCTTCTTATGCATGGTCCCCCCGACGCGAACGTTGGACCCCTCGATCTCAGAGTACATCGCCGGACTCCGTCTACTCCCTACACGGACTGAACTCGGTGATGGAATGTCTGCGTTCCGAAGAGCACATTGATTCAGCTTGATCCAATCAACTTGACAACAGCGGTCATACCGTTCGCCTCAATTTGTGCACGGTAGTACTCAATCAGCTGAAGCATCGTTGCGTCTGAGTCGCAGTGAACGTTGATCCAAAGCCGGCTGTGCTCACGGCACGGCAGGCCATACTTCTCTCGATATTCGGCGGATTGGAAATAGCTGACTGAGACTTCAACCTTTTGCTGCAGGCGAGCTCGAGACATATTGTCATCCCTGAGCGGAGAAGCAACAACGATCCCAACATACGCACCCTGATCCGTTGAGAGGTGAACGTCAAGAGTATCCAGTCGCGGGATCGGATGACTTGGGTCCTCGATTGCGCCTGCGGCTTGTAATGTGTCCACGCCCGTGCCCTCTAACTTGTTCTTAGAACGTCCGAACCGTGACGGACAACCTGTCGGCACCCGATGTCATGCGCCGGGTTCCATACTGTAGCGCAGAGCCCCGTTTCCCTGGAGGGCAGGATGCGAGTCAGGTCGGCGAAGTTCACTTCGGGGTAGCCCGAATGCCCGAGAACGTCCACCCATGGCCGACTGACGACGCGGTGCCATCCTGCCGCCTCCCCACTCGTCTTTCGCCTCCGCTCTCCCCGACCGGATCGCTCCAGAGGATCGAGACTCGGGCACCGGAGGCATCCAGCACTGCGTTAACCGTGATTTGACAGGTTTTCAGACATCACACGCAAAGAGGCTGCCCCACGATGCGAACGATGAGCGCCGCGAACGCTGCGACTCGCGAATCGAACTGGAGGCTCTGGCTGTTACGCGGGCGCGTCACGATCCACGCAGACTCGCCCCCTGACACGTTCCGAACCGTCACATACCAACCGTCCGACGTTCGTTGGTCCTCGACATAAGATATCCAGGCCTCAATAAGCTGCGGTCGCTTCAACAAAATGGGCACCAAGTCGGCATCGGTGACACGATCTACGCCCGATCCCAGCAGCTCCTGCCGGCGAGCCGCAAGTGACGTGTCGGGGTGCTCGCGAAGGTACGTGGCAAGCTCACACACCGCCTTTGCGATTTCGGCACGATCCAACGAAGGCTGAGACGGGGGAGACAGGCCCATGTCCGACAGTATATCGGGATGCTATTCGGTTCATCAGCAGCGTTCTTGCGTTCTCCTCCACGCGGCTGCCCCAGAATCCGACGGCTCCGCCTCCACGTCCCTCCTTCCGATCGGATCGCCCCAGAGGATCGAGACTAAAGCAGCCGGAGTTACCCGCAGCACCTTGACTACGACTTTCCCTTGATTTCGCGCACGCGCGCAGCTGCACGAGATGGGCCGAGAGCAACGCGAGCGTGGCCCGCTTTTCGCCCCAATACTCGTGCCGGTCGTAGTGTCGCTGTTGAACCCCGCCCAACCGGTGGGACTGCACCTGTCCTCGGACATCGCGCGAAACCCCGAGACTGGCCAGGAGCGTTTCCAACATCCGGCGCAGGTCGCGCAGTTGGAACGGTTCGCGCGATTGGTTGGCCTCCACCATGGCGGTGGAGAGTTCCGTCACCCACTCCGAAATCCGCTCCAATCGCAGCGGCGTCACCCCATCCGAGCTGAAAACCGGCAAGAACGTGAGCTTTTGGTCCAATTGGATGCTTCGGAGATCGGAAATTAGTTTCGTAGAATTGAGGATCAACGCCGCTGTGAAGATGGAGCCGGAGACTGCCCTACCCGTCGCCAAGCCGCTCCGTGCGGGATGGGGACCGACCATCGTATATAACGGCAAACTATTTCCGGGACGAGTGCTTGCATGTGAAGAGCCCATCGATCCAGGGCGAACTGGAAAGGCGACCGTCGGTTTACTCGCCAATTCGTGCGCTGACATCGAAATGTAAGTAGGCTCTGTGTTCGAGCTCAGGGGCGGGTGGACACAAGTCATTGCCACTGCGACGGGTGCTCAGCGTGATTTACGACGTCAGTGATAACTGAAGCGTCAAATCAAACCGGCTCCGGCTTCGCGGGGTAACCTCCACACTGGCTTTCCCAAACGCCACTCAGCCAGGGCTGTCTATCTGGGCCTGCCAGTACTCAGCTCTATCGAATGCCTTCCGTGCCTCATCTACCTTACCGCCACCGAAGAGTACTTGAGTGCGGGCAAAGATTGGTCTATGAGACGAAGACTCTGCCATGCAGACGAAGTGGTGCCGATGGAACATCACATGAATTCAATCCTGACAAGGCGCCTTGCAAGCGCACCGACAGGCCTGGTGAGCGACTCATATCGCTCGAATCGATTGTAAAATCAGCAGGAGAGCGCGAATGAAAATCCAGAGATTTATGCGTTTCTTGGGAATCATCGCTGGTGGCGCGATCGCTTTTGCGCAAGCGGCGCCCGCTGCTGCCAGCAATGCACACTTTGTTGCCAACGATGGCGTAGACACCAACAGCTGCGGAGCATCGGATCATCCCTGCCGCTCCATCAGTCAGGCAATCGAGAACGCCTCGAATGGTGACACGGTGTGGGTGCGCGCAGGAATGTACGGTGATCTGAATAATGATAGCCGTTTCGATGCTCCTGGCGAAGAGCATCCCAGTAATGGTCCCATCAACTGCATGATCTGTATCTTCAAGAATGGCGTGCAGGTACTGTCGGTCTATGGCCCGGCAGTCACGATTATCAACGGCGGTGATACAGCGTTGGCGGGTGCCTCGGTCGCAGTAGCGCTCGAGGCCGACGGTGCGGTTCTCGGGACAGTCGACAATGGCTTCACCATCAAGGGAGGCGGCTTTGTTGGCGTCGAGGTGCGCCATGGCGCCTACAGCAAAGTCATCGGAAACATCGTAGAGAACGGCATAGCGGGCTCAACCTGCGTGGGGCCGGTCTATATTACGGACAATATTGTTTCCCACTCAGCCGGCATCGGCTATCAGGTGATTGGCGAGGACAATTGTCCGAATGCGGGTCCCATCTACCTCACCAATAATGTTGCGAGTGATGTCAATGGACCCGGGTTTACTCTGGCCAGCATCGATATCGTTCGTTTTGTGGGAAACGTGTCTCGCCGAAACGTTGTCGGCGCCAACATCATCACGGTTGCTCCGATTGGCGGTGTCACGGGCGTAATCTCGAACAGTGCATTCATCGCCAACCGTGGAGCGGGAATTCAGTTCTCGGAAGGGGGCGCGACTGTAACCGGGAACACCATTCTTGGGAATCAGGGACCCGGCATCAGTGTCTCGGTTACCAATCCGCGAAGCATTACCCTGCACAACAACAACATCTATGGGAATGACATTTCGCAAGCACCGGCGAACTGCGGTGTCCTCAACAACTCGGCGGTGGTGATAGACGCGAAAATGAACTTCTGGGGATCTGCGACAGGGCCTGGATCCGACCCTGCTGACAATGCCGGGCCCGGCTCGGGCTGCGATCTCGGACACAGTTCAACTGTAGTGACACCGTTCGCGACGACGCATTTCCCGGTGTCGCCCTAGAGGTTAGAGGCTCGTCCAGGCAAAAAGGCTGGTTGAGATGAAGTCGACTTCATCATCAATGTGCAACATCACGGTCCGTCACAACACTCGGAAGATCCTCATGATTCGCTCCCTACTCATTGGCATAGTAGCCGGCATGAGGAAACCCATGGGTACTGTGCTGGGAGCCACCGCTGCCGTTGGAGCCGCCTACGTCAGTTTCAGGATGCGACAGTGTGCGATTCGCAACAGCGGTCAGACCTCAACGAGGCTCATCGAAGACGCCGTCGCCGTAGGCTCCGCTCTGCTGGTTGCATGCAGCAAGCGGCGAGGTCTCTGACGACGCAACCTGTTGGGCCGAGATCGCATCAGGTAAGGACAGCCGAGCGCGTCGGTGCGCTCCCGTTTCTAAGGGGGGCGCACCGATCGTTCCAGCTCAGTGTCCGATAGCGCTCAGGAATGTTGCGCCTGGACTACCGAGGCCAGTGACGTTATCCCAACCCCTATGGGTGCTTTGGGAAGTCGATCCTGAATAATCATCGAAGGTGCGCAGCTTGTCGGCAGTACCTGCGCTGATATCTACGCCGTTGATGTAGTTCCTTCGTGCGACAGCTGTCTTGACTGACGTCACGTCATAGAACGCGGTCTTATTGGCATAGAACGTCGGGTTGGCAAAGCCGTGCGGATGGCCCGCCGCTTGATCGGCGAGGGCCATGATGCCAGCGAATATCGGGCTGGCGAGGCTCGTTCCACCAATCCGATACTCGTCGTAGTGGACTCCGTCTGGAAATGTTTGTGTTTGGCCAACCAGCAGACCAGTCTGTGGGTCGGCAAGAGCAGCTACATCGGGCACTCCGCGACCCGTCAGTCCCAATCCCTGTTGATAGAAGGGCACGCCGAACACTGCGCTGACACCGCCACCCGCTCCATATAGCCATCCCGTACGTGTGCACACCAAGGTGCTGCTGTTACAGCTGTAATCGCTCGTACCCCAGCCGGTCTCGATGGCTCGGCGGTTGGCCGCGTCAACGCCGAGAGAGGTTCCGCCGACAGCAGTCACCCACGGGCTCGATGCCGGCCAGTCGGTGGTTGGAAAGCCAAAGGTGCTCGACTCGTCCCCATTGTCCCCGGAGGAAAAGTACACACCGATTCCTTCGATTACAGCCTGTATCAGAGTGTCTTCGACCGGCTTCACAAAGCCGGGCGGCAGGAGCTCGGTCGTCGAAAAACCGTATGAGTTGGTGACGATCTGCGCCAGATGCGCGTCGACAACATGGTTCAACGCTGCGTCGAGATCCTGTCTGTTGTTGGGCGCGCCGACGTAGACAATCTTCGCCCCGGGTGCCATCCCGTGCACCGCCTCGACGTCCAAAGTCTCTTCGCCGTACCACCCCGACGGGTCCTGCTGGGGGTTGTCCGGACGCTTGTAGGTACCAGGTGCCACGACTTGCACGAGCTGAGATGGATTCATCGTGGGAAGGCCGCGATTGACCGACCATTGATTGACGTCCCGAAGGATCGTCGGGGAGGCGTAAGCGTCGATAATCGCTACAGTCTGCCCTGATCCATCAAGTCCGGAACCGGAGAGACCATAGGCGCCCTTGATCTGATCCGGGGTGTGGCCCTTGACCACCCAGGGCACCTTCGGTAATGCCACATCCATGAATCCAGCGGGAAATGAGTACGGCGAGAGCAGCTCGGCCCAAAACGCCGACAGCGGTGGAGAATTGCGAAAACCCGCAGAGGGAGGAGCATTGGTATCGAGTCGACGGTACGACTGTACGAACTGGTAACTCTGATCCAACCCAACGACCGACTTCACTGTAGCGGCCAGTTCGCTCGGGATAGATAGATCAGACATCGGCGAGCGCAACGAGCGGCCGTTCACCGCGTATATTCCGAATTGCGCACCGAACGCGGCTTGCGCCTGAGCCAGTGTTCCTTCAACGCTGATGTAGTGATTGTTCTGCGGTGTGTAGGTAATATCCAAGCCCTGGCTCCTCAGCCAGTTCTGCACTTTCGCCGTAGCGGACGCCGATGGGGCGAACCGGGCACGGAACTGATTTGGAGTTAGATATTGTCCGTACGAACTGCTGTGTGGATCGCTTACAGCCTTCGCAAGCGCTACAGCTCCGTCCGGGTCGGTCCAACCCAGATACACGCGAAAGCCGACGGCCGTGCTCGCATCTGCGACGCCCTTCAAATTCTTCGCCGTCGCCCACGACGGGGCGCTTCCTTTCAGAGTCGTCCTTTCACCAGAAGGGGGTGCGGCGATCGCAGAAGCGATGGCAACCGCGCTACTCAAATACAAGAGGGTGACGATCAAACCTTTGCCGGGCCGATTAGGTAGCATGTTGTATGCCCTCCGCAATTTTTTTCGTGGGTGCGATGAGGCACCGCTGAATGCGGGCGTACACGCCGGAATGTACAACACCTGCAGAGCCCGTCCCTTAGCTCACGTCGGACATGCCAACTAGCACAGCACCGCAAGTGGGGGAAATCGTCTCATATGAGGCAGGCGCGGTCGAGGGTCAGTGTAAGGTAGCCCTCTTCTCAAAGCTGGGGTTCAGTTTGAGCTTGTTCACGTCAATATGCGACGGGGGGGACTCGCTGCCATCGTCTGCACCTTGGCCGTTTCACTGAGGGGTGCCCCAGTAAGCGCGCGTGCACCCGCTGGGAAAGCTTCCCAGCGGGTGCTTGGCGTAAGACGCAGATGCGTCAGTCGCGACGACGCAAGTTTTCTACGGAGTGAGAAAGGCAGCAGCGTGAATGGCCCCTGTAAGCTTATCAACCACGACGGTCTTCACTCGGGTTCCAGTCGTGACCCCGTTGCCACCAACAATGAAGTTGCTGGTGGACGTACCTGAGATCGAAATGGGGACGGCACCCAGGATCAGATCCGAATTTTGCATGTTCGTGCAGGCGATACCCGTGCCCGCAGCCTGTTTCAATTGTGTAATGACAAAGCTGTCGAGCGTGACATTGGCCGGCGCAAAGATTGCGTTGGTCGCTGCCGGCATATAACAGTCATCGATACGCCACTGGGAAGGGATACCGGTCCCATTCGAGAACAGAATCCCGTAGGCATTCTGTGTGATCAGGTTTTCAGTCTGAACTGCGCTCAGGTGAATGTGCGAGGCTGCGCCATTGGTCATATCCACGTAAATGATTGAGCGGCCACCGACACCCGCCGCCGTGCCGCAATCGACCCAGGGCCCGAGTACCTTGACGTGCTCGCAGTTATCAAAATAGAAAACGTCAGCTGCGGCATCGGACGAGAGAATCGCGTATTGACCACCGATATACTCATGATCAATGCATGACTGCGACCCGGTTCGGATGGTGGCAAAGGTCGAAGTCAGACCGAATATATTCAGGGCGGTAATAACAACGACTTTGCCTGAGCCGGTGTAGAGATTAGTCCAATAGTTGCCAACATAGACTCCGTCTTCGGAGCCATAGTTATATTGAATGGCCCGGCTGAATTTCCCCTGTACCTTGGTATTATAGATCCGGGGTAGCTGGCTGTTGTTGCCAGCTACGTTGGCGCGAGCCTGAAAGAAGCAGACCTGCGGAAACGTCGTAGCATCGGTAGTGATATTGCAATCATGGAATGTATATGCGTCGCACCCGGTGAGGTCGAAGCCGTAACCCGTGTGCTTCAGGATGATCGATGGCGTATCTTGCGACGTTGGTCCTTCGTCGCAGAACACGAGTCCGAATTGATTGGTGCTGGCCGAGAACGTGCAGTCGAGGGTTCCATCTATCAAATAAGGCGCGGTAGTACCCCAACGAACGATTCCACCCCCTTTGCGCATGACGTTGATTGCGCTCTGAAACGCAGCTCGCATTGAGGTCGTCCCGGGAGTCGCATTCGTTCCATAACGGTCCACATAAAGCGGCGGATAGCTCAGATTCGTTGGTATGACGCCGGCGGCAACTTCCGCCGACGTACGTGCGTAACAGGGGGCAGTACATGTCTGTGCCTCCGCGTTCCGAGCGAGCATTGCGGACCCGGCGGATGCCAATAGAACCCTCGAGAGTTCACGACGCTGCATAGAGACCTTCCTTGGACGTTTCATCCGGATGACGTGACAGTTGAGTTACAGTACGGATGTGGTTGTTGTTGATGCAACGATGCGCCTGCGACCGTCGCCCCGTCAACTGGTATGCTCATCGTCACACGACGTATCGGCGAAGTGCTGCGCATCGGAATCGACATCCGGATCGAAGTACTCTCCCAACCAGGTCGCCAGGTCAAACTCGCACATCCACGCGCCGAAAACCACCGAAGTACACCGCCAAGAAATGTTTTATCGGATCCAACACGAAGACGCCTCGCCCCCCCCACCGAGTCGACCGCCCCGTCGCCCTGAGACCGGTACGCAGTTCGGCCATCCCGCAAACCGTCGCGATGCACACCCTTCTGAGGTCAGGTCAGCGCGGAATCCGAGGTACGGTCACCGGGCGCGGTTGCCCCACCCGGTCACCCGCGCGCGCACTCACCTCGGCAGGCAACCCGCGTAACCCTCACCACCCTCGCCCGCCGTCCGAGCCCCAAGAGCACCGCGCCGAGCGCGGATCGTCCACTGCAGGTAGCATCCCCAACTCCTGTCGCGACGCCTGCCCCCTCGATCCATCCGAACTCTGGCCGATTCCGGATCCCGATCCGCTCGAACCGCTCGAGACACCCAAACCAAACATGGGCCACCGGCCACCAGCGACACGCCCGCCGATCCCGCTGCGCTCGCAACCAACCGCTTACGAGGCAGGAGCGCTACTCTTGTTTGTCTCGAGCGCCCGTCCGCCTTCCTAACACGCTCTGCCCCCATTCAAACCTGACGGAATGCCGCACAGCAGCAAAAATAATATTCTCAACTCGATTGCAACTCTCAAAACAGCCGAGCTATAGTCGAGCCCTAAGTCACATAACACCCGATTCGCCACATATAACAACCGCGAACGCGTCGGGAAGGGTCGAAGGATGGCCGAGGGTCAGCCGCAGAGGCGGTGCTATCTCGAGTTTCCTCTATCTCGAGTCGACAGGCGAAAAGAGACGGAGGCTTTGGAATGAAACGCCTCGTTCTCGCATGGATCTTTGCTGCGACTGCATTTGTCCTCGGTGGTTGCACCCATCTGACCGGCGGCGCACATATCGAACTGAGCATACCCGGCCCCGTTGACACGTTCTCCGGGCTACTGCCCTCGAATGTGACCACGCCCGAACTGCACTACATATTCGTTATCCACGGGATGGGCGCAACTCGCCGCGATTACGCTCAACCGCTTCTCGATGCGATCGAAGCGCGAGGATACGGGCGGATCTCCGAAGGATCCTTCGTCGAAGTGGGGCTTCCAAATCCAATTCGAGTCTCCGGCGAAGCCTTCGAGTGCGGGGCCAACGCAGACTCTCCCCCGTGCACCTTCACGACATTTGGGCAGTATCGCGTCGACCGCTTCGTACACAAACAGCACCCAGCGGTAAAGGTCATTGTATTTACGTATTTCTGGAATGAAGCGATGGCGGCGCTCCAGAACCCGTTTTTGCACACGGACCGAGAAACCAGCACAGGCGCGAAAATCAACACTCTTCTGAAGCATGATCTCATCGACGATGGATTTGGTGATGCCACCGCCTACTTGGGATCAGCCGGCGAGCTGGCGCGGCTCGGGATCACGGGTGCCTTGTGTGCCATGTTGAAGGATGCTTCGGATCCTGGCCAGACACCGACACACGGCGTTTCGGATTGCCAGCTCGAAAAGCTATCCGCGGAGCAAATGGGACCTTCATCAAACATCGATTACGCCTTCCTGTCATTCAGCCTGGGAAGCCGGATGCTTTACGAGGTGCTGAGTGGGATGCGGAATGACCGTACAGCGGGAGACACTGCCCCCAAGTTCGCGCTGGCACGATTCGCCACCCGAACCCGTAATTTTTTTATGGCTGCGAATCAGATGCCGCTGCTGGGGGTCGGAAGAGTGACAGTCCGCGACCCAGCCGCAAAATCGATGCCGCCAACTTTCTCGACCGACACCTTCCTTCCCAACTGTCCGGGCGGCTTTTTTAGTCTCGCCGGCTGCCTGCGTGGAGGCGACGGCGCCAAACGGGTTCCGTTCGGTCTGTTCAGCGATGCACAGGAAACGGCGCTCACAGAAGGGTTACAAGTCATCGCCTTCCATGACCCGGCAGACCTCTTGGGATTTCGCGCGAGTGGCGGAATCCAGAATCCGGGCACGACGACCTTTGTCGAGGTGAGTCATCGAAACACACCGGTGATCCTGGGACTGCTGGCGTGGCCGGGCGCCGCACACGCCACGGAACTCGCTCACACAGACTCTCTCCTGCTCATTCTGTGTGGAGGTCAGGAGAATCCTCAACGCGCATTAAAAGCAAAGTCATGCCTATAGTTGCACGTAAGACTGTCTACGCCGCCTCGATATCCAGTTGTCGTCGGCTCTGCACCGTCAACGCGCGCCTCGTTGGTAGCTTCAGCATTGCAACCGCACTCGTGCTGTGTTCGATGGCTTCGGGTTGCTCGTCATGGATCCCACGTCCGGAACCAAACCCGGATACCCCATATGGGCACGATCCCCGAGCGTCGCCGGGAAAACTGGCCGACGATAGCCGAAGCAACAGGGATGTACCAAGCGCAGTCCAGCTCTTTCTCGAGCGCGATAACGCCGCTCAACAATCCGGATCTTCTTCAGCCGATATCCTGAAATACCTGGACAGCGGGTTTGGTTTGTCGGACACGATGTGCAGCGAATGGTTCAACTCGATCGAAGCTTCTCGAGAGAGCGCCGAATATCGCGAGGGCACTGCCGGACTCACTGGAGCGCTGACAGGCACTCTCATGGGACTTTTCAAGTCTGCGCCCAATGAAATTGGCGCTGCAGCCGCCGTGTTTGGCGGCGTGTCCTCCTGGTACAAACTCGGAAAGGCGACATTCTTTCTGACCCCCAAGCTGGGAACGGTACGCACAAAGACCCGGGAGTTGCGCGAGTCCATGGCAAACGACATTCGCAGCAACGAGACCATCGTGTCGAGCTATGAACTCGCGCGCAGGGCATTGGTACAATACCAGGACACCTGCGGAATCCTTGCATTACAGCAGTTTGTCGAAAATGCAACGGATTTGGCAAAGTACGAGTACACGCCCGCAGGTCAACTCGATCCTGCCATTCGAGAGAAGCTGAAAGTATTGGCGACCAAACTGTTGAAGCAGATCGCCTGGCCTGACCCAGATGCGGATATTGCGCCAGAGATCTGGGGGCAAGTCTATGTCACCCAGTTCGATCCGGAACTGGCAGGCAAGATGGATTATCCGAAGGCCGGTACAGCCCGGCAATTGAATGAGGCATTCAGTAAAGCCCTGGCCGCGGCAGCGAGCGAGTCTGCCAAGAGCGATCTCGAGACTCAATTGGTTGCCATCGCCTCACTATTGAAACTCGACAAAGCTGCCGACGACAAGAAGAAGGCTTTCCAGCAACTGAGTGACGAGGAGGCGAGAGAACTCGCAGCGATTCCCGCAGGTTCCCGCGAGTTCGCCGCCAAAACCGCTGCAGTGAAGGCTGCAAATGATGCTCGGATCAAAACCTTGAAGCAATCTCTAGTTACGCCGCTCATTCGTAGCAGCGTCGGGGAGTTTCACGTGGTCTCAACTAACTAGCGCTCATGGGTGGATCAGCACAATGTGGAAATTCGAGCAGGAAAGCGGTGCCATTATTCGCCCCGACGGCCGGCTGCTGGCGACTGGCTATTCAGGTCGCGTGCCGGACGGAAAGAATCAGCCAGACAAACAGTGCGTGAGGAATGTAGGTCCAATCCCGCGTGGTTGGTACATCATAGAAGAGCCCCGTAGCAAACCAACGAAGCCTTTTTTCATGCCACTCACGCCGAGCCAGGGAACCAACACCTGCGGACGAAGTGCCTTTCAGATACATGGCGACAACACCTCGCACACTGCGTCAACCGGCTGCATCGTCGTGTCTCCCAGATCATTTCGCGAAGAGATCTGGAATAGTGGCGACCACATCCTGCGCGTGGTCCGCAATTCATCGGACGTGACGAGCGCGAAGTTGGCACGCGCACCTATGACCAAAGCTCCACTCGCATAAACGTCATGACGCAGGCGCTGCCCCGCGCTGAAGTGCGCAAACCAGGAGACATGAGATGACGACACCCGCTGAACAAAATACCGGTTGCCGGGCCACTCCTTGGATCCAATATGACAACCTACGGTTATTTCGCGTGCCCGCAGGCAGTGCTTACGTGTATGCAACATCCCATATGGCGATTGACGCGGACGGAGCCCCAAATGCGTATGCGCCCGACGACGCCGGGCTCGATGCGCTCGCTAATGCGGGATTTCCCGCCGGTAATTGGCAAGCGATTCTCGTTCCAGATCCACTCGACCATGGCAGTCCATTCGTTCAAGCGAGCGGCCCGTTCGCGGGTTTCTTTGTGTCACAAACAGCGCTGCAGGACTCATCGAAACGGCTCACGGATCCGGCGCGCTATGTGGACGCGACTGCGATTCCCTACATCGTTTTCCCAGGCAATTTCTTAAAACTGCCAGGCACCGGAACCCTCGGCGACGTCGGACTTGCCTTCAACCTCAACAATGGAAAATCAACGCCGTTCATCGTGGCCGACGTCGGCCCCTCCGCTGCGGAACTCGGCGAGGTGTCAATCAAACTAGCCGAGGCATTGGGTGGCACTGAAGTCAATCCCCGCACGGGCGCGGGTATACCGGAGGGCCCAACTGCATACGTGGTATTCCCGCATAGTCACGCGACCCCGAAATGGCCCTTATCGCTCGGTGATCTGACCACCCGCGCGGCAGCCGAACTCGCCCGCTGTGGAGGGGCGGAGCCGCTGTTGCCTTGTGTCAGGTAAATATGCGGTTGGGAGTGGCTGTCGGATCTGGCTGGAAGCGGCCTTCAATGGCGCGGTGCCCGTGGCCGATGCGGCCCTCGCCGCCCAGGCCCTTCGGGAAGGCCGTGGCAGTCCGCCGCGGCATACGGAAGTACGCGACCTAGAAACCATCCCAGATGTCGCGCGAAGTCCTCATCACTCAACGTGCCTGCAGTGTCCGCTGCCATGAGTGCCGTGATCGATTCAAACGGCGGCGGCCGGAATAGCGACTCGAGTGAATTCTCATCGGGATCTTCTTCGTCGGTCATCAGGCGCACACCGGGTATTTGACGCATTATGCGCAAAAAGCGAACGCTGCGAACACGAGCAATGCCAGACCCCTCCCAATTCTTGGGTGCCGCGGCGCTGAGCGTGTTTAAACCCAGAGCGAATCAGCCTCATCCAAGGGGAGATGAATTGAGCTAGGAGCTTACAGGTATGCGCGGTCAATTCGCCTTTCTCTTGTGCATCACGCCATTCGCCACATTCCCCTTCACCCCTGTTTCGGCCGCGACGGACACCGACCTGGTGATTAACGACGTCACCGTGATTCCAATGGACAAGGAATCCTATGACGAACACCAAGTAGTGACTATCCACGACGGCCTCGTAATCAGCATTGCGAAGCAGTCCACCAGTCCGCCCGGCTCAAACAGGCTCGTGATCGATGGCCGCGGCAAATTTCTTATTCCCGGTCTCGTGGACGCGCATGCCCACATCATTCCGTTGCGTGCGAGGTTGAAGGCCGGGGACAGCCGCTTTGACCGGCTGAGGTCTGAGATTCAACCTTCTCATCCCTACGATGCGAGGATGTTGTTCCCGTATCTGCGCGAAGGCGTCACCACCGTCTTTCATCTTGGCGGAGGTGGCTCGGACGTGCTGGAGCTGCGCGAGCTCATCCAAAGGGGAATCATCCTGGGCCCTCGCATCGTCGTAGGCAAGCGGATCGACGGACCGCCAGAAGCGGTCGTCACCTCTTTGCACAAGACACCCCCGCCCTCATCCGTCGAGCATCCCGAAACTGCCGCGGACGGCCGCGACGCTGTCAGGTTAGCAATCGCAGATCACTACGACTTCATCAAGTCGTATCAACATCTGAACCAGGAGACCTACGACGCCATCGAGACTGCTGCGCATGCCGCGCACATCGTTACCGTGGGGCACCTCCCCGAGCTCGGCTGTAGCAACTGCATGTCCCCCGAGCATCCCTTCCTGGTTCCGATAGACGACATCGCGCACGCCGAAGAGCTTGGCCGCTACGCGATGCAAAACGACCTCGACCCGAGCGAGCTTTCGGTGCTGACCGCTAGGGTACTGCGCGCACGCTCGATGCTGACCCCAACGTTAGTCACGAGTCGATCGATTCTCTACATGTATGTGCAAAGACATGTTCCGCTCCTGCCCGAGGAGGTCCTACTCACGGTGGACCCAATCACCTTGGACGCCTGGCAGCCGCAACACACGCGTTATTTGTCCGAAGACTTTCGCGCGCAGCCGGGAATAGACCGCTACCCGGCGGCCTTCGACTTCGACAGAGTGCTGACGCGCAAACTCTTCCGCGGCGGAACACCTCTGCTGATAGGGGCGGATGCACCGACGGTCCCCGGGCTCGCCTACGGATACAGCGTCCATCAGGAAATGCTGGAGATCAATTCGCTGGGACTCACGCCCTATCAGGTACTGCGTGCCGCGACAGTAACTCCTCATGAACTCATGCATGACAGTGACCGGGTCGGTTTGGTCAAGGTGGGCCAAAGGGCTGACCTTGTTCTGCTGAACGCGAATCCACTGGACGACATCAGAAACGCACGCGATATTGCCGGAGTCATCGTCGGCGGCCGCTGGTTATCCGCGCGTCGACTGCGTGAACAGACGGAAGAAAATATCGCGTATTTCGGCAGGCTGGAGCGCAAGGCCGGCCTGATGGCTGATCGCGCACGCTACCTCAAAGACTGCCGATCAGGCTCGCTTTAGAGATGTCGGGGCTGCGCAGGTGGGTTCGAACGACCAGGACGTTAACGTGAGCGACCCACGGGGCATTTCGTGTTTCGTGACTTCCCGAAACGCCGTTGCGGGCACCCTTAGCGTGCAGCGCTCGTTTTCCCGCACCCTTTTGTATCGGATGAAAAACGATCACCCGGCGAGAGTGATGCAGTTCTCCTGTTTGCCCGTTCGTGTCTGTTAATTTCGCAATCAGCGCCAGACATGGAGACGGATCATGCGTACCGGACCGACCAAACACTACCTGTTGGCTTCCGACTTTGACCAGACACTGAGCTTCAATGACTCCGGCCACGTTCTGAGCGAAATGCTGGGTGTGCGGGATTTCGAGCAGAAGGTGACAGGCCTCGCGCGCAGCAACCTCGTCCAACAAGGCGGCGAGCTCGCTTATCTGATCCGCCACGATCCTGACTTCCGCGGCGTTCGCCGCCAGCACCTGATCGAGGCAGGCCGTCACGTCAGGATCAAGCAGGGACTACCGGCTCTGATGGAGACACTACGCTGCGGCCTGCACGGCAACATGTTTTCCTTCCGGGTGATCTCCGCGGCGCCCAGGGAGCTGGTCGCCTCCGCGCTGGCCGGAATCGTACCGCGCGAACACATTTTCGGCACAGAGCTCGATTATGATCCCTGGAGCGGCGAGGTACGGGCCATCACTCGCGTCCCGGCAGGTTACGGCAAGGTCGCCGTGCTCGATGAGCTCGCCCACGAGCTCGGAGTAGTCTCCGACCGCATCGTTTATGTCGGCGACGGCAGCTCGGATGTTCACGTGATGCTACACGTCAACAACAGCGACGGATTTACGATCGCGGTGTCCGAAAATCAGCAACTGGCCCGAATTGCGCAGGCCACTGTGCTGAGCGACAGCGCATTCAGTATTCTGTTTCCCGTACTCAACCAGGTGTTGAATCTACGGACTCCGCAGATCCGCACGATCCTCGAGGCGCAGGGGTTGCTGCTGCACGACTGGGAACGGGCTTCGAGAACTGATCGTGTGAAAATTCTCGAGCTGCCGCCGTCAGAATCCGAAGCGGCTGTTGCGTGATTGGGAACCCGACATGATTGAAACGCTGGGTTGGGTTGCAACTACCGTGTTCGTGGCGTCCTACTTCTTCTCGCGTCCTGGCCCGTTGCGGGCCGTGCAGATGGGAGGCGCCACCCTTTGGATCGTATACGGCTTTTTGATCGGCGCCGTGCCGGTAATCGCCGCGAACGTACTCGTCTTCTCGGCGGCAGCCTGGACACTCGGCCGACAGTGGCACCGGCAGTCGCCCGACTGAGACGAACGCGGCTGCGAAGCGATCCGATACACCGGTCGCTGCGCAGGAGAAGCCGGCTCGCGCGTGGGGGCCGGAAGGACGCCCTACTTCAACCCAACATCACCGCCGCGGTTATCAACTCAATTCCCGAAGGGCATTGAGCGCAGACTGCCGCAGCTCTTCCACGGCCGCCTCGATGCGATCCACCGAGGTCTCATCGTCCTCGCCCAGGTGCTCCCAATTTGCACGCCAGATCTCGCGTAAACGGGCCGCCTTGGATTCCAACGGCGCGGGCGCGACACTCGCCAGGTCGTGGATGACAATCACGTCAGTCCAGCCGATTCGGGGATTACCCTGGGCGCGGTCGTGATCGTACTGCGCCAGGAAGACGATGCGCTCGAACTCTGCGAGCTTCGTGAGTATCTGAAAGGTCGCCGCGCGCACGTTGCGGTTGTGCTCGGTTCGCTCATTGCGCCAGGTATTGTAACCCACGCTGGTGAGCGCGACGCCCAGGCTGATGAGCGCCAGGGCGTTCGACCGAATCTGGGTCCGCATCGCGGCCCAGGCCTGCGTTCGTAACTCCCCGCGCATTCATCTCCTCCGCACTGTGACTAGAGGGGCAGACCGGCGGAGCTCGATTTATATTGCGTATTCGTCCCGCTCGATGCTCGCCGGATGATAACACCGGCCGGCATGATGTTGCCTATTCCGACTTCGGCGTCCCGCGTATCTCCAGTACCGGCGGCTCGAGTCCCTTGCTGCGGAGCCAATCGCGCAAGGCAAAGCCTGTTCCGGCGGGCCAGACCTTACATTCGTGCAATGGTACGTGACGGAAGTCGTCGAGCTCCTCGTTCAGCGTAATGGTTCCGTCAGCGGGAACGTGGTAGGCAATAATAACCTGGTTCATTTGGGCAAACGGATAGACGCCGATGAGGGTGGCTGTTGTTGCGTGGAGACCGAGCTCCTCCCCTACCTCGCGCACCGCGCATTGGCTCGGCGATTCCGCGCGCTCCAGAAATCCGGTGATGAGTCCATAGAACGATTTCATTGTCGGCGGCCAGGCACGATTGTGCGCCAACACCACCATGCCGTTGTGTTCGACTACGGCGGCGACAACCGGTGTTGGGTTGTCATAGTGAATGAAGCCGCATTGTCTGGAACACACGCTGCGCAGCTCGCTTTGCACGGTGGCCTCGATGAGGGGCGCAGAACACCGGGGACAGAACTTGAATAGTCTCATTGCGGGTTCCAAGGGATGTGTTCCTCTGTGGCTCGTCTCGTTTTACACTGCGGAGCGCCGGTTGAGGGAAAGAAAATGCTCCGCTGGGCCGCTCTTCTTGCATTGACGTTCCACTGCGCAATCACAAGCGCGGCGGACGAGGAGTCTCATCTCAAAATCGGAGATCCGGCCCCTATCCTCCACCCCATGGCCTGGATTAAAGGGGAACCCGTCACTCACTACGATCCCGGCCGTATCTACGTGGTGGAATTCTGGGCAACCTGGTGTCCGCCGTGTCTCGAAAGCGTACCTCGGCTGACTGCTTTGCAATCGAAGTACCGAGACGAGCTCACGGTCGTCGGCGTCAACGTACTGGAATCGGCGATGGGCCAGGGTGATGAGACTTCCGTCCGAGCCTTCGTCCGCAAGGGCAGCCCCGCAATGGGCTACACAGTTGCGATGGACGACCCGATGAAGCAGCCGGTGTTCACCGGGTGGATGATTTCAGCCGGCCTGTGTTGTCTGCCTGCCGCGTTCATTGTGGATCGGAAGGGCGCGATCGTCTGGATGGGAAATACAGGGGCCTCCACGTCGTATTCGTTCGATGACGCACTTCAGGACACCTTGTCTGGCAAGCCCGATCTGCTTCGGGCACGCGCTCTGCAGGAGAGCACGCGGATGAGCTCGGCGAAGGTGATTGCTCTGAAGCCAGTGCTGGATGCCCGCATGAGTCGTAACTTCGAAACAGTGGTTACCGAGGTCGATCGGGTCCTCGCACAACATCCCGAATATGCCCCCGAGGCCTTTCCGTTGAAGCTTGCAGCGATGTTGCATGTCAACGAGCATGATGGCCTGGCCTACGCGCTCAGCGCTTCAAAGTCCACGGCCCTGCGCAATGCGCTGAATGCCACGGATGATTCGAGCTATTGGGGAATAGTTGGGCGCACCATTGCGGATGAGAAGGACCTGTCGAGCAGCGCTTACGAGACTGCCAGCGAGTATCTGCAAACAGCGACCAGTGGGCCTGACGGCAGGGCCGGATCCAAGGACACTGCGGGCCCTTCCGACACAACTAACCCTGCCAGCCAGATCTGGAACTGGACTGCGCTAGCAGAGGCGCAGAGCAGGCTTGGTCATCGCGATCGAGCAATCCAGGCGCAAGAGCGCGCCATTGATCTGGCGAGTAGAACCGACGGAACGCCACCCAATCTCCTCACCATTTTGAAGTCGGCGCTCCGCGAGTATCAGCGCTCGAACTGAGAGGCCCGTGGCTGAAATCGCCGCCGCAGGCGGGTGTCTCACGTCGTATTGGCACGTGGGCCGCGAGCCCGGGCGGTCAAATGCAAGGTGTCGATGAAAGAACGGCAACACGTCGCTGTAGATGCGTCCGAAGCGTATCGCTCCGTATCCGCCCATCCGATCGCCCAGGATTCCACGCGAATCGCGATGGGAGAGTGTCCTGTGACGCAACATAACTACTCTGCCTCCGGGCGGCTGCTTGCCCTGGCCACCAGGAACAATGCGGGCCAACTCATGACGAAATCCACCAACCACCAAGGCGGGCTCCACCACCGCTGCACGCCGCCTTGCCACCGAAGCAGCATTGCCAGCATCAGGACGGTCGTTATGGTCAGGGCGACAGACAGACGGATTCTCTTCCCGCTCAGTCCCTGTCGCACTCCCAGACCTGCAGGGATCAGAAACCACAGCAGGCATACCGGGGAAAGCAATTCCAGGTGAAATTTCGACACGCATACCAAACAGGGCCAACAACACATCACGATGCTTGCCCAGAGAGTGCGGCGCGAGAGGCTGCCGATGACAAAGCCCGACGTCCAGGACCAGATGAGTAACAGACACATCTGCGTTAGCAGCCAGGTCACGCTGCCGGTGCCGGTATCGGGTTTGACGAGCTCCAAGCATGACTGGCTGACCGACAGCGAAACTCCCATCAACAGGAAACTGGCGGGCACTGCCAGGCCGGGCCCCGCGAGCCATGGACGCCAATTCAGCCACAATGCAGAGTGACGGCGAATGCCGAGATTCAATACCTCGCACACAGCCTGCAGGGGGCTCGCGTGGACTTCAGTCAGGTCTCCGAGTACAACTTCGCGCTCACGGGGCTCCAGGAGTCGGGCTGTCAGCTTCACCAGCAATGACGGCGACAAAGTCATTTCACCGCCCAGGAGACGCCCCGACTCGTGCGCATCACAGAGTTGTAGAACTCCTCCGCGGCAACTTCGCCCAGCTTGGTTACTCGTACCATGCGCTTGGCGCGACCGCCCCGCTGCGGACTTGGATCGCCCATCCAGGTCCTGAGAAATCCTTTCTTCTCGAGCCGGTCGATCGTGGTGTACAGCGCGCCAATCGAGCACGTCCGATCCATTGCCTCGATCTCTTCGCGGATCGCGGCGCCGTACGCGTTCTCGCCCAGCCGGGCGGCGACACTGATCAGTAGATATTCGAATTCGCCTAGCATTAGAACTACCATGTAGTTTTAATAGCGAGCTGTCAAGCGTTGGCGAGCCCAGCACCCCGGATGCGGCCACCGGTAACGGAACATTTGGTGACACAATGCGGTGCGAATCGAGTTCTGCGTCAACTACGGCTGATGAGGTTTGATCATCGTGCTATCTGACAAAAAGTCACGTTACGCCCTCGTGGGATACGCGCTCGGGGCTCTGATTTCCACCACTGCTGCCGGGGCGACTCCTGTCCAGTCTTGGATTTCCACGTGGGCCGCAACGCCTGCCCCCCGATGGGGTGAAGAATTGCCCCCGGCGTTCAACGTTCCCGAAATCCTGACCAACCAGACCGTTCGCCAGATTGTGAGAACGAGCGTCGGCGGCATCCAGCTCCGGGTCGTCATTTCCAATCAGTTTGGAATCCGGCCTCTGACCATCGGCGCCGCGACTGTCGCCCTCTCCAGCGGCTCAGGCGCAATTGATCCAGCGACGCTCAGACTCGTGACCTTCGGTGGCAAACCGTCGGCAGTCATTCCTCCGGGCGCTCCGTTTATCAGCGATCCGGTCGATTTGGCAACCAGGCCCCTCTCCAATGTCGCTGTCAGCATTTACCTGCCGAAGAAGACCGCTGTCAGCTCAGTTCACTGGGATGGCGTCCAGACGGCATATATCTCCGGTCCGGGTGACAAGACACGAGACGCCACCTTCACACCGGACGGGACTACAAAGTCCCGCCTGTTTCTCAGCGCAGTGCTGTCGAATGCAAAACCAGACTCTGCCGCCGTTGTCTTTTTCGGCGACTCCATTACCGACGGGGCGTGCTCGACCCCTGACACAAACAACCGCTGGCCCGATCACATTGCCGAGCGCCTCCAGGCCGAGGGGCACGCAGATATTGCAGTCGTCAACGAGGCGTACTCAGGCAATCGTGTACTGATGAATGGCATGGGCACGAATGCCGTGGCCAGGTTCGACATGTCGGTCCTCAGTCATCCACGCATCTCAACCGTAATCATGTTGATGGGTATCAACGATATCGGTTGGCCCGGAAAGGATTCGCCGATGCCGACTGACCAGGAGCCGAGCGCAGACGACATCATTGGAGGCTACATGCAAATCATTGAGCGTGCGCACGAGCACGGCCTTCGATTTGTCGCCGCTACACTCACGCCTTTCGCCGGCTCGTTTCAAGGCACTCCGATATCCGGCTACTACACGCCTGAAAAGGAGGCAATCCGCGAAGACGTCAATGCCTGGATCCGCGGCAACAAAACCGCTGACGGATTGATCGACTTCGACAAGGTACTCGCAGACCCCAAGAATCCCAAACACATCAATCCCGTTTACGATTGCGGCGACCATCTGCATCCTAACGATGCGGGATATCAGGCAATGGCGCAGGCGGTGGATCTCATGCTGCTCGTGCCGAAGGTCCGCGGGAATATGAAAGCCGCTGCGGACAGACATTGATCGAATCAACCCCTGCTTATCCGCTGTACGGTGTTCTCATGGCCGGCCGCGGCTTTTGTGAACGATCACGGCTCCGAGGCGCTCGGATTGCTTGCGCCGGGTAGCGGCCATTCCGCCAACCGGATATCCGGCATGGCGATGCTGCTGCGGAAGTGACCGACCGGATCGTAGGCAGTTACATCAACACGAGCTCGACGTATTTGCGCGCCGTCCACTGGATAGTGCGCGAGTCCAAATCGATCGTGGAATGGAATTGACAATTCCGAGCGTTCGACGGCGTCCTCGAGTGCTACACGGTGGAACGGCCCGTAATTCGGGTCGCACAGGTGCAACTCTGGACCCGTGGGACGAGGTCACGACAGACACTTGATAGCCCACGGGACATCGGCACTGCCGGTGGATCTGAGATTATGGGCTGCTCGTCCGCCCTAGAATGTACGACCGGAATACCCAGACCCACGGTACGGCAAAGATGGGTAGCAGCACCCAGAGGAACGCCGAGGTGGTGCCTTCCGCACTCGAGCCAACCAGCGTGCCCGTCAACCAGAGTGGGTAGGCGACGATGAGAAGCCACAGCACTTTGTAAAAGATCTCGAGCAGTAGAATCGGAACCATCTTCAGTGGGCGAATGATCCCGATTCCTGCCAATGTTGCGAAGGCTGTCCAAACGCACCAGGCTATCGCGTCATCGGGGTTCCATGCTCCGCGGTGAGTGAGAATGTGCGTCCAGGTGTCTTTTCCCAACACAAAAAACATCAGTCCGTAGACCAGTCTCAACAAATAAACCTGGATTCTTCGGACACCATCGTAGCCGCTGTCCCGCTGAAACACTGCTTTCAGGCTGAAAGCCGATGGGCGGATCATGGCTCGCGCGCTCCTGCTGCGACGGGGACTCCGGCATCCCGCACAGTCATACCCGCCACGGCGTGCCACTTTGCAGTATTTATCCCTACAACCAATAGCCACAGCGCCAACGCTGTCTCGGCAAGCAGGCTGGGCAGATAAATGAATGGAAACAAGTCCGGAACTGCTCCGGGCGCCGAGAAATAAGTAACGCTATTGTAGAGGTAGCACAATCCTCCAATCCCAAGCAGCACACCCAGCGCACGCGGCAGAAATGTTGCCTCGTAGATCAAATAGGCGGTCGCAAAACAGTCAACCGAAAACAGCGCCAGATTCACACTGAATGCCGCCTGGTAGAGCCGCAGTGACAGCAAGGCCAGCGATTGCAACTGCGCCGGCTCGAACGGCTGCAGATAGCTGGCGCCACTCAGGATGTCCAATGGGGCGTAGCAGAATATCGACGCAGCAAGTGACACCACGTTCGACACGATTGCAAAGGTGATGGAGACGCGAGCGACCGGACGATTAACGATGCGCAGTAGATCGTAGAAAATGATCGCGATCAGGATGCCGGTTGTAAATGAGATCAGGTCGGCTAGAAATCCCCACCGATACAACGAGGGCGATGCAACGATATTGGTGGCAGTAAGCGCAGCGTCGCCATACTTGACCAGTTTGTCTCGCACGAAGAACTCTGCTGAGAATCCTGACGCAATGCATATGACATAGAGCAGGCCCGCGGTTCGGGCCTTCGAATTAGGGGACATTACTGCACCTGCACTAGAATGCCTGGAGGATACACCGAATATAACTGGTGTGGGCTCGAGTTGGCGCGCCGGGCCCGGATCGAAATCCGGCATCGACCGCCGGCGATCGTAACCGCATTCCTAACCAACTCAACCAAAGCACACAGCGTCGCGCGAGGGGCGCCGCCCGAACGCTTGCAATCGATGTCCAACCCCGGGCCGGCTCCTCGGATACTCAGCCTTCCAGGGTTTGAGCCCTTCGAACGGCGCTCCTTCAGTCGTCGCCAATTGAACGAATGACCCGTGCCGGATTTCCTCCGACCAGGGCATTCGGGGGAACATCCCGCGTTACAACCGAACCGGCCGCCACAACGGAGTTTTCGCCTACCCTCACCCCGCCGATGATCGTTACGCCGGCTGCAATCCAGACGTTTCTCTCAATCACGACGGGCTTTGCAATCACGAAGGCGTGCCGTTGGGAAGGTTCGAGGGGATGACCCGACGTGATGATGCTTACGTTCGGCCCGATCATTACGTCATCGGCAATGTCGATCCCGCCAAGGTCGTACATGGTGCAATTCTGGTTGATGAACACATTGCGCCCAACACGTATGTTCTCGCCACCGGTGGTGTAGAACGGTGGAATCAGCGAAAAGCTGTCGTGCACCTTGCGGCCGATCAAATCGCTGAACACCGCCCGAATTTCTTCAGCATCGTCGAACGTCAAACGATTGAGAGCCGGGGTGATCGCCATCGCCCGCTTGACGCTAGCCACCATGGCCGCTGATTCTGGCGTCCTCCTGGGAATGATCTTGGTGCCGTCCTCATTCGACATTCGGTGTTTTCCTCGGCTACAGTGAAGCGTGCTTTTCGGCGCACGAATGTGGCGCCGAGATCCGCTGAGTGTAGCCACAAGAGGAACGGACCGGAAACGTCGCTGAGCGGCCATTGGCCTCGAGGCAACCACGGAGCGTCGCATGCAGCTTCCCGCCCTGTATGACCCGATGAGAGTCGCGGGTTCCGGTAATATTCGAAGTCAGTCCTGAGAGAAGGAGGGAGGCCGACAAGGCATCGTCAACATCGTGCGGCACAAGGGAAAGATCACAGCTTGGAATGCAGGACGGGGATTTGGCTATGTCACTCCGATTGGTGGCGGCGAGCGAGTCTTCGTGCATATCACGTCAATCGCCGATCGAACTCGTCCACCCGCCGAGGGTGATATCGTGACATACGACCTCACGCTCGATGAGAGGAAACGCCCTCGCGCCATCCGGGTCAAGAAATCGACACCCATTTCGCTCAGGTCTCAAAAAACGCGCGCATCAACATCAAACGTCGCCCCATTGACTATCAGCTCGCTGTTCATGCTCATCGTCGCAGCGGGTACGCTGGCGGGACGACTGCCGCCAGTCGTCATTGGCATCTACAGCGTCGTCAGTATTGTGACATCTCTGCTGTACTTGCACGACAAGTCAGCCGCTCGACGCGGCGCCTGGAGGGTGGAAGAGAGCTCGCTGCTCTTAATTGGCCTGGTAGGCGGATGGCCGGGTGCAGTCGTCGCCCAGCGAATCCTGCGTCACAAGACCCGGAAGCAGAGCTTTCAGTTGGCGTTCTGGGTAACCGCCGTGCTGAACTCGATCGTTCTTGGGTGGCTACTCACGGACAGTGGATCGAGCTTCGCCAAGCGAATCCTGGAATAGTGCAGGAATTGCCGATGTTGCTACCCAGCTTGCGTAAAGCGCTGCAGAAAGCGAGTGACCCAGTCAAAGCCTCGGCAATGCGGGCATATATGAAATCGGCGATGCCGTATCACGGCGTGCCAACGCCATTGCTTCGCAAAGTATGCAAGTTGACATTTGCGGACGTGCAGTTTGCGACGGCCTCGCATTGGCAGGCGCAGGTGCTGGATCTATGGCGCGGGGCGCGTTTCCGCGAGGAGCGTTACGCCGCCTTGTATCTGGCAGGTGATGAGCGCGGACGTCCCTTTCAGACCCCATCCGCAATGAAGATGTACGAGGAGTTGATTGTCACCGGCGCATGGTGGGATTACGTGGACGATATTGCTTCGCACCGCATCGGGCCGATTCTGAGGGACTACCCTGCGCCAATGCGACGTAAGATACTGTCCTGGAGCAAGTCGAACAATCTCTGGAAGCGGCGCGCCGCAATCGTGTGCCAGCTCGGGTTTAAGGCGGAAACGGATCTGGAGCTGCTGTACGCCTGTATCGAACCCTCGCTGGGATCGCGCGAGTTCTTCCTGCAGAAAGCGATAGGCTGGGCACTTCGCCAATACGCCTGGACCGACGGCGCTGAAATTAAAAGATATGTGCGGCTCAACCGCGCCCGCTTGAGTGCCTTGAGTTATCGCGAGGCGCTGAAAAATATCGACCGCGTGCCGATGCGGCCTCGTAAGCCGGCCCCGAGCAGAACTCCCGCCGCCAGAAATTCGTAGCTACCGCGCGATCAGGCGCGTCGGTAGCTACGCGGTCACCGTCGAGACAGCCGCCGTTCATTATGTTGAAGGTATGATTGAGTATTGAGGCTCCGGGTCGTCCAGGGAGTTACGTCATGTCCCACAAACGAAACTTCGCGCAGGAAGAGCTTCGCGATCGGGCTCGAGAAGAGATCCGCAAGGGTCGCTTGCCAAATTCAACTCCGGCCTCAATCTGGGCTGGACTCGGCAGTGGCTTACCGTGTGCGGTGTGTGGCCACCCCATTGCGGCCACGCAAGTTGAATATGAGGTCAGCGATCCTTCCAGCACCGGCTCCTTCCGGTTCCACTTGCCCTGCCATACGGAATGGCAAATCGAATGTGGCGTCATTCCCTGCGGCGATTCAACACCTACCCTGCAGGGTGGGTAAGACGTCGGATCGGCCGAAAGGAATTGACCCGTAACGACTGCACGGAGCAGTCGCGTTTTGGAAGCTCCCAGCATTCTGTTTTCATCACGAGGTATCATGCCCTCTTCGGCTCGAGCGTTCCTATTTCCTCTCTTCGCGATGGTACTGCCCCTGGCATTGCCGCTGCCGGCCGCAGCCGAGTGCAACGCTGATCAGGCACAAATCAAACTGGCGCTGACGCCGGAGGCTCTCTCCGTTCGCAACGAGCTGTTCCTGCGCCTCTGCGAACGTTCGAAAGGAGAACTGGTCGACATAACGGATCCCACGGTGGCTGGCCGACTGACGCAACCCAAGGACATTGTTTTTCTCAACAATCGCAGCGGGAATCCTAGAGAACTCAAGGGCAACCTGTTGCTGGCGTTCATGGTGGATCTCGACGGCACCTTGCACGATACAACCATCATAGTCGGGTCCGGCAATAAACAGCTCGACGAGCAGACACTCGAGCTATGGCCATTCTACCGATACAAGACCCCGGCGAAACTGGACGGGCAGCCGGTTCGTGTACTGATGTATTTCCGATTCAAGGCCACTGACAATCCCCGGGATGTGCCGCCGCGTCGCTGACCTTCGGCCATCCGGTTACCCTGACGCCCTGCGTCGTGCTCGAAGATCCGGGGGGTAATCTCTTTTGTTTGTCGCAAAACGAGACGGCCACTGAGCGATCCTGACCAACGAGACCCACCTGTACTCAGGTTACTGACCCGGGATTCGCGTAGCGATTGCAGCGAAGGGATGGGCCGGAGCATGGGACCGATGGGACCGATGGGATCGCTGAGATGGCTGGGATCGCAACAATCTTCCGCATGATCCGACACTCGTAACCATGTCTCCGTTTCACGCGTACAGACATCGGTGACCGACACAGCGTTCCGCTGTTGGACCGTGGGAGATCGGTGAGCTGGCGGAGCTTCGGAACGAACCGGGTGTAATATAGTTTAGAACTCCTAACATTATGGAGCGGACCGCCATGCGACGTTCCGCGGCCCGCCGCCGCCCGCGCGTACTCACAGACTCTCTACCGGGCGCCCGGCGCGCCGCCTACCCGGGCTTTATAGAACCGTGCCTGCCTACACCGGGGAATGACATCCCGCGCGCCGGGGCGTGGATCCACGAAATCAAGCATGACGGTTATCGTGCCCAGGCCCATCTCACCGGGGGCCGCGCGCAAATCTTCACCCGCAATGGCTATGACTGGACCTCCCGTTTCAAGCGGATTGCCGAAGCGTTGGCATACCTTCCGGCCACGCAGATGATTCTGGACGGTGAGATCGTCGTTACAGATGCCCACGGCATTTCAGACTTTCACCAGTTGCAAGAAGCACTCGCCCGAGGTCAGTCCGATCGCCTCGGTTATGTTGTGTTTGATATTCTGTACCTGAATGGATTCGACCTTCGTCCGATGACGCTCATGGAGCGCAAACGCACACTCAACACGCTGTTCGAAGGATTTCAGGACCGCTCCCGGATCACCGTCAATCCGCACATTGAGGCGGACGCCGCCGCCGTCGTCCAGCAGGTCTGCGCCATGCATCTGGAGGGCATCGTGTCGAAAGAATGCAGCGCCCCCTATCGGTCAGGCCGACAG